>Ga0114933_10002587_pt1 | contig 18500 bp, 14 predicted proteins | sample 4SBtaG_FD_89691 | JGI IMG/M metagenome (GOLD analysis project Ga0114933, IMG submission 89691) | Deep subsurface microbial communities from Kolumbo volcano to uncover new lineages of life (NeLLi) - 4SBTROV12_W25 metaG | ecosystem: Environmental > Aquatic > Marine > Volcanic | place: Kolumbo... | reverse complement strand
TCTGCCAGGCCTGAATGCGGTCGATGACAAAGCGCCCTTCATCGAGTTCATCGAGCGCGCCGTACACGCGAATCGGCTCGCCGTCCTCGCCATCGGTCCAGAGGTTTTTCCCGAGGCGCCCGGTGTTCTGGTCGATGACGGCGTTTGCCGCATTCAGAATGTTGCCGCTGGAGCGATAGTTTTGTTCGAGTCGGATGACCTCGGTGCCAGAGAAGTCCTGCTGCAGCTGGTGCATGTTCTCAACGCGCGCACCGCGCCACCCATAGATGGACTGATCGTCGTCTCCCACGGCAGTGATCTGTCCATGCGCTTCGGACAACAGTTTGAGCCAGCGGTATTGAATGGCGTTACTGTCCTGAAACTCATCGACCAGGATGTGCTGAAAGCGCTGCTGGTAGTTGTCGAGCAGCGAGGGTGTCTGCTCCAGAAGCTCCAGGGTACGCAGCAGCAGTTCGGCGAAATCGACGAGCCCAAGACGCTGGCAGGTTTCCTCGTAATGGGTATAGACCCGGATGAGGGTCTGCTGGTGACTGTCGCCATTGTCCTGAACCTGAACCGCGCGGCGGCCTTCTTCTTTTTGGCTGTTGATGAACCACTGGATCTGGCGCGGCGGCCAGTAACCCTCGTCGAGGTTAAGTTCCTTCAGGGCACGTCGGATGACGCGGTACTGATCATCCGAATCCAGGATCTCAAATCCTTTAGGCAGCCCCGCGAGTTCATGATGGTCTCTCAAGATGCGGTGGGACAGCCCGTGGAAAGTGCCGATCCACATGCCGCGCACTGAAAAGCCCAAGAAGTCCTCGATCCTTTTGCGCATCTCGTTGGCGGCCTTGTTGGTAAAGGTAACGGCCAAAATGGCATAGGGCGAGACTTCAAGCGCCTGGACAAGATACGCGATGCGGTAGGTCAGAACGCGGGTTTTTCCGCTGCCGGCGCCTGCCAGCACCAGCATGGGCCCGGCCGGGGCGCCCACGGCTTCTCGCTGCGGGTCGTTCAGGGCGTCGAATATTCGGGAGACGTCCATGCGCTAGCGGCGGTAAAAGCGCTGTTGAAGCAGCCGGTTGTCTTCTTCGAGCGGGGTTTTGGGGCCGGCCTGCCAGTCTGAGGGAGGCAGCTTCGGAAAATAAACGATGTCCTCGCCCGTCACCTCATCGGGCACCCACATCACATCAATGAAATCGCAGTGACCGAGCGCCGCTTCGTAAAGTTTGGCGCCGCCGATAAACCAGAGGTCTCCCGGACAATCCATGATGGCGGATTCGAGTGACGCAAAGCAGTCGACGTTATCAAAGTGCGAACGGGTCACTACGCGGTTATCACGATTGGGCAGGGGTTTGCTGCCGATGGATTCAAAGGTGTTGCGGCCCATCACGATGGTGGTGCCGGTGGTCAGGCGCTTGAAGCGTTTGAGGTCTTCAGAGTAATGCCAGGGCAGTGTGCCGTCGCGCCCGATGACTCTCGCTGCGTTCATGGCGACAATCGCCGCGCGGGTGGGCTTCCCCTCAGCTTTCGTCATGCGCGTTAGACAGCGACTTTGAAAGTCAGCGCGGGATGCGGGTCGTAGTCATGCAGGCGAAAGGTCTGCAGGAGAGCTTGTGTATCGGCTTCCAAAAGCGCTGAGATGTCGTCCAGGTGCTGGATCTCTGGGCTGATCTCAAGGCGTGGCAGGGCGCGTGGTTCGCGGGCGAGCTGCTGGCGCAGACCGGGAATATGATCGTATTCCGCCATCGAGCCGTCGGCCTTTGCGGTGTAGATGTGGGCATCGATCAGGGTGTGGCCGAAGTAACCCGGCTTGATGCCGGTAAAGCGGGATATCAGTTCCAAGAGGAACGCATAGCCCGCAATGTTGTAGGGCAGTCCCAGCGCCACATCGCAGCTTCGCTGGGTGAGATGCAGGCACAGCAGGGGATCGCCGTGCTCATCGTGCTGCACGTTCATTACCCAGAAGGCGTGACAGGGCGGCAGCGCGCTGGTTTGGGCGTTGCCGGGCGCCCAGGCGGACACCACCAAGCGACGACTCTGGGGCCGCGCCCTGAGTTCATCGACCACGTAGCGGATCTGGTCGTTGAATGCCGCCTGCCCATCTTCATGGACGGGAAAGTTGCGCCAGAAGTTGCCGTAGGCGCTTGGCACCAATCCGTTGTCGTCAGCCCAAGGCTCCCAGAACTTGCAGCCGTGCTTGCGCAGAAGATCAATGCGCGTGTCGCCGGACAAAAACCAGAGATTTTCAACGACGATATTTTTCCACGAGATCTCTTTAGTGGTCAGCAGCGGAAAGCCTTCCCTGAGATCAATCTGGTAGTTCACATTGAAGGTCGACAGGGTATCGACACCGGTGCGGTTTGCCTTCCGTTGGCCGGACTCAAGCACCCGTCGGATGACGTCAAGATATTGCTGCAACGGTGCACTCTCTTGGGATCACGCGGGTCTTACTCCTCGTCCTTGCCGGACTCGCTGAAAAAATGCTCAATGGCCTTGCGGGCCACATACGCTGATTTTACATACCAGAATTCCTCGTTAATACACATGGCGGCAAAAGCGAGGTTGCGTCCGTTTTTTTGTGCGTAGCCGACGAACCAGTCATAACGGCCGCGGGGGTTCTCACCGGTCAGGCTGCCGGTTTTGCCGCCGACCTCGACCGTTTTCATGTCGTGGCGAAAGAATTTCTTGAAGGATTTGCTGGCAGAGCCTTTGGTGACCGTCGCCTGCATCAGGACTTTGAGTTCCTCAGCGGTTTGATCGCGCACCACGGGTGTTTTTGGAGCGGTATCCAGCGCATAAAGGATCAGACCCTCATCGTTGACGATGCGCCGCACGACAGAAGGCTGGACGAGCTGCCCGCCGTTCGCGGCCACTGCGCCGATGACAGCGCCGTGGACCGGCGACAATGTGGTCCGCCGGGTATAGCCGGACGCGGTCTCTGCAATGGACCAGGAATCCGCTTCGTCCAAATCCAGCCGACTGGGAGCGAGGGCAAAGTCCGCATCCAGCGGCCGGTTAAACCCAAAAGCCTCGGCATAATCCAAAAGCGCCTCGGCCCCCGCTGAGAATATGCCCAAGCGGGCAAACACCGTATTGATCGACTTGGCAAATGCGGTAGATAAGGGATAGCGTCGGGTCCACTCGGTGTTCTTGTGGTTCAGGACATTTTTCCGGTAAAGGCTGGTCGTCTTGCCGTTAAACGGGATGACCGTGGAGGGTGAGGCCTTGTCGAGGTCGAGCACGGCCGCGGCCGTGACGATCTTGAAAACCGACGCGGCAGGATAGGTTGCCCTCGTCGCAAGGTTCTGGTCAGTGATGCCCCGTCGCTGATGATTGACGAGAGCGAGGATTTCACCGGTGTCGGCATCAAGCGCAGCGAATACCCCGTAGTCGGGGTTATATTGCTCGAAGACCCCCGCGACGGCCGCCTGCAGGCTGGGATCAATCGTGTATTCCACCGTAGCGTTGTGGTGGCTGCCCTCATGCTCGATGGAGATTTTTTCCGGATAGCGGTTTTGGTCAATCTGCAGACCGAGAGTCCGCCGGATCAGGGCCCGGTCGATTCCCCAGATGTCCTGGCGGGACCATTGCCGTGTCTCGATCTGCTGGGGCGAGAAGACGAGACCGGCTGCGAGCATCATCAGCGACAGCAACAGCCACCAGATCCAGGAAATCCGCCGCGCGGATCCCGGTTTGGTTTTCTTCGGGGCGATAGCGCTCACCGGCCCGAGAGGAGGGCGTCTCTTGCCTCGTTAATCAGCGCGGCGAGATAGTCGGTACCGCCACGATCCGTGTGCAGTTTCTGGATAAGCCTGCGGTGTGCTGCGGTGATCTCCTCATCCGAGGCCTCGGCCGGCACGCCCAGGATCTCGGCGGCCTGGTTTACGGACATGCCGTCCGGCGGGCTGGGCCGCGCGCTGTGCGATCCCGCGTCATCGGTATCCGAATCACGCCAGCTGTCGCCGCGGGTTCGATCCAGATACGCTTCCAGCAGGGCCGCGGACTGGGGATCACGTTCCCGGCTATCGCGCAGCACTTCCAGCAGTTCCGATTCGGAGAGTGACTGCAGCGCCCGACCAGCGAAGGGGCCGCTGATGACCTCGCCGTCGAGGTCGCCGCTGTCATGGTCAAGCGTCATCCGGAGCATCAGGGTTTGAACTGTGGACTGCTTGCCGGCGCTCGGCCCGCGGCTCGACTTGAACATATTCCAGGCCTGTCGCGCCATCATGAAGCGCTGCAGCCAGGGCACGACCGCGCCGATGAGGGCAAACATCCAGGGGATCCGTCCGGTCACCACCAACAACAGCAGGGCGCCGGCGATCCCGTAAAGCACGATGAGTTTGAGCGCCCGGCTGCGCTGCTCCGGGGTAGCCTTGCCCAGCCAGGACGCCAGCCACATAAGCCCGACCAGCGCGACCAGCGCCAGGAATACCCTTGCCAAGGCTAGCCCCTGCTATCCAGTTGCGCGATCAGGCGAAGCACTTCACCGCCGCGCTGTTTCCCGTGGTCGGCCAGCGCTTTGTGGCCGCCGGCGGCATAGACCGCCACCGCACACAGCAGATCCCGAAGCTGGGCTGCGCTGCTGCCGTCGAATCGGCAATGCGCCCCCCGGGTGAGTCTCGCAAGCGTGGAAAAGGTTTTTGCCGCAATAGGATCAGCGCCATCCTGAAAGAGAAAGACCGGCACCGACAGGATGCCGAGTTCACCGGCGAGCTGGGCCAGAGAATCAGGGTCCTCTTCCATGCAGTCGCCCACAAAGACCAGCGCACTGACAGCACCCTGCTTGCTGCGCGCCTGTTCAAGCGCATGTTTCAGCAGCCTGCGGATCTGGGTCTGTCCTGCTGCACAGCGTATCGACGTCATGCGCTTTTGCAGAACGTCTGCCTCGGCTGCCCAGGGCGCTGCCTTGAATTCGCCAAAACCGCGGTAGTAGGCAAGTTGGATCTCGATCCCGCCCATCGACGCGGTGGCTTCAAACATCTGCGCCTGGATATGACAGGCCCGGTCCCATAGGGGCTCCCGGCTGGCGGTCGCGTCCATCCCGAAGATGAGACGGGCACGCCCGTCACGTTTCGCCGGTAACGCAGTGCTGCGGACTTGCTGCAAAAACCGGTTTACGTCTTCCTGGCTGGACGGCTGCAGGACATTTTTTCTTGATGAAGCCACGAGATAAAGGATTTAGCAGAACACAAAACAATCTTATCATTGCGCAGTCGAATACCTTGTGGGGATACCGCTTTGAAACTGCTGGCGTTATGGGAGGGGCTTGCCCTGGGCAGCGCTCTCATTATTGCGATTGGCCCACAGAACGCTCTGGTTCTGCGCCAGGGTCTTGTGCGCCAACATGTGTTTGCCGTGTGTACGGTGTGCTTTCTGGCTGATGCCCTGCTTATTGCGCTGGGGGCCGGCGGTTTGGGTACGGCCTTTCGGGCCGACCCGCTGATTCTGAAAACCGTGGCTTGGGCCGGAACGGCCTTCTTGCTGTTTTTTTCCTTTCAGGCTTTTTCCCGGGCGGCGCATCCGCAGGCGCTGACCGTGGAGGCAGGCACCGCCAAGTCTTTAGGCGCCGTGATCAGCACGACGCTCGCGGTGACTTTCCTTAATCCCCATGTGTATCTAGACACCGTTTTGCTGCTCGGCGGAGTGGCAGCCCGTTTCGACGGTCTCGAACGCGTCATGTTTGCCAGTGGCGCGGCCTTGGCCTCACTGTTGTGGTTTTACGGGCTGGGCTACGGGGCAGCCCGCTGGTCGCGGTTTGTTTCCCGCCCGCAGACTTGGCGGGCGATTGATATCGGCATCGGCCTGATAATGGGGCTGCTGGCGCTATCGCTCGGCTACTGGGCGTGGACCAGCAGTTAGCGCCGGCGTTTAAGTGTCGGCAAGGGCGCGTTCTACAATTTCACCGACATCGCGCGAGAGATTGGGCGCATCGATGATCTGCACAAGGGCATCGCGCATCTTCTCTCGCCGGGCCGGTTCGTAGCGTTTCCAGAGATTAAAAGCCGAGGCGAGCCGCGCCGCGACCTGGGGGTTCTTGGGATCGGTAGCGAGCAGCTGCTCGGTGACAAACTGATATCCGCTGGCGTCAGGCGCGTGAAAGTGCAGCGGGTTGGCATGCGCAAAGGCGCCAATGAGCGCGCGGATTTTGTTGGGATTCTCCTGCTGGTAACAGGCGTGCTGGGTGAGCGTCTTGACCCGGCTGAGGGTGTCCTCGCAGCGAGACACGGCCTGCGCCCTGAACCATTTGTCCATGACCAGGGGGTACTTACCCCAGCGTTGCTCAAAGAAAGCGAGTGCTTCATCCCTGGCAGGCCGTGCCTGATTGGCGAGCGGCACCAGGGCGGCAAGTGCGTCGGTCATGTTGTCGGCTGTCGTCAGTTGCTCAAGCGCCAGATTGGTAACGTCTTCTGAATCAAGGATCATGAGATAGCCAAGGCAGGTGTTGCGCAAGGCGCGGCGCGCCGCGCCTGCCGCATCGCGCTGATAGGGTCCGCTGGCTCGAAGGGCGTGATAGTGTTCAAGCAGTGGATCGCGGTAGAGCCCGGCGAGCGCCTGCATCACTGACCATCTCGCCCGGTGAATGCCCGCGGGATCAATCTCTTCGGCAAATTCCCCAAGGTCGTTCTCCTCCGGGAGTGTTAGCGCCAGAGCCTGAAAGGCACAGTCCGGCAGGTCAGCGGTCAGCGTTTTGCCAAAGGACTCCGAAAAGTTGGCGTCGAGCGTGTCGACAGAGGGGTCATTGAGCCAGCGGAGGATTTCCTGGCGGGCGAGGGTCTGGCCTGCGTCCCAGCGGCAGAAGGGATCGTTATCGTGGCCGGCCAGCACGGCGAGATCGCGGCCGGTGAGTTCCGTCTGGACCATGACCGGAGCCGAAAAGCCGCGCAACAGCGAGGGGATCGGCTGGCTGGTGAGACCCGTAAACACGAACTCCTGAACCGCGTCCATCAGCACCAGCGTGTGCTCGTGTTGTTTTGGACTTCTGGTTTGCAGTCCGGCTTGCAGTTCGGTTTCAACCGGGTGGCCGTCGGTATCGAAAAGCGCGACGACGATCGGAATCTGCAACGGGGGCTGGCGCTCGCCCAAGGCATCGGGATTGTCCTGGCCCATCCGAAGCTGATACTCACCTGTTGTCGCGTCAAAACTGCCCGAGACCTGCAGCTGCGGCGTACCGGCTTGCTCATACCAGCGACGAAACTGGGTGAGGTCTATATCACAGGCTGTCTCGATTGCCCTGACGAAGTGGTCGGTGGTGACTGCCTCGCCGTCATGTTGCGCAAAGTAGTGCCGGCAGCCTTCGAGAAAACCTTCGGATCCCACCAGCAGGCTCAGCATACGGACGACTTCAGCCCCCTTGATGTAAACCGTCAGGGTGTAGAAGTTATTGATCTCAACAAAAGAGTCGGGGCGAACGGGGTGAGCCATTGGCCCCGCGTCTTCGCGGAACTGCTGGGTGCGGACCAGATTGGCATCCTCAATCCGCTTGACGCCGGCAGAGTCATGATCAGCACTGAACTGCTGCTCACGAAAGACGGTAAAACCTTCCTTGAGGCTGAGCTGAAACCAGTCGCGCAAGGTCACCCGGTTGCCCGACCAGTTGTGCAGGTACTCATGGCCGATGACATCGCGAACGGCGCGGTAATCCTGGTCGGTTGCGGTGGCCGGCTGCGCCAGAACGTAGCGGGTGTTGAAGACATTGAGACCCTTGTTCTCCATGGCCCCCATGTTGAAGTCTTCGACCGCAACAATGTTGTACTGATTCAGATCGTATTCGCAGCCATACACCTTTTCTTCCCAGATCATCGAGTCGCGAAGCGCGCCCAAGGCAAAATCACACTGGGGGATATCCCGCGCGCGGGCGTAAATCCTTAAGGTCACGTCCCGTCCGGAAGCCGTGGTGAAGTGATCCTCAATGTGCTCAAGTGGCCCCGCGACGACGGCAAAGAGATAGCTCGGCTTGGGATGAGGGTCGTCCCAGACGGCGAAATGGTATGGCCCGTCCTCCCCGGCTTCGACCTGGTTGCCGTTCGCAAGCAGCACGGGATACTGCGCCTTAAGAGCGCGAAGCGTTACCCGGTAGACCGACAGGTTGTCAGGCCGGTCGAGGAAGTAGGTGATGCGCCGAAAGCCTTCCGGCTCGCATTGGGTGCATAGCGTATCGGCAGAGGCATAAAGGCCATTGAGTTCAGAATTGGCCGCCGGGTTGATCTCGGTCTCAATCTCCAGTGTGGTGTCGGGCTCATTGAGAGAGAGCGTCAGTGTGCTGTCATCGCATTGATACTGGCGCTTCTCCAGCACCTGGCCGTTCACCTTGATGCTGATGAGATCCAGTTTCTCCCCGTGCAGGACGAGCGGCCGATCGTGGTCGCCGGATCGTTTGACGTTTAGGCGGGAGCGGACCCGCGTTTTCTCTTGCTCGAGGTCGAGCTCAAGCGCAATGGCAGGAATCCGAAAATCCGCTGCCTTGTAATCCTTCAGGTATATGCGCTGCGCGCGTTTTTGTTTTGCTGCCATCAGACGATATTGATCAGAAAGATAACGAAAGCCGCCACAGCCACCAAAGGCAACAGGACCGCCGGCCAATCCCGCGGGGCGTCGGCAGATTCCTTCATCAAATTCTTAACACCGGGAAAAAACCAAAGAATGATGAGCAGGGCCAGGACGCCCAGCAGAATTTTTTCCCAGGTGGCAAGCGGGTCCATTAAGCGTTCTTTTCTTGATGAATTTAGGGTTTAGATTGGATAAGACACCGGAGTATCGCGATGTAACCGACTCATTTGTCGCGAGAATTCTATCGCAGAGCACGTCTTCTGATAGAGAAAATGTCTGGCCATAGGGTGATGAAATGTTTCAGCGAAAGGAGTAGGATGGAATCAAGCGCGGTAAGGTCGCAAGCAGTGACCGCGTCCAGGTTACCGGTCCGTGTGGTCTCGCTGCGTGTGTGAAAACTCACCAACCGCTAGTACGTGAGGGAGACAGGCCTATATGACTGAAGCACAACATGCTGTACTTGACCTTGGCGCAAAAATCGAAGAGCTGAGAACAGAACATCGCGCCTTGGACGACGAACTCAAGACCATTTCTGCAGATCCGCTGATTGATGACCTTCAGCTGCAAAGAATGAAAAAACGAAAGCTGTTTCTCAAAGACAGCATCCTTCATCTGGAAAGTCGGTTGGTGCCCGACATTACCGCCTAGATCCTTTTAAGCCAGAAGAAAAATGCCCCCGGAAACCGGGGGCATTTTTTGCCTGAACTTCTGGCGGGAGATCAATCAGTAACGATAGTGGTCGGCCTTGTAGGGCCCATCTGCTGACACGTCGATGTAAGCCGCCTGCTGGTCGGTCAGCTGCGTCAACTTGGCGCCGATTTTCTCCAGGTGCAGTCTTGCCACCATCTCGTCGAGATGTTTGGGGAGGATGTACACCTTGTTCTCATACTGATCACGCTTTTGGAACAACTCAATTTGCGCCAACGTCTGGTTGGTGAATGAGGCGGACATGACGAAACTCGGGTGGCCGGTCGCGCATCCAAGGTTCACGAGACGACCCTGGGCAAGCAGGATGATCCGCTTGCCGTCGGGGAAGATCACGTGGTCGACCTGAGGCTTGATGTTTTCCCACTCATACTGCTCAAGGGAGGCACAGGCGATCTCGTTGTCAAAGTGGCCGATGTTGCAGACGATGGCCTGATCTTTCATCTGCTTCATGTGATCATGGGTGATGACCTCAAAGTTGCCGGTCGCGGTAACAAAGATATCGGCCTGACTTGCCGCTTCTTCCATCGTGACGACCCGGTAACCTTCCATCGCTGCCTGCAGTGCACAGATGGGATCGATTTCTGTGATCCACACCGTCGCGCCGAGGCCGCGAAGAGACTGTGCTGAACCCTTGCCCACGTCACCGTAACCCAGCACGACGGCGAGCTTGCCCGCGACCATGACGTCGGTGGCGCGCTTGATACTGTCGACCAGGGATTCCCGGCAGCCGTACAGGTTATCGAACTTCGACTTGGTCGCTGAATCGTTTACGTTAATTGCCGGGAAAAGCAGTTCGCCGTCTTTTTGCATCTGGTAAAGACGCTTGACCCCTGTGGTGGTTTCCTCGGTAACACCCATGATGTTCGCCTGGATGGTGGAGTACCAATTTGGCTGGGTCTTGAGGCGTTCGCGGATTGAATCAAACAGCGCGACTTCTTCTTCACTGCCCGGGTTGTCCAGCACCGACAGATCCTTTTCGGCTTTTGCGCCCAAACCGATCAGCAGCGTGGCGTCACCGCCGTCATCAAGGATCATGTTGGGGGTGCCGCCATCGCTCCACTCAAAGATGCGATGGGTATACGCCCAGTATTCCACCAGGTTCTCGCCCTTGTAGGCAAAGACCGGTGTCCCGCCTGCGGCAATGGCCGCAGCAGCGTGGTCCTGGGTCGAGTAGATGTTGCACGAGGCCCAACGCACGTCTGCTCCAAGGGCTTGCAAGGTCTCAATCAAGACCGCGGTCTGGATGGTCATGTGCAGGCTGCCGGCCACTCGCGCGCCTTTCAGCGGTTGGCTGGGGCCGTACTTCTCCCGAAGGGCCATCAGACCGGGCATTTCGGTCTCGGCGATCGCGATTTCCTTTCGACCAAAATCGGCCAAAGAGATATCGGCGACTACATAGTCCTGATCGGACAGGGGCTGTATCACAGCGCTCATGGGGTGTTCTCCATGTTCACTGAGCGCCGTTGGTCAAGATAGACGCCGTGAATCCGAGCCTGGCGGGGAAATGCCCGTTGCAACGCTCCTCGGCGACGTCTTATTTAAATAGTCTACCTATGAATTCTAAATCCCTATCCAATTAAGGAATTCACGATAATTTTACCGTGCTTATCCGTCTTACAGACCTGCAGCGGCACGCAGGGCGTCGGCCTTGTCCGTTTGCTCCCAAGGGAAAAGCCCATCTTCGCTGCGGCCGAAGTGGCCGTAGGCAGCGGTGGGGCGGTAAATCGGGCGCAGCAGATCCAGGTCTTCAATGATGCCCTTGGGCCGCAGGTCAAAATGCTCACGGATCAATGCTTCGATCTTGTCTTCGGCGATAGCCGCGGTGCCGTTGGTGCTCACCATTAAAGAGACAGGCTCGGCGACCCCGATCGCGTAGGCCACCTGGGCCTCACATTGCTCTGCGAGACCTGCTGCCACAACGTTCTTGGCGACGTAGCGCATGGCATAAGCTGCGGAGCGGTCGACCTTACTGGGATCCTTGCCGGAAAAGGCGCCGCCGCCATGGTGGGCAGAGCCGCCGTAAGTGTCCACGATGATCTTGCGGCCGGTCAGTCCGCAGTCCCCGTGAGGCCCACCAATGACAAAACGCCCCGTGGGGTTCACCAGGAATCGGGTGTCTGAGGTCAGCATATCTGCCGGCAGTACCGGCTTGATGATTTCTTCTATTACGGCTTCGCTCAGGGTAGCGTGATCGACGTCTTCGCTGTGCTGCGTTGACAGAACGACGGTATCAACAGAGACGGGCTTCCCATCCTCGTAGCGCACCGACACCTGACTCTTGGCATCAGGCCGCAGCCAGGTTAGAGCCCCGCTCTTGCGAACTTCCGCCTGGCGTTTGACCAGTCGGTGGGAGTAGGTGATCGGGAAGGGCATCAGAACATCGGTTTCGTTGCAGGCATAACCGAACATCAGGCCCTGGTCACCGGCTCCCTGATCTCTATCCAGGCCCTCGCCTTCGTTCACGCCTTGGGCGATGTCGACCGACTGTTTGTCGAGGGTCACCATGACCGCGCAGCTCGAGTAGTCGAAGCCCATCTCAGAGGAGTTGTATCCAATGTCCTTGATGGTGTTCCGCACGGTCTGTGCCAGATCAACCTCAGAGTTGCTGGTGACTTCTCCAGCGATGACGGCGAGCCCAGTATTGACCATCGTTTCGCAGGCAACTCGTGATGCCGGATCCTGGGCGAGCATGGCGTCCAGCACTGCATCCGAGATCTGGTCTGCCATTTTGTCCGGGTGACCCTCGGAGACCGACTCTGAGGTAAAAAGAAAACTGCTAGCCATTGCTCCTCCTTCGTGATACTTCAATAGATGTTGTGACGAAACGGCCGGATTCTAGCAGACCGTTCAGGAATTAACGGCGCAGGCATGGTGCTCAGGATGGGCATCCTAATGGGCAGTTTGGGGCCTTCGCCCAATAACTCTCATGCCGCGCCGAGGCATTTGATGTCAGTCACGGGCGGTCTTTTCCAGCGCGATCTGCCAGTGGTGATCGTCAAGCTCACGCTTAAGGGAAAACCCTGTGTCAAAGGCTGTGCTCGACCATTCAGCCGTCAGGGTTTCGTTCATGATCCATTCGCGGTGTTCGTTAAGCGCCTCGCTGACGAGCGATGAGCCGTCGACATGCAGCCGAATTCGATCGGAGACTTCAAGACCGGCCTGCTTTCTTCCGTTCTGTACGGTCCGCACAATCTCACGGGCAATCCCCTCCCGAAGCAGGGCGTCGTCCAGGGTGGTGTCCAGCGCCACGAGCTGGCCTCCGGATTCCGCACAGGCGTAGCCTTCAGCTGACTCGGTTTCAACGAGCAGATCCTCGGCTTCAAAAGTGATACTCCCCTCGCCGACCGTCAGGGTAATGCCTTCCCCGCTGGCGCACGCGGCAGCAATGGTCGCGCCGTCTGCCTCGGCGAGCGCCTGCCGAATCGCGGGAATCTGTTTGCCGTAGCGTTTTCCCAGACGCGGCAAGTGGGGTTTGATCCGGTAGCTCACCAGTTCCGCGTCGGCGGCGATGAACTCGAGCGCTTTGACGTTGAGTTCCTCCAGCACCTGCTGCTCATGCTCGTGCAACGCCTCGCGCGCTTTGTCGGTAGGCACCCGGACAAGAAGCTGCGCCAGCGGCTGGCGGACACGAACCTGGCTCGCCTCGCGCGCCGCTCTGCCGAGCGCAACAATTTCCTGTACGACTTCGGTCGCTTCCCGAAGCGCGGTGTCCTGCCATGCGTCCGGCGCTTTGGGCCACTCGCTCATGTGCACGCTGATGGGAGCGTCTGGCTCCCGCGAACACACGAGATTCTGGTACATCGCCTCGGCGAGAAAAGGCATGAACGGCGCGATCAGACGCTGCAGTGTGTCCAGACATTGGTACAGCGTCAGGTAGGCAGACTGTTTGTCGGCGCCCGCTTCGCTTTTCCAGAATCGGCGCCGATTGCGCCGGATGTACCAGTTACTGAGCTGGTCGACGAAGGTCTCGATGGCCTGCCCGGCACCGCGCGCATCGTAGGCATCCATCGCCTCCGTGACGGTGTGGACGGTGTGATGGGCCAAGGCCAATGCCCAGCGGTCAATCTCCGGACGATTCTCGAGCGCGACGTCTTTACTGAGGTCGATTTCATCAAGGGAGGCGTACAGAGTGAAAAACCCGTAGGTGTTCCACAGTGTGTTGACGAAAGAGCTCGCCACCTCACGCACGATATCAACGGAGATTCTTTTCTGGCTCTCCGGTGCCAGTCGGGCAAGAAAATACCAGCGCAACGGATCCGCGCCGATATGATCAAAGACGTCGTAGGGATTGACGATGTTGCCAATCGACTTGGACATCTTCTTGCCGTCCTTGTCCACAATATGGCTCAGGCAGACACAGTTGCGGTAAGCCACGCTGTCCGAGACGAGTGCGGCAATCGCGTGCAGGCTGTAGAACCAGCCGCGGGTCTGGTCGATTGCCTCGCAGATATAGTCGGCCGGGAAGTGCTGGGCGAAGGTCTCCTGGTTTTCGAAGGGATAGTGCCACTGGGCATATGACATGGCGCCTGAGTCGAACCAGCAGTCGATGACTTCCGGCACGCGCCGATAGTGTCGACCGTTCTCCGGATGGGTAAATTCGATCTCATCGATCGCCGGCCGATGAAGATCGGTCTCGCTCAGCGAAGTGCCGCAAAGTGATTCGAGTTCTTCCAGCGAACCGATACAAAGGTAATCGCCGTCGCCGTCGGTCCAAAGCGGCAGCGGCGTTCCCCAGAACCGCTCACGCGACAGCGCCCAGTCAATATTGTTCTCCAGCCAGTTGCCAAAGCGTCCGTCCCGGATGGATTGTGGTACCCAATTAATCGTCTGGTTCAGCTCGACCATGCGCTCACGAATAGCGGTGGTTCTGATGTACCACGCGTTCTTTGCGTAATAGATGAGCGGATCACCCGTGCGCCAGCCGAAGGGATAGTTGTGAGTGTATTCCTCTGCCTTGAAGAGGATGCCCCTTTCCCGCAGCAGGTCGATGATGACAGGATCGGCATCTTTGAAGAACATCCCGGCGACCGGAGTGACAGCGTCGATGAAGTGGCCATCCAGGCCGACGACGTGCACGACCGGCAGGTCGTTGGCCTGGCCCAGCGCCAGATCATCCACGCCGTAGGCGGGAGCAACATGGACGATGCCGGTGCCGTCCTCCGTGCTCACGAAGTCGCCGGACAGCACGCGACAGATATCGCCGGGTGCATCGAGGTAATCAAAAAGCCGGTGATAGTGGCGGCCCACGAGGTCACGGCCTTTGACCGTCTTGACGAGTTTGAAGTCCTGCTCGCCCAGAACTGAAGGGACGAGGGCTTTTGCCAGGATCAGGGTTTCGCCTGCAAGCTCCACATAGTCGTACTCGATGTCTTCGCCGACCGCGAGTGCCAGGTTTGAGGGCAGCGTCCAGGGAGTGGTGGTCCAGACAAGGAACGAGGCATCTTCATCAGTCAGGCGAAACCGCACCGTTACGGACGGATCAACGGTCTCGCGATATCCCTGGGCCACCTCGTGTGAGGACAGGGTGGCGCCGATCCGAGGGTCGTAGGGAACGACTTTGTAGTCTTGGTAAATGAGGCCCCGATCCCAGATTTCCTTAAGCAGGTGCCAGACAGACTCAATGTACTGGTTGTCCAGGGTGTAGTAGGCCTGATCGAGATCGACCCAAAACCCCATCCGCTCGGTCATCGCCTCCCAGTCGCTGATATAGCGCATCACCGATTCGCGGCAGCGGCGGGTGAACTCTGCTACGCCGATAGCTTTTTCAATTTCTTTTTTGTCGAAGATTCCGAGTTCTTTCTCAATCTCGTGTTCGACCGGCAGACCATGGGTATCCCATCCGGCTTTGCGCGGCACATGGAACCCCTGCATGGTTTTATAACGGGGATAGATATCCTTGAAACTGCGCGCCAGGACGTGGTGGATGCCGGGCTTGCCGTTGGCCGTCGGCGGCCCCTCATTGAAGGTAAACAGCGGCCGATCCGAGCTTTGCTGCAGGCTTTTCTCAAACACCGCCTGCTCCCGCCAGAATTCAAGGATGTGTTGCTCGAGGGCCGGGCCGTCGTAGCGTGTGTCGACTTTGCTGAAACTCATAGTGATTCGCGCGTGTTGGTCCCCTCACCGGGTTTAGTTTCGCTCCGGGGCGATTCGAGCTGCCCCGGGGAGAGGAGCTCGCGCGCGGTACCACCCGGCTTTGCCGGGCGGGCACCCAGCCTTGGCACATGTTTCGTATGCCGAACCTGTGTCGAAGGTCAATCGGCTGAGCCTACTGCCGGGTGCAGTGGCGACATGCCCGGGTTCGGTCAGCGGCTCAGGGGTGATTTTCATTGGGACCCGGCCCGGGGATTCCAGCCTCCCCCGGTCTCTGGGTGCGCGGGCATGCCCAACTACTCTTCCCCGTCAACGCCTCTTCGTCCGCAGGCGGCCATCGCCTTCCTGCATACAGGGGCTAAATCTACCCGTGCAACATAGGCAAGGCAAATCCATGGCAACGCCGCATCGTGTTATTGAGGCTATGCCCACGCCGGTGAGGCCGGTAAAGTCAATCCTATGAATGCGAATCCCGCCCTTGTTTTCGACAGGCAGTCATGATTCTGCCGGTGGTGGTCGATGTAATTGTGCCGGTTTTCGGTGTGGTGACCCTGGGGTATCTGGTCGGGGCTTTTCGGTGGATGGATTCGGGCGCTGTTCGGGGCCTGTCGCTGTACGTATTCAATATCGCGATTCCTTTGCTGCTGTTTAAGGCGATGAGCACGGTCACGTTGCCCGGACAAATGCCCTGGGGTTACGTATTGGGGTTTTTCGTTTGCGCTCTTGGCGTCTTTTTGGCCGTATTTTTCCTGTTGCGGATCATCTCGAGCCGGAACCTGGGCGAGATCGGGATATTGGCTTTTGGTAGCAGTTACGGAAACTTTATTCCTCTGGGTATTCCCCTAGTCATGACGGCGTTTGGGGAGGCCGCCACCGTCCCGCTGTTTTTGCTGGTGGCGTTTCAGGCACCGGTTTTCTTTGCACCGATGATTGTGATTCAGGAAAGCGCCAGAAAACGCGAGCGCCGTGGCGCGATCGGCTGGCCGGTAGTAAAGAGTATTGTTGCGAATCAGTATGTCCTTGGCATTGGGCTCGGTGCCATCGCAAACCTGACGGGCTTTTCACTTCCGGGCCCCGTATCCGATGTCATCGCGCTGGTGGGTCAGTCGGCTGTACCTTGTGCACTCTTTGCGCTGGGTGCCGCGCTCAGCTTTTATGCGATTGACGGTGTGCTGGGTCGCGCGCTCGTCATCGTTGCGATCAAGAACGTGTTGCTGCCTCTGCTCGTGTGGAGTGTATCGATCCGCTTGGGTCTGCCGCCGGTCTGGCAGGCCGTGATGGTGGTGATGGCGGCTCTGCCGGTCGGGATCAACACCTACCTTTTTGCAGAACGGTATGAGTGTGGCCAGGCACTGGCCGGCACCGCCGTGGTGGTCAGCACGGCTGTCTCGGTGATTACATTGTCAGTGGTGCTGTCGATACTGGCGTAAGCGTTTACGACTTCTCGACACTGCTGAACCCCTTCAGCGTTCCGATGTGCACCGCCACGCTGAGGGCAAGCGCGTCGAGGTCGTACCCTCCTTCCAGCACCGACAGGATTCGCCCGTTGCAGTGATGGTCCGCGCACTCCATGAGCCGGCGGGTCATCCAGGCGTAGTGTTCGGTTGTGAGGTTGATGCTGCCGAGGGGATCTGCCTGATGCGCATCAAAACCTGCAGAGATCAGGATCATATCGGGCCCGAAGGCATCAATAGCGGGTAGGATTGTTTCAGTGAAGGCCTGCGTGTAGGTCTCGTTGCCGGCACCCGCATTCATCGGGCAGTTCAGCGTGGCGCCCTTGCCGGCCCCGGTCCCGGTCTCTGAGTAGGCCCCGGTGCCGGGATAATGGGGGTACTGGTGCGTGCTCACATAGAAGACGCTGGGATCTTCTTCAAACAGGTGCTGGGTGCCATTGCCGTGGTGCACATCCCAGTCAACGATGAGAATTTTTTCCAGACCGTGCTGGTCTTGCAGGTAGCGAGCGGCAATCGCGATGTTGTTAAAAAGACAAAACCCCAGGGCAGCATTGTGCTCGGCATGGTGACCGGGCGGGCGAACGAGTGCGAAGCCGTTATCGACGCGGCCATGTGCGACCTCATCGGCCAGGTTCAGTACCGTGCCTGCGGCGAGGCGCGCAACCTCAAAGGATTCGGCCGAAATGGCCACATCAGGCGTGTCGAGATAGGGGAGGCCTTGTTCGCAACTTGCCCGTGCCCGCTCGATCAGTTGCCGATGGTGGACGCGGGCGAGCCATTCGGTCTCACACCTGACTGCCTCAACGGTTTTCAGCGAAGCAAACCATTCCTTTGCCTGAAGGTGGTCAAGCGTATGTGCCAGACGCGATGAGCGTTCAGGGTGTCCCTGTCCCGTAGCGTGATTCTGAAACCTCGGATCACTGGCGAAGGCGGTTTTCATCATTGCCGTTGGTTCGATAAGGTGGCTGGGTGTAGCGGTAGAATCAGACAATCCCATGCCCTTTCTGTTGAGCGCAGTATAAACAAGTCATCAGTTCGCTTTTTGTCCATGCTTCTTCTTTTCGTTAGTGTCCAAACGAGTGCGAGACAGGATCAGCCGTGAGTGGATCCTGGATTCTGTTGGCAGCGCTCGCCCTGATAGGTCTCTTTGCGGCAAGCAGGGCGTGGCCGGTGAGGGCGACTGACGGTCTCAGACTGGAAAGCGAACAGGAAGACGATGGGTTTGGGGAGGCGACGCTGAGTGTGGCGACCTACAACATCCATCGTGCCCGGGGGCTGGATGGTGAGAAGAATCTAGGCCGCATCGCTGAACTCGTTAAGACCTGTGATGTTGTCGGGTTACAGGAGGTGGAAGGAACGAGCCTGTTTCGCCGTCATGACCAGGCGTCTCTCATCGGCAGGATGCTCGGCCGCTTGTTTCATTTTTCCACAACAAGACGGCTTCTGTTTTTTCCCCAGCGCGGCAACGGGTTGATCAGCCGCTTTCAGACCCGAAGGTGGGAGACGACTCCGCTGTTTCCTTCGACAGGGCGGGCCCATCGGAATATGACGGTGTATCACTTTGAATGGGCCGGTGAACCGGTGGCAGTAATCAACACACACCTATCAAAGCCAGTTGAGGGGGAGTCACCTCTTGAGGAAGTGATGCACGCTTTTGGCCAGTATCCTTGCGCTGTGCTGTTGGGTGATTTCAATGCGCCGGCGCATCATGCGGCGATG
>Ga0114933_10002583_pt1 | contig 18530 bp, 8 predicted proteins | sample 4SBtaG_FD_89691 | JGI IMG/M metagenome (GOLD analysis project Ga0114933, IMG submission 89691) | Deep subsurface microbial communities from Kolumbo volcano to uncover new lineages of life (NeLLi) - 4SBTROV12_W25 metaG | ecosystem: Environmental > Aquatic > Marine > Volcanic | place: Kolumbo... | reverse complement strand
GCGGCTCGTTGAACTCGTTGAGGAAGAAGTCCTCGAGGTCCGCCCAGAGGCTGTAGCCCCAGCCGTCGTGCGCGCGGACGCGCCAGTAGTAGGTGCCGTTCTCGTTGGCGAGGAGCACGTCCAGCGCCCAGGTGAGATCGGCGACGCCGCTCACGCTGGTGACGAGGACGGCCATCGTCGAGTCCTCGTAGACCTCGACGTCGTAGGTCAGGGCGTCGCCGTTGGGGTCGACCGCCTCGAGCCACTCGAGCGTGGGACGCGGGTCGTCGATCTCCTCGCCCTGGATCGGCCACACGAGGACCGGCGGGTCGGGGAGGTCGGAGACGTTCGGGTCCTGCCCGTTGAGGAACTCGTCCAGGTTGGTGAGGCCGTCGCCGTCCGGGTCCAGCCCCGCGTCGGAGGGGTCCGTCGGGTCGAGGCCGTTGTCCGTCTCCCAGGTGTCGGCCATGCCGTCGTTGTCGAGATCCTCGAAGCCGACGATCACGGTGAACGACTGCACGTCCTGGCCGCCGTCGCCGTCGTCGACGGTGACCACGAACGAGTTGGGCCCCGTCTGCGCGAACGTCGGCGTCCACTCGATGAGCCCCGTGGAGGGGTCGATCGTCGCTCCCGCAGGGGAGCTCGCCGACAGGCTCCAGGTGAGGGTGTCCGCGCCGGGATCGGTGGCCGCCGCCGCGTACGTGTAGAGGACGTTCTCGTTCCCGAAGCCGGGGGCGTTGGTGACGATCGTCGGGGCGACGTTGTTGATGGTCACCGCGACGGTGTCGGTGTCCGTGAGGCCGCCGGTGTCCGTGACGGTCGCCGTCACCGTGTAGGAGCCCTCGTCGTCCCAAGCATGCGACGCCGTGGAGCCGATGCCGTTGGGGGTCTGGTCGTCCCACTCCCAGGCCCAGGTCAGGTTCGCCTGGTCGATGGAGCTGGCGTCGGTGGCCGTGGCGGTGAAGGAGAGCGTCGAGCCTTCGTCGCCCGTGGTCGCGGGGGTGATGGACGTGACCGCCGGCGGCGTGTTGGAGATCACGACCGTGATCGTGGTCGAGTCGGTGCCGCCGTCGTTGTCCGTGACCGTGAAGGTGATCGTGTAGGTGCCGTCCTGGTTGTAGGCGTGGGAGGCCGACGTGCCCGTCGCGTTGTTGCCGTCGCCGAAGTCCCAGGCGAACGTGAGCGTGTCGAGCGTGCCGACGTCCGTGCCGCCGCCGGTCCACGAGAGGACCTGCGCCTCGTTGCCCACCAGCGGACCGACGATGGCGCCCGCCACCGGGTTCACGTTGGCGACGCTGATGGTGGTGCTCTGGGTGGCGCTGCCGTTGTCGCCGTCGTTGACGGTGAGGCTGACGGTGTACGTGCCGGTGCCCTCGTCCAGGTACGTGTGCACGGGGTTCGCGGAGGTCGAGGTGTTCCCGTCGCCGAAGTCCCACAGGAAGCTCAGGGCGTCGTTCACGCCGACGTCCGAGGCGGTGCTCGAGAAGGAGAGCGGACCGGCCTCCACGCCGCTGTTCGGCACGACGAAGGTGTCGATGGTCGGGTTGACGTTGGAGACCGTCACGACCTGGGTCGCGGTGTCCGTGCCGCCGTCGTCGTCGGTGACCGTGAGGGTGACCGTGTAGCTGCCGCTGCCCTCGTCCACGTAGGTGTGGGAGACGCTCGCGCCCGTGGCCGTGCCGCCGTCGCCGAAGTTCCAGGCGTACGTGAAGGTGTCCGCGCCCGGGTCCGTGGCGGAGCCGGTGAAGCTGAGGCTCTGGCCCTCGTTGCCCGAGGTGGGCCCGCTGATCGACGCCGTGGGGTTGGCGTTGGTGACCGTGACCGCGATGGACGTGGTGGCGCTCACGCCCCCGTCCTTGTCCGTGACGACGAGCGAGACGGTGTGGGCGCCGTCGTCCGTGTAGGTGAAGCTGGGGGTGGCCGAGGCCGACGTCGCCGGGCCGCTGGGGCCGGTCATCGTCCACGCGTAGGTGAGGCCCGCCGCGAGGTCCGCGGTGCTGACGTCGTCCGTCACCGCGCTGTAGCTGCCGCTGCTGCCCTCGACGACGTTCTGGTCGCCGGAGACCGACGTGATCGTGGGGACGACGTTGGTGATCGCGACGGTCGCGGTCACCGAGTCGCTCCCGCCGTCGTCGTCCGTGATCGTCACGGTCGCGGTGTAGCTGCCGTTGTCGTCGTACTTGTGGGTCGGGTTCTGCTGCGACGAGGTGTCGCCGTCGCCGAACGTCCACGCGTAGGTGAAGGTGTCGGGGCCGGGGTCGGTCGCGGAGGAGCTGAAGTTGAGCGTCGCGCCCTCGGTGCCGGAGCTGGGGATCGTGGCGCTCGCCGTGGGGTTCACGTTGGCGACGTTGATGGTGGCGGTGTCGGTGGAGGAGCCTGCGCACGAGTTGCTCGTGACCTGGAGGCCCACCGTGTGGCTGGTGACGCCGTCGAGGACGCTGCCCGCCGACGAGGCCGCGTTGAACGACACGCTGGTCCCCGAGGCGTTGTTGTACGTGCCGTTGCCGGTGAAGTCCCAGTTGTAGGAGAGCGTCGCCTGCCCCGAGCCCGATCCGGTCAACGTCACGCTCGACCCCTCGTTCACGCTGTACGGCCCGCCCGCCTGTGCGCTGTTGGGCGCCGTGCACGTATCCAATCCGACGTCGTCGATGACTCCGCCTCCGGCGCGCCACTCGACCCAGCTCACGTTGGTGAACGTCGAGCCCAGGTTCTGGACGCCGGAGCCGCCCACGGAGACGCTCGCCCCGTTGCTGCCCACCAGGGTGCCGCTGCCGCTTACGTTCCGGTAGCTGTCGAAGTTGAACGTGCCGCCGCCGGACTTGGTGAACCGGTAGGGCGTGGAGCAGCAGCTGCCGTGGATCGACAGGCCGCCGCTGGACCCGTGAAGGTGGCCGCCGTTCTGGGAGCCGCCGTACCACGACGAGACGTTGAAGCCGGCCTCGGAGTAGTTGCTCGGGCAGCAGCTGCTCATGCTGCTGAACGTCATGGTGGCGCCGAAGGCGGCGCCCGCGATGACGAGCGAGCTCAAGACGATGAGAGTGATGAGATAGAAGCGAAGTCGGGTCATTGGTACGGACCTCCAGCGGCTGGATCCCCCAAGCCGCATCCGTTTCGGAAACACGATTTTCGGTCGAGGGCAGTCGGCCGGAGTCCGCACGCGGACCGCGTCAGCTATAGCACGAACCGGCGGCGTCGACCCAGGCAGGTAAGCACCAGGAAGATCGCAAGACCGAAGCCCTGCGAGCTCCTGCCGGCGACCGACGCTTCGCAGTCGTCGCAGCCCGCGAGGGGGCCGCCCACGGTGACCTCGAAGGGGGCCGCCCAGTCCGACGCGACACCGGAGTTGTCGACCGCGCGCGCCGTCCAGAACACGGTGCCGCCCACGGTGGAGGGGGCCCAGGCCACGGTGTCCCCGTCGGCCTCGAGGTTCTCTTCGAACGCCACGATGTCCGTGAAGTCCTCGTCCCGGGCCACGCGGATGCGGTAGGTGACGGGGTCGCCGTCCGGGTCCGCGACCGCGCCGATCGCGAACTCCGCCAGCTCCACGGCCGCGCCGTCGTCGGGGGAGAGGAGCGCGGGGACGGGCGGCGCGTCGTTGGCGCCGCGGATGAAGAAGGTCACCTGCGCCCACGGGCCGCCGACGCCCTCGGAGTCCTCCGCGCGCACGCGCCCGACCCAGTTCTGGTTGGGGGTCAGCTCGATGTCGTCGTTGTTGAGCACCCACGCGACCTCGCCGGTCCCGCTGTGCTCGACCCACGCCTCGTGGGGGTCTTCGCCGTCGTCCTCTTCGGTGTCGAGCGTGAAGTGGTACAGCGGCGAGTCGCCCTCGGGGTCCGAGGTCTCGGTCGCGATCAGGATCGGCGACTGCGTGCCGATGGACTCGCCGTCTTCGGGGGAGATGAAGGCGATCTCGCCCGGGGCCGCGTTGGCCGTGGAGACGAAGAAGCGCTCCTCCAGGCTCCAGGGACCGGCGAGGGCCTCGTCGTCCACCGCGCGCACCGACCAGCGGTACCAGGAGTCCTCCTCGAGGACGACGTCGAGCGTCCAGTTGTCCCGCGCGCCCGCGGTGGAGCCCTGGGTGATGAGCGCGCCGTTGTCGTCCGTGACGCGGACGTCGTACGTCAGCGGATCGCGGTCCGGGTCCACGCCCTCGGCCCACTCGGGGCTCGGCTGCACCTCGGCGACGGTCTCGCCGTCGATGGGCCACAGCGGCACCGGCGCCTCGGGGGCCTGGTTGCCGGTGTCCACGAAGAACCACAGCGTGTTGGACCACGGCCCGAACGTCCACCCGTCGTGCGCGCGGACGCGCCAGTGGTGCTCGGTGTTCTCGTCCAGGTTCACGGTCGCGTCCCACGCGAGGCCCGGGATCTGGTCCTGGGAGACGGCGAGCGAGGCGAGGCCCGCGTCGTCGTGGATCTCGACCTCGTAGGTGAGGGGGTCGCCGTTGGGGTCCGTGGCCGCGTCCCACCGCACGGTGGGCCGGAACTCGAGCACGAACGCGCCCTCGGCGGGCGTGGTGGCGACGGGCGCCGTGGGTCCGTCGAACGTCCAGGGGTCCTGGCCGGCGTTGAACTCGTCGAGGTTGGTGAGGCCGTCCCCGTCCCCGTCGAGGGCGGCGTCCGCGGGATCGTTGAGGTCGAGGCCGTTCTCCGCCTCCCAGCCGTCGGCCATGCCGTCGCCGTCGGTGTCCTCGAGGTCGACCGTCGCGGTCCAGGTCTGGGTGGTGACCCCGCCGTCGCCGTCGTCCACGGTGAGGCTGAGGGTGTTGACGCCCGAGTCGCCGTAGGTCGGCGTCCAGGTGAGGGTTCCGGTGAGCGGCGCGACGGTCACGCCCGGCGGGTTCACCGCCCCCGCGCTGTAGGTGAGGACGTCGTTCACGCCGGGATCGAACACCGTGGGCGTGTAGGAGTACTGGGCGCCCTCCTCGGCGATGGCCGCGGGCACCGACGTGAACACCGGCGCGACGTTGTCGATCTGCACCGGGTACGACTGGGTGTCGCTCGCGCCCGCGAGGTCCGTCACCGTGACGGTGATGGTGAAGGCGCCCTCGTCTTCCCACGCGTGCGCTTCGACCTCGGTCGCCCCGCCGCTGTTTCCGTCCCCCCAGTCCCAGGTGTAGGCCAGGTTCGCCTGGTCCACCGGCCCCGGATCGCTGCCCTGGGCCGCGAAGGACGTGACGGCCCCCTCATCGGCGTTGAGCGGGCCCGAGTAGCTCGCGAGCGTGGGCGCGACGTTGGCGACGTTGACGGTGGTCGTGTCCGACAGCGAGCTGCCCGCGCAGGTGCCCTCGACGCCGATGGTGGCCGTCATGGGGCCGTCCCAGCCCAGGACGGTCGTGTCCAGCACCGCGTTGGCGCCGTTGCCGTCGTTGAAGGGGCCCGTGCCCGAGCCGCCGTCGAAGTCCCACAGGTAGCTGAGGGTGCCGCCGCTTCCGGTGGCGTTCATCGACACGGTGTCGCCCTCGTCGACCGAGTACGGGCCGCCCGCGGAGACGTTGGACGGGGTGCACGGGTTCACCGTGAGGTTGTCCCAGCCGAGGTTGCCGCCCGTGGGGACGAGCAGCCGCAGCTCGTCGATGGGCTGCGTGGGGAAGGTGAACGTGGACCCGTTGCCGCCGGTGGCGTTGGCCGTCCACACCACGGAGCCGTTGAGGAACCCCGTCCACACCGCGCTGTTGTTGTCGTCCATCACGAGGTACGAGCCCATGACGAACGCGGCGCCGGTGCCCGGCATGTCGAGGATCATCCGACTCGAGCAGCACGAGGAGTGCGCGAAGATCCAGTAGTTCGACGACGGCCCGCTGCGGTGGTAGTGGCCCTGACTCGACGTGTAGTTCGAGTGGTAGTGACGCTGGCGGACGCCCTGGCTCGTGTACGAGAACGCGCTGCTGGAGGGCAGGTTGTTGTAGTTGAGCGTGATGGCCGACGCCTCCCCCGCGAAGAGGAAGGCGACGGCGAAGATCAGGACGACGCGAGCGTTCATCCCTCTACTTTTTCACGAACGGCGACGACGCAGGGCCGGAATCAACAGCAACAGCATCGCGAGGCTCCCCGCGTGGTCCGCGGAGGCCAGGCTGTTCTCGCAGTTGCAGTCGGTCTCGTCGGGCGGCGGGGGAACGGGATCGCTGTCGTCGAAGGTGAACGACCAGGCCTCGGCCCAGTCCGACGCGGCGCCGTGCTCGTCCTCGGCGCGCGCGGACCAGTAGAAGGTGCCGTTGATCCGCTCGGTGAGCTGCCACGTGGTCTGGTCCACGGTGCCCTCGACGCCCGCGCCCTCGACGAGGCCGGAGACGGACGCGATGACGTCGGTGAACTCGGCGTCGCGCGCGACGGCGATCTCGTAGAAGACCGTGTCGCCCTCGGGGTCCACGACGTGGCCCACGGCGACGGTCGGGATGGCGCTGTCGAGCACCGCGCCGTCCTCGGGCGAGATCAGGGCGGGGACCGGCGGAGCGTCGTTGTCGCCGCGCACGAAGAAGGCGATGACGTCCCACTCGGAGCCGATGCCGGCCTCGTCCTCGGCGCGCACGCGGGCGTTCCAGGTCGTGTTCTCGGTGAGCTCGATGCCGTCCGCCGAGAGGTCCCAGGACACCTCGCCGGTGCCGCTCGCGGAGACCGTGCCGGTCGCGAGGTCGCCGGAGTCGAAGCCGGCGGCCGTGTCGACCTCGAAGACGTACGTCAGCTCGGCGCCCTCGGGATCCTCGCCCTCGCTCGCGGTGAGGGCGGGGGAGAGGCCGGCGATCACGTCCCCGTCCAGCGGGTCCAGGAAGACCGTGCCGAAGGGCGCCGCGTTCTCGGTGGAGACGAAGAAGAGCTCCTCCTCCATCCACTCGCCCGCGAGGCCGTGCTCGTCCTCGGCCTGGGCGTCCCAGCTGTACCAGGTGTCCTCGGTGAGCTCGACGTCGACCGTCCAGGTCACGTCGCGGACCGCCGGGGGCATCCAGCCCTCGGTGACCATCTCCTCGCCGCGCCACACGCGGATGCGGTAGCCGATCGCGTCGCGGTCGGGGTCGGTCGCGTCGGCGAGCTGCGCGTTGGGGGTCGTGGTCGCGACCGTCTCCTCATCCACGGGGAACAGCGCCGTGGGCACGCCCGGCGGCTCGTTCGTCTCGTTGACGAAGAAGGCCTCGAGGCCCGAGTAGGTGCCCGCGACGTAGGGGTCGGCGGCGCGCACGCGCCAGAAGGCGTCCATGTTCTCGGCGAGCGGGGCGTCGACCTGCCAGGTGAGGCCCGCCACGCCCGTGGCCGACGTGAGCAGGACCGCCATCCCGGCGTCCTCGTAGACCTCGACGTCGTACGTGAGCGTGTCGCCGTTGGGGTCGGTCGCCGGATCCCACGCCAGGGTCGGGCGGGAGTCGTTCACCTCTTCGCCGCCGATGGGCGAGGTCTGGACGGGCACGTCCGGGCCGTCGAAGACGTTGGGGTCCGTGCCGAGGCCGAACTCGTCGAGGTTCGTGAGGCCGTCGCCGTCCGGGTCCAGGCCCGAGTCGTCGACCGTCGGATCGAGGCCGTTGTCGGTCTCCCAGGTGTCCGCGAGGCCGTCGTTGTCGGCGTCGAGGAAGTCGACCGTGAGGGTGACCGTCTGCACGTCCGTGCCGCCGTCGCCGTCGTCCACGGTGACCGTGAAGGAGACGGTGCCGACGTCCGCGTAGGCCGGGGTCCACTCGACGAGGCCGCCCGCGGAGATGGTCATGCCCGCGGGCGCGCTCGGGCTGAGCGTCCAGGTGGCCGGGTCCGTGCCCGGGTCGGAGGCGGTGGCCTGGTAGCTCCACAGGGAGCCCTCGAGGGCGGTGGCGGGGGCCGACGACGTGATGGTCGGGGCCACGTTGTCGACGGTGACCGTGAGGGTCGAGACGTCGGTGGCGCCCTGGGGGTCGCTGACCGTGAGGGTGACGGTGTAGGGCGACGAGTACGCCGGGCTGGAGTCGTCCGTCCAGGCGTGGCTGGGGCTGGTGCCGGAGCCGGTGTTGCCGTCGCCCCAGTCCCACGTGTAGGTGAGGTTGGCGTTGTCGACCGAGCCCACGTCGTTGGCGCCGCCCGCGAACGTGAGGGTGGAGCCCTCGTCGCCCTGGCTGGGGCCGCTCAGCGCCGTGATGGACGGGGCGACGTTGCCGATGGTGACGGTGCCGTTGACGGTGGTGGTGTCCGTGCCGTCGTTCACAGCGAGGGAGACGGCGTAGGCGCCGCCCGCCTGACCCGAGGAGTCGTCCTGGTAGGTGTGCGTGGGGTTCGCGGCGGTGGAGGTGTTGCCGTCGCCGAAGTTCCACAGGTACGTGTGGGTGTCGCCGGTGCCCGGGTCGGTGACCGTGGAGCCGAACGAGACCGGGGTGCCCTCGGTGCCGCCTGTGGGGAGGGTCGTGGTGACGGTGGGGGCGACGTTGGCGATCGTGACCGTGGCGGTGTCGGTCGCGGTGACGCTGGAGCAGGTGGCCTCGACGCCGATCGTGACGGTGGAGGGGCCGCCGAGGGAGGCGGCCGAGAAGGTCGCGCCCACGCCGGTCGCGTCCGTGTAGGGGCCGCTGCCGCCGCTGGTGAGGTCCCAGCCGTACGCGGAGATCGTGCCGCCGGTGGCGGTGGAGCCCGACGCGCTGACCGCGACCGTGGACCCCTCGTTCACCGAGTAGGGCCCGCCCGCGTCCGCCGTGACGGTGCAGTCGGTCCAGACCACGTTGTCCATCGTGTTGCCGCCGTTGGCGGCCCACCGAACCCAGGTGACGTTGGCGAACGTGCTGCCGAAGCTGGTCGCGCCGCTGAAGCTCACCGACGCGCCGTTGGAGGCCGTGAGGGTGCCCGAGGCGCTCCCGCCGACCGAGACGAACGTGAAGGGCCCGTTGTTGGTCCGCCGGAACTCGTAGGGCGTGGAGCAGCAGCTGTTGTGGTTGTATAGCCCGCCGCCGCTGAGGTGGATGTGGCCGCTGCCTCCGCCGTACAGCGACTGCTCGATGAACCCGCTCTCCGTGTAGGAGTTGGGGCTGCCGCTGCCGCCGAACGTCATGGTGTCGCCCGCGAAGGCGGGGCCCGCGACGGCGAGAGTGGCGATGGCCGCTACGGCGGCGAAGAAATGTCGGAAACGCATGAAACCTCCTGTCGCACCGCCCTCCGGGTGGACCGGGAGATCGCTAGCACATCACGGGGTTTCCAGCCACCGGGGAAGTGGTGCCCGGGCCGGGTTCAGCGCCGCCGGCGGAACCCCAGCAGGCCGAGGAACGCGACGAGCAGCAGCCCCGCGCGCGGATCGGCCGAGGCGAAGGACGCGCTGCACTGCTCGCAGTTTCCGGCGATGCCGCCGCCGACGTCCACCAGCCACGGGACGGCCCAGTCGGACGCGGCGCCGTGCTCGTCCACGGACCGGGCGGTCCAATAGAGCTCGCCCGCGATCTCCTCGGGCACCTGCCAAGACGACTGCGCGTCGTCTCCGGAGGGGCCGCCGCCCGCGTCGATCACGCCCGACTCGTGCAGCACGTACTGGGCGCCCACGTCCGGGGAGAGCCGGAACTGGTAGCCCACGAGGTCGCCCTCCGGGTCCGAGACGTTGCCGACGACGAAGATCGGGCGGGTGCTCGCCGACACGGCCTGGTCTTCGGGGGCGAGCAGGGGCGGCACCGGGGGCGGATCGTTGCCGCCGCGCACCAGGAACTCGATGACGGCCCAGCCGGAGCCCACGTCGTCCGCGTCCAGCGCGCGCACGCGGCCGTACCAGACGGAGTTGGGGATCAGCTCGATGTCGTCCTCGCCGAGCGCCCAGATCGTCTCGCCGGTGCCCGTGTGCTCGACCTCGTTGATCGCGAGATCCTCGCCGTCGAAGGACTCGACGCGGTCCAGCTCGAAGCGGTAGCGCAGGGCGCGCCCCTCGGGATCCACCGACTCCGTCGCCCGCAGGATGGGCGACAGCGTCTCGATGCTGTCCTCGTGCAGCGGGTTGAGCCACTGGATGTCGTCCGGCGCCTCGTTCTCGCCGCTCACGAAGAAGGGCTCGAGCGTCGACCAGTCGCTCGCGAGCTGGTCCGGATCCACCGCCCGGACGTCCCAGGCGTACCAGGTGTCCTCGGTGAGGACGACGTCGACGGTCCACGTGACGTCGCGGGCGCCCGCGGTGACGCCGGTGGTGATGTCGCCGCCGTCCTCGTCCTTGATCCGGACCTCGTAGGTGAGGGGATCGCGGTCCGCGTCGACCGAGTCGGTCCAGCTGGGGGACGGGCTGAGATCGGACACCGTCTCGCCGTCGACCGGGTACAGCGGCACGGGGGTCTCGGGGGCCTCGTTCCAGCTGTTGACGAAGAAGCTCGCCACGTTGGACCAGGGGCCGGACACGTGATCGTCGGCCGCGCGGACGCGCCAGTGGGCGTCGGCGTTCTCGGGGAGCAGGCTGTCGATCCACCAGGAGGACGAGCCGGCGCCCGAGCCGATGCCCGTCTGGCTGGTCAGGAGGGTGCCCAGGGCGGCGTCTGCGTAGACCTCGACCTCGTAGGTGAGGTCGTCGTTGCTCGGGTCGGTGGCGTTGGTCCACTCGAACGTGGGCCGCTGCGTGTCGACCTCCGCCCCGCCGATCGGCGCCGTGGGCACGGGCGCGTCGGGCCCGTCGAACACGTTGGGATCGGTCCCGCCGTTGAACTCATCGAGGTTCGTGAGGCCGTCGCCGTCGGGGTCGAGGCCCGAGTCGTCGACCGTGGGGTCGAGGCCGTTGTCGCCCTCCCAGGAGTCGGCCATGCCGTCGTTGTCGGCGTCCGTGTAGGTCACCTCGACCGTGAAGGACTGGGTCGTGACCCCCCCGTCGCCGTCGGAGACGATGACTTCGACGGCGTTCGCCCCGCCCTGGGCGAAGGTCGGGGTCCAGAACACGGCCCCGGTGAGCGGCGCCATCGTCATGCCCGCGGGGTGGGTCCCCAACGCCCAGGTGAGGGCGTCGTTGACGCCGGGATCGGTGGCGGCCGGGGCGTAGCTGTACTGGACGCCCTCGGCCACGAACAGCGGCGGCGTGGTCGTGATCGTGGGCGCGACGTTGGCGATGACGACCGTGAAGGGCACCTGGTCCGTGTCGCCCTGGGGGTCGGCCACCGTGACGGACGCCGAGAAGGAGCCCTGATCGACCCACGCGTGGCTCGCCGAGCCGCCCGCGTCGGTGGTGCCGTCGCCCCAGTCCCAGGTGTACGAGAGGGCCGCGTTGTCCACGGGGCCGGGGTCCGAGCCGATGCCCACGTAGGCGAGCGCCGAGCCCTCGTCGCCGGCGAGCGGGCCCGTCCAGGTCTGCAGCGTGGGCGCGAGGTTGGCGACGACGATCGTCGCGGTGGCCGAGTCGGTGGCCTCGCCGTCGTCCGCCGTGACCGTGACGGTGTAGGTGCCGTCGTCCGCGTACGTGTGGGACGGGTTCTGCTGGGTGGAGGTGTTCCCGTCGCCGAAGCTCCACAGGTAGGTGTGGGTCTCGGGGCCCGGATCGACGACCGAGGCGTTGAACGACACGGCCGACGCCTCGACGCCCGTGGCGGGGACCGTCGCGCTCACCGTGGGCGCCACGTTGGAGACGGAGACCTGGGCGGTGGCGATCGTCGCGCTGCCGCCCGCGCCGCACGTGACCTGCACGCCGATCGTGCGGGTGGTGGTGCCGTCCCAGGCGTACGTCGCCGAGTTGACGCTGGGGTTCTGGGACGTGGAGTCGTTGTAGGACCCGTTGCCGCTGAGATCCCAGGCGTAGGAGAGCGCGGCGGAGCCCGATCCCGAGCCCGACGCGGGGAACGAGCTCCCCTCCGCCACGGAGTACGGGCCTCCGGCGCTCGCGGACGTGACCGTGCAGGCGTTGATCGCCAGGTTGTCCCAGCCGTGGGTGCCGCTGTTGATGGTGATGTCGATGCGGGTGATGTTGCTGAAGGAGCCCGGGAAGGTGTGGGTGCCGCTGCTGCCGCTGACGGTGCTCGTCCCCACCAGGGAGTTGCCGCTGTAGGCCCGCCAGGTGCCGGAGCCGCCGCCGCGACGATCGACGGTCGACACGGTGAAGGCCGAGCCGTTCTGCATCTGGATGCGGCCGAGGTTCGAGCAGCAGTTGGTGTGGCCGCTGATGTACGTACCGGTGGCGCCGCTGCCCGAGTGCCAGTGCCCCGGGTTCCCGAAGGAGCTGTAGTAGCTGTAGTGGATCACCCCCTGCTCGACGTACGTCTGCGGGCAGCAGGACGCCGAGTTGTAGGTCAGCGTGATGCCGAAGGCTTCGCCCGCGAAGACGAGCGCGGAGAAGAGGGCGATCGAGCAGATCAATCCGGTGAGGCGAGACATGGACATCCTCCGGCCTCCGTCCTGGGGGCCCGCGAAGGGAGCATCATAGCGGCGCGCGCCGGCCGCGAGGCGGGCATATGCCCCCCCGTCGGGTTGACGACCTCCCGAAGGGCGCGGATTCTGCGCGCGTGCGTATCCGTCTCGACAAGATCGCCTCCGCGACGCGCAACGTGGAGTTGCACCGCGACGTGACCGTGGGGGGGCCGATCCCCGCCACCGCGGGCACCGTCGTGGCCGTCCGGGTGCTCGACAACAAGGTCGTCTACAACCAGGTCGAGGACGTGCACGGGCGCATGACGCGGGTGCAGCGAGGGGACGTGGTGGCGGGCGTGCTGGGGGCGCGGCAGGCGCTCCGGGGGTACGCGGGCCGGGTGCCGCAGAGGGTCGAGCGCGGAGACGTCCTGCACCTCCTCAACCTCGGCGGCGTGATCGGCGAGTGCACCTCGTCGAACCCCGACGTGGGGCCCCCGTGTCGCGTCGAAGTGCTGGGCGCGGTCATGACGTTCCCCGAGCTCGGCCGTCGCGTGGGCGTGCCCGCGAGCATCTTCCCGGGCCCCGTCGCGTTGGCCGACCGCCTGCCCGCGAAGGTGCCCCCGGTCGTCCTCGTGGCGGGGACGTGCATGCACGCGGGCAAGACCGCGGCCGCCTGCCTCTTCATCCGCGAGGCGACCACGCGCGGCCTCAAGGTCGCCGCCACGAAGGTCACCGGCGTGGCCCTGCGCCGCGACTCGCTGGAGATGGCGGACCACGGCGCCGTGGCCGCCGTGACGTTCGTGGACGCGGGCATCCCGTCGACCACCGGCATCGAGGTGGAGGCCGTCGCGAAGGGGTGCATCGCCGCCCTGGCCGACGTGGGGGCCGACGTCCTGGTCGTCGAGCTGGGCGACGGGATCCTCGGCACGTACGGCGTCGACAAGATCCTCGCCGACCCCGAGATCCGGGCCCTCGACGGCGCCCTCGTGCTCGCCGCGACGGATCCGGTGGCCGCCTGGGGCGGCGTGAAGCTCCTGGAGGCCACCGGCTGGGCCCCCGCCGTCGTCACCGGGCCCGCCACCGACAACACGGCGGGCAGCGACCGCGTGGCCGAGCGGTGCGGGGTCCCCGCGGTCAACGCGCGGGCGAGCACCTCGGCGTTCGCGGACACGGTCCTCGCGGCCCTGGAGGGCTCGATCCTGGGGGGGGCGGCGTGACCGCTCGGGTAGGCGTCGTCGGGGGGACGGGCTACGCCGGGGCCGAGCTCGTGAGGTGGCTGCTGGGCCACCCGGACGTCGAGCTCGCGGCGGTCACGTCCACGTCTCGGGCGGGCGACTCGGTCGCCGCGATCCACCCCGGCCTCGCGGGCGTCACGGACCTCCACGCCACGACCTTCGACGCCGCGACGCTCGCCGCCCTGGACGCCGTCCTCCTGGCCGTCCCGCACGGCGCCGCCGAGGGCCCCGTGGCCGCCCTCGAGGCCGCCGGAGCGCCCCGCATCCTCGACCTCAGCGCCGACCACCGGCACCGCGACGGCTGGGTCTACGGGGCCGCCGAGTGGCACGCGGATCGCCTCCGAGGGGCGACGCGCGTCGGCGTCCCGGGGTGCTTCGCGACGGCCATCGCCCTCGCCATCGCGCCCTTCGTCGCGGCGGGGCTCGTCGACGCCCCGGTGGCCTGCGCGGCCGTGACCGGGTCCACCGGATCCGGGGCGACGCCGAAGCCGGGGACACACCACCCCGAGCGCTTCGTGAACCTCAAGGCCTACAAGGTCCTCAGCCACCAGCACGCCCCCGAGATCACGACGTTCCTGCGCGGCCTCGGCAGATTCCCGGGGCTCCGCTTCGTCCCGCTCTCGGGGCCCTTCGACCGCGGGATCCTCGCCACGGCCTTCGTCCAGCCGTCGACGGCCCTCGATCCCGACGCGGCCCGGGCCCTGCTGGACGACGCCTACCGAGACCACCCCGGCGTGCGCGTCCGGGACGGCTCGCCCCACCTGCGGCACGTCCGCGGCACGGCGTTCTGCGACCTGTCCGTGGCGGTCGAGGAGGAGACGGTGGCCGTCCTGTCCGCCATCGACAACCTCGGCAAGGGCGCCGCCGCCCAGGCCGTGCAGTGCCTCAACCTGTCGCTGGGCATGCCCGTCGACCGGGGCCTGAGGAGCGCGCCGTGCCTGCCCTGACGACCCTGTCCGACGCGTCGGTCCTGCCCTTCCGCATCGTCCGCGGCGAGGGCTCGCGGCTCTTCGACGAGGCGGGCACCCCCTACTGGGACTTCTACGGCGGCCACGCGGTCGCGCTCCTCGGCCAGGGCCACCCGGGCTGGGCCGCCGCGATCGCCGATCAGGCGCGGACCCTCTCCTTCGTCACGACCGTGGCGCCCGTGCCGATCCGCGACGCCGCCGTCGACGCGCTGTGCGACTTCACCCGCATGGCGCGCGCGTTCCTCGTGAACAGCGGGGCGGAGGCCAACGAGGCGGCGCTGAAGATCGCCCGCAAGGCGACCGGGCGCGAGATCGTCGTGGCCATGGAGGGCGGCTTCCACGGCCGCACGATGGCGTGCCTGGGGGTGACCCACGCGGGGCACTACCGCTCGGATCACGCGCCCGCGCACGCGTCCGCCAGGTTCGTCCCCTTCGGCGACGAGGCCGCCCTGCGCGCCGCCATGGGCCCGGACGTCGCGGCGGTCATGCTGGAGCCGATCCAGGGCATCGCCGGGGCCGTGCCCGCGCCCGTCGGCTTCCTGGAGGCCTGCCGGCGCGTGTGCGACGAGCACGGGGCCGTCCTCATCCTCGACGAGGTGCAGACGGGCATCGCGCGCACCGGCCTCGCCATGGCCTGGCACGCCGAACCCGACTGCTCGCCGGACCTCGTGACCGTCGGCAAGTCGCTCGGCGCGGGCTTCCCGGTGGCGGCGCTGCTCTGCAACGAGGTGATGGCGTCGACGGTCTCCCCGGGCGAGCACGGCACCACGTTCGGGGGCGCCCCGCTGGCGGCGGCGGCGGTCTCGGCGGTGCTGGCGGCGATCCGCGACGAGGGGTTGGTGGCCCGGGTCGCCTCCCTGGGGGCGCGGATCGCCCACGAAGCCGCCCAGGTCCCGGGGGTGGTGGGGGTCCGCGGGCGCGGCGCCCTGTTGGGGCTGGTCCTCGATCGTCCGGCCAGGGAGGTCGCGGCGGGGCTGCGCGACCGCGGCATCCTCACGGGCACGGCCGCCGACCCCGCCTGCCTCCGCCTCTGCCCCCCCGCGGTCATGCCCTCCGAGGGCGTGGACGCCTTCCTCTCGGCCCTGCGGGACACCCTCGCCCCGGCCGCGGAGCACTGATGGAACGCACGATCCCCCTCCTCTCCGCCGTGCCCTACCTGCGGGCGTATCACGGGCAGACCTTCGTGGTGAAGCTCGGCGGCGAGCTGCTCGCGGACCCCGCCTCGCTCGCCCGAGTGGCCCGCGACGTCGCCGTGCTGCACCGCCTGCGCGTGGGCGTCGTGGTGGTGCACGGGGGCGGGCCCCAGCTGGACGCGATGACCGCGCGCCTGGGCCTCGACATCCGCCGGATCGCGGGCCGCCGCGTGACCTCTCCGGAGGTCCTCGAGGCCGCGAAGATGGTGTTCCGGGGCACGCTGAGCATCGACCTCGTGAGCGCGATCGCGAAGGCGGGCGAGCGGGCCGTGGGGCTGTCCGGCGCGGACGGGGGCCTGATCACCGCCTCCCGGCGGCCCCCCACGACCGTCACCGACGACGACGGGAGCACCCAGGACGTGGACTACGGGGAGGTCGGCGACGTCGTCTCGGTGGACGGCTCCGTGCCCCGGGCAGTGCTGAAGTCGGGAGCGATCCCCGTCGTGTGCGCCCTGGGAGCAGACGGCCAGGGGGCGGTCTACAACGTCAACGCCGACACGATGGCGGCCGAGATCGCGATCGCCGTGGGCGCCGCCAAGCTCGTGCTCCTCACCCGCGCCCCGGGCGTGCTCGCGGACGCGGACGACCCCGAGTCGCTCCTGCATTGGGCGGACCTCCGGGAGCTCGGCCGCCTCGAAGCCGACGGCGCCTTCTCCGGGGGCATGCGGCCGAAGATCGCCGCCGTCCGGCGCGCCCTCGAGGGCGGGGTGCCCCGCGTCCACGTCATCGACGGCCGCCGCGACGGCGCGCTGCTCGAGGAGGTCTTCACCACCGAGGGGTGCGGCACGCTGGTGGTGCCCGAGGCCGATCAGGCGCCGGCCGAGCCGATCGTCTGAGCTCGGCGGAGGGTTGCGAAGGCCTCCCCGTCACCTCATAGTCCGCTCCTCCAGGGAGGTCGCCTTGCATCGTTTCTTCGGATCCGTCGGACTCATCTTCGCCGCGTCGAGCCTCGTGGGCTGCACGGACGCGGACCCCACCTGGCACCAGGACGTCGCCCCGATCGTCGCCGAGAACTGCGCCGGCTGTCACACGGACGGGAAGATCGCCCCGTTCACGCTCGACACGTACGCCCAGGTCGCCCCGATCGCCGACTGGCTCGCGACGACCACCGAGGCCGGGACGATGCCGCCGTGGGGGGCCCAGGACACCGACGAGTGCGACCCGCCGGCCGCCTGGAAGCACGACCGCCGCCTCACCGAGGACCAGATCGCCACCCTCCGCGCCTGGGCCGACGCGGGCGCCCCCGAGGGGGACCCGGCCACGGCCGCGGACCTGCCGAACCCCGTCGTGGACAAGCTCACGGGGGAGACCCGCAACCTCGAGCCCGAGGCGGCGTACGTCACCTCCGGGACCGAGGACGAGTTCATCTGCTTCGTGCTCGATCCCGGGAACGACGCGCCCGACTGGATGACCGGCCTCCAGGTGAACCCGGGCAACCAGCAGGTCGTGCACCACGCGCTGATCTTCACGGACGCCACGGCCGCCAGCGCGGACCTGGCGGACGAGGACGGCAAGTTCGAGTGCTTCGGCTCCCCCGGCATCGGCGAGTACGAGCTGGTGGGCGCGTGGGCCCCCGGCGCCGCCCCCATGGAGACGCCCACGGGCGCGGCCATGCTGCTCGCCGCCGACGGCCTCCTCGTCATGCAGATCCACTACCACCCGGTGGGCGAGGTCGCGGACCCCGACGTCACGACGATCGACATCCGCACCCAGCCGACGTTCCCCGGCACGCGGGCCACGATGGCGCTCGTGGGCAACGCGCGGAACGCGAACCAGGGCCTCATGGCGGGGCCCAACGACGCGGGAGACGAGCCGGAGTTCCGCATCCCCGCCGGGGCGCGCGGACACACGGAGACCATCCGCATCCCCGTCGACGACACCTACCCCGTGTGGGCCGCCGGCACGCACATGCACTACGTCGGCACCGACATGAAGATCTCCCTGGAGAAGCCCGACGGCTCCGAGCAGTGCCTGGTGCAGACGCCGGCCTGGGACTTCAACTGGCAGCGCTGGTACGACTACGACGCGCCCCTGGCCGACGTGCCCACCATCGAGCCGGGCGATACCCTGGTGCTGCGATGCACCTACGACAACTCGCTGGACAACCCGTTCGTGCGCGAGGCGCTGCAGCAGCAGGGCATGGACGCGCCCGCGGACGTCCTCCTCGGCGACGAGACGCTCGACGAGATGTGCCTCGGCGTCTTCGGGGTCGCGATCGAGCTCTGATCGCGTGAGGGAACGCCCCTCCCCCCGGCTCCTCGGGACGGCCGCGGTCGCCGCCTTCGCCGTCCGCGCGCTCGCGACCACCCGCCTCCCGGACAACCCCGGCCACGCCCTCCCGCTACTCCACCGGCCGTGGGATCGCCCGCCCCTGCTCGACCTCCTCACCCTCCCCTTTCAGGACGGGCGGCAGTGGCTCGCGGTCGCGCTCGGGACCCTCACCGTCGTGGCCGTCACCGCCCTCGCCGCCCGGGCCCTGCCTCGTCGGGGGGTGATCGCCGTCGCCGTCGCCGGGATCTTCCTGCCCTCGTTGGTCTGGGCGGGGGCGTGGTGGGCCCACGTCTCGCTGGTGGTCCTGGTGACGGTCCTCGCCGCCACGGCGCTGGCGCGGGTGCTCGACGAGGACCGCACGGGGTTCGCGGCCTGGACCGCCGTGGCGGTGTGGGTGCTCGTCCTCACGGACTGGCCCGCGTGGGCGCCTGCCCTCGCCTGGGCGGGTCGGCTCTGGGTGTTCCCTCCGTCTTCGCTGCCCGCCGCGCGGGTCCGTCGCGCCGCGGTGGCCGTGACCGTGGGGATCGCGGCCGCCGCGCCGGTGTACGTCGGCTTGATGATGCGGGGCGCGGATCCGGAGCGGGCCCTCGCGGCGAAGGAGGTGCCCTTGGGGCCGGATGCGCTGCTCGCGGTGGTCGAGTCGGCCGCGGC
>Ga0114933_10002582_pt1 | contig 18545 bp, 17 predicted proteins | sample 4SBtaG_FD_89691 | JGI IMG/M metagenome (GOLD analysis project Ga0114933, IMG submission 89691) | Deep subsurface microbial communities from Kolumbo volcano to uncover new lineages of life (NeLLi) - 4SBTROV12_W25 metaG | ecosystem: Environmental > Aquatic > Marine > Volcanic | place: Kolumbo... | reverse complement strand
TGTGACAGGCTAAATCAGCGTTAGTGATTCAGCTACATTCAGTGTCAGGCCAATGGTAGCTTTTGTCAATATGGAGAAATTCCGGTTAGCCCTTTGCAAATCGTTCGGCACTAAATAGATCCAGTTGATACGGCACGCTTTCGTCAAGCGCAAACATTGCAAGTAGCTCACCGATGACGGAAGTGAACTTAAATCCATGGCCGCTTAGGCCACAAGCAAACGAAACACCTGGAAATAGCTTTAATCGATCAATCACAAAGTGCGTATCAGGGCTCATCGTATACATGCAAACCGTGTGAGCTTCCGGTGCATCTGCATCGACATCGGGTAGGTACTGCCGAAGAAACGCCTGTACTTCTCCGCGTTCTGCTTCATCCATACTGCGATCTACATTGAGCGGATCTGATACGACCACGCCGCCGGAATGTCGGGCAGCTTTTACCCCGTGACCATCGTGCGCTGTAAAGCCATAGAAATGTCCCTCTGGCACTTCAAACAAAAAGCTGGGACATCCGGAGTCCGTTCCGTAGATGTTTTCATCCGCTGCGAACCAATGCAGTGGCTTTCGTAGTATTTGAAAGTTGCCAGCAATGTCCGGAAGCAGGGCAGGGGACCACGCTCCTGCAGCGATAATCAGCTTGTCTGCAGTGATCAACTGATGGTCCACAGTTACCGCAAATCCTCGTTGAGGATCACTGCCAAAAGGTTGCCAACCTTGAACCTCGACTCCGGTTCTAATTGTTGCACCTGCCTCAAGGGCGCCTTCCAGATGTGCCTGTACGCATCGCTCAACCATCAAGAAACCCGCACGGCGCTCAAATACCACATCGAAGTTGTCTGGAATCCAGTATTGTGGCCATCGCGCGCGAGCTTCCTGTGGCGTTAGATGATCAATTTCAAGATCATGTTGGGAAGCACTTTGCAGCACACCGGGAACTAAATCACCGTCGTCCGGTCCAGCTTCTAATACACCCGTCTCAAAATAAAGCTGTTCTCCAAATTCGCTCTGCAGTGTTTCCCAGAGTTCATACGCGCGTAACAGCAGAGGTACATAGTCCGGATGTTCAAAGTAAGCCTGCCGGATTAACCGTGTCTGTCCGTGACTGCTCCCGCGGTCATGGGCAGGTGGGAAACGGTCGAGTCCAAGTACTTTAGCGCCGCGACGTGCAGCATGAAATAATGCGCTCGAGCCTGCGCCGCCGGTGCCGATAACGATGACATCAAAATGCTCAGTGGTCATTGTTAATGCGTCTTGGATTGTCGTGCTAATCGAAGTATCAAGGACTCAAGAGGCAGATGCCAGCGCGCCGGGCTTGAGAATTGGTTTTTCAAATCTAGATCTGTTTGAAGCAACCATTTATAGAGTTGACCCGCTCTATCGCGTCCCATTTGCTTTAGGTGCGGAACCGCATTTTTGATTTGGTTGCCATAAAACCCAGCGGCCGTCAGCGCTTTCTCCAACGATGGCCTGCGGCCACGTAGCTCTGCATCTAGAAAAACTCGCGTAGCCGTTGCATATCGTCTAAGTGACCACGAGATGCTGCCAAATAATGCTGCCGGATGTTCGCCGGATTGCAGCAGCCTGTCTAGTTCGGTTAGCGCCTCGCCCGCACGACCTTCCGCGGCCAAATCGACGACTTGCCATGATGTTTGCTTAGCCCAACCACCGACGATGCTTTGAACATCCTCAATCGAGACCGTATGGTCCGATTCTATATATAGAGTGAGCTTCTTTAATTTTTGTTCCATTAGGCCGAAGCTGTGTTCTGTTATTTGCTGTAGCAAGGAGGCTGCGTCTGTATCCAGTTGAATCCCGTGACGCTTTGCACGTTTTAAAATCCACTTACTGATTTTCTGTTCATCCGGATAAGCGTTTGATCCACGCTTTATCGTAGGTAGTCGGCAGTCTATGGCGAGGCCATGCTCAGCAACCAACTTGGCGAGCTTGGTGTTGGATGGCCATTTCGTGACGCACAGTAGGAGCAGCCCCTGAATCGAGGTGGATTGTGCCAGAGACTCCAGCCGATCGCGGTTTGCGGTGACAAAGGAGTCAGCATCCTGTACCACAGCGATACGAGGACCATCACCACCGAATAGCGACCGGGTGTTGATTTCATCATTTACATCGCTCCAATTCACGGCCTGTTGGTCCGGATCAAAGACACGAATCGGGTCATCGTTTTCAGATCCAAGGGCATGGGAAATGGCGCTACGCGCTTCGCTCAGCAAGAAGGGCTCATTGCCTACCAGAACGCAGATTCCACGCTGAGGAAATCCGGTTGGCTTGGCTAGGAAGTCGAATACTTCACGAAGTGATGAGTCAGATGCATTTTTCTTTTTAGCCATGGAAGAATTATAGCAATCGACGACTACTTGTGTTCTAGCCTCCCCGACCGGGCGGCGGATTCTTTGGGAGACCTCTTTACCTCAGGTGCTGCGATTCCACTCGCTGGCGCTTGTTGCATCGCAGCCCCTGGGGCTACCCTCTTGTTCCCCTACGGGGAATAGCGCGTATTATTGCAATGGATGACCGGTATATTGGTTGCATGGTTGCATGGTGCGGTTCGAATCTGCTGGCGTTTGTTGCATCGCAGTCTCTGGGGCGACCTTCTTGTTCCCCTACGGGGATCGAATGCCCTAGCATCTGACCATTAGCCGTTATAATGCGTACAAACGGGCCATGCGGTTACGGTCGGGCCATGAGGTGCAAGAAAGCAAAAGGCATGTCGATAACGGATTATCTCGAAACTCCCATGGCGCGCATTATCATCAATGTTGCGCTTATAGCGATGTTACTGACGATTGGCTTCTTCATTGTGAGAAAGTATCGGGATCGCATCGATGAAGACATACCACAGGTGGATGAACACCTTGCGAATTTCGAAGAAATGCATTCGCGAGGTGACATCTCAACGCCAGAACTCCGAAGTATATCTACGGTGATCGAGGATTCCCGACCTGAAGAGGAGACGGAGCCTGAGGAACCTGGTGAATAACAACACTAACCACGGTTGGATGTGTTAGTCCGGTTATGCCGGTCATACAACCGACCGTGGCTTGCAACTTGATTCTCACCAAAGATGGAACCAGCCTGGGAGGCTGGTTAGAGCCACAATTTAGGAGAACCCACCCGCTCGAAAACGCTAGGGATGGCATTTGGCCAAGGACGTTTTGAAGCAAATCACGTAGTGAACTTCAACAGGCCGGGATCGAGCCCTTCACGTTTAATAGAGATTTCACCGCAATGATGCGATTGGATTGCAGCGGTGAATTGAAGGAGTAGTCATGCCTACCGGACGAGATATGAGCGGCGAAAGTCGCGGAAGTAGCACAACGAAGAAGAACGCTTTTTGTTCTTTTTGTCGTAAGAGCTATCGCGATGTTGGCCCACTGGTAGAAGGACCTGGAGACGTATACATCTGCGCAGAGTGTATCGAACTTTGCTCATCCATCCTGGATCAGGAACAAAAACGACGCGGATCAAGCAAGTCGTTGTTCAATGAAATCCCGGCACCACGCGCAATCGTGGAGCGGATGGATGAATATGTTATCGGCCAGGAAGCAGCGAAAAAGGTGCTTGCGGTTGCCGTACACAATCACTACAAACGCCTGACACTCGGTTGGGAAGGTAGTGATGTCGAGATTGAGAAATCCAATATTCTCTTGGTTGGCCCAACTGGAAGTGGAAAGACTCTTCTGGCTCGCACACTAGCACGCGTGCTGAATGTACCGTTTGCCATTGGCGATGCCACGACGTTAACCGAAGCCGGTTACGTCGGTGAAGATGTAGAGAATCTTCTGCTCAAGCTTTTGCATGCAGCTGATTTTGATGTAGAAGCCGCTCAACGTGGTGTGATCTACATCGATGAGATCGACAAGATCGGTAAGACGAGCCAAAACGTGTCGATCACACGTGATGTTTCCGGAGAAGGTGTCCAGCAAGCATTGTTAAAGATGCTGGAAGGAACCGTTGCAAATGTACCACCACAAGGCGGACGTAAGCATCCTGAACAACAATACATTCAGATCGATACAACGAATATCCTGTTCATCTGTGGCGGTACATTCGTTGGTGTGGATGATATCATTCGAAAACGAATGGGAACCCAGACTCTCGGATTTGGTCAATCAGCGGGCCAGCGGGAAGAGTCCACGCTAACTGAACTGCTACCCAACGTGCAGACTGATGATATTCTTGAGTTCGGTCTGATCCCGGAATTGGTCGGTAGACTACCGATCTGCACAGCACTTACTCCGCTTGATGAAGATGGCCTGGTACGTGTTCTCACCGAACCTAAGAACGCTCTTGTAAGACAGTACGAAAGTCTGTTTGAGATGGAAGAGTGTGAACTGAGCTTTACAGATAAAGCGATACGACGAATTGCTCAGAAAGCGCTCGATCGTGGCACGGGAGCTCGTGGATTACGCAGCATCATAGAAAACGTGATGCTTGATGTGATGTACGAATTACCGGACCGCAAGGGTAGTGGAGAGTTTGTCATGGACGAGGACATCGTCGATGGAAATAAATCTCTCTTTGATACTCATCGCAAGAGTGCTTAGTTGCCGGATTGGCTGCGGAAATTACGCACGATTTCGACGTATTGCTTTGCCAACGAAGTAATGCGATCCATGTCTCCGCGTTCGACCGCATCTTTCTCGACCAACGCACCGCCTACACCAAGTGCACAGGCACCGGCCTTAAGGAAGTCTTCTGCTGTTGTAAGATCAACGCCACCTGTTGGCATGATCTTCACTTGTGGCAGTGGACCCTTAAGTGCCTTTAGGTGGTTGGGTCCGCCAATATCCGCCGGAAAGACTTTGACAATATCCGCACCGGCCTGCCAGGCAGTTACTACTTCGGTCGGCGTAAACACGCCGGGTGTGACGATCTTGTCATAACGTTTGCACATCTCGATGACTTTGACATCGGTTGATGGCGATACGATAAACTCAGCACCGGCAAGGATAGCGGTTCTGGCTGTCTCGCTGTCGAGCACTGTGCCGGCACCAAGTAGGATGCGATCGCCGATACGCCGTTTTACTTCCTTAATGACGTCCACGGCATCCGGCACCGTAAAGGTCACTTCCATTACTTCGACACCGCCGGCAAGTAGTGCTTCGGCCACGTCGGCGAGTGTCTCGCCGCTATCGGCTCGTATTACCGCTACGATGCCTGAATCTAATACGCGTTGTAAGTTTTCGTGGCTGCTCATTCTTTGACTTGTCCTGCTCTAGTGCCAAGGTGCCATTGTTGGTGTAGATGTTTATTGTAACTCAGAAGTCTCACGTCATAAGCCCGGCGCAACTGCGGGGCTCGGCGTAGCCGAACCCGCAGGGCTCCTGCAAATTTGCACGCGTTCTCACCTTCCCGTCGGGGAATGGGGTCACCGGCATGGTTTGTCCGCATCCAATTCCTGCGTCGCCTGACGGCTCCTGGGAATGTGGTGCGGTTAGGACAAAGGACATGTGCTGTCAGAACCGATGATTATTACTAGAAGTGCTACGTAACGGGTCTGAAACATCTTTACTCGCCAGTGCGATGCAACGAATACTCAAAACCAGTCTACTTGTGATCCTAACGCTTCAGCTGTTAGTGGTGGATTCTGCTGCGCAGCAACAGATACCGACTTACACCACAAAAACACGCAAGTTTAAAATCCCGTATACCGTTGCCTCTATGGATACGTCAGCGGTTACGACACTGTGGGTTTCGGCGGATCGTGGTAAGACCTGGTCGGCATTTGCTAAAGAAACAGGGCAGGGGGGCCTGTTCCAATTTCAAACCAAACGAGATGGTGAATACTGGTTTCGGTCACAAACCGGTAGCGAGCAAGTTGCCTCCGGTGCGGCTGTCCAGCTGAGAGTTTATGTGGACGCAACCCCGCCACGCATTCAGATTAACGCCCGCAATCTGCCGGACGGTGACGTACTAATCGAATCTGCCGTAATCGATCAGACCGCACTCGCAGCTCAGGTGGCAATGCAGATCACGACGGGACCAAATAGCCCTTGGAAAGTTCTTCCATTTCAAACTAAACCAGTTCGACTTGAAAATGGTACGGTGAGAGCGGTAGCCAGATATACGCCAATTACTGAATCAAGAGTGGTTGTCGTCCGAGCAATTGCTCGCGACGGTGCTGGCAATACAACGGGCCAGACGAAACAGGTGTTTGTAACACCCGCTGCGATTCCCTGATCTGCGGAAAGGATCTGCGGAAAGGATCTGCAGAAGTGATCTGCAGAAGTGATCTGCAGAAGTGATCTGCAGAAGTGATCTGCAGAAGTGATCTGCAGAAGTGATCTGCCGGTCGGACTGGCACAAAGGATACCCCGTTTCTAATCAGGGCTGGCCGCTAATTGCTGCAGGACTTCAATTCCCCGGTCGATGACCTCGTCACTAGCGGCGTAAGAAATGCGGAAGTGTGTATCAGCGTTGCTGAATATGCTACCTGGAATAATCAGCAGATTATTTTCAATGGCCTTTTTCACAAACTCCGACCCGGTTCCCCATGGGGCCTTTGGGAAAATATAGAAGGCGCCTTCCGGTTGCACCAATTCAAACTGATCGCGTAATCCGTTTGCGATCCGATCACGCTTGGCTTTATAAGACTCCACATATTCGCTGAGATCAGTTTCCATTGCTGCCAGCCCAGCCCATTGAGCAGGCTGCGGTGCGCAGACAAAACTGTATTGCTGTATTTTTGCCATCGTTTCGATGACTGCCTGTGGGCCGTGTACCATTCCCAGTCGCCAACCGGTCATGGCATGACTCTTGGAAAACCCATCGATCACAATGGTCTGTTCGTTATAGTCAGCCGGTGTCGCATAATCGTCGTGATAACAGAATTCGCTATAGATCTCATCGGAAACAAGTGCGATACCCCGCCTTTGACAGATTTCCGCCAAGCCACGTACTTCTTCTTCGGTGGCGACGACACCCGTTGGATTTGCCGGGCTGTTAAGCAAGACGAGCTTTGTGCGATCGTTAATGGCATCCTCAACCATCTGCAGGTCGATTTTGAAGTCCGGGTAGGTGTCCAACAGAACCGGAACTCCCGCCACGAGTTTAACCAGAGGTTCATACATGACAAAAAATGGATCGAAGATGATTACTTCATCGCCGGGATTTATTAGTGACATCATGGCAAGAACTAAGCCACCGCTTGTTCCGCTAGACACGAAGACCTTCCGATCATCGTGATCAAATCGACTCGCAACCTCGGCTTGCAGTTTCTCCACCAGGGCAGGAAGTCCTTGCGTGGGTGTATAGCCGTTTTTTCCAGCAAGGATCGCATCGATGGCTGCCTGTTTGACGTCGTCAGGTACGTCGAAGTCGGGTTGACCGATAGACAGATTAGTCGGGTTTTCAAGCGAGGCAGCAAGGTCAAATACTTTTCGTATCCCACTGCTGTCGATTGCATGACTACGTTCAGATAACCAATTAATTTCAGACATCTTGCTACCTGATTGCCTTAGGAGAGTGGTAGACGGCGAAAGTTGTGAGAAGGGGCGTTACCGTACTCGACACTTAAAGGTCACTACGCCGGATTCACCAATGTCGAGATGTTCCGTGATTTCCCAACGAAGTACAACGGAGTCAGTCGTTTCATCGAGCATGAAGAAGTTACCTTCACGATCACTTGTTTCAGAGTCGTCGATAAACTGTAACCGACGATGAATGTGATCCACGATAGTGACATTTCCAATTAACTGATCACCGACATTCTTGTACGCAATTGTGAATTCGATGATGTCACCCGGTTTGGCATCTGACGTGGATGCCTTCTTGGTGATTTCCAGCCGATCTCGACCCTCGGGCATTTGGTAACCGGTCGTCGCGCCACTCGCCTTCATTGTACCGACGTCTTTTGCAATGAACCCATCGATCACAACTTGTACCGCGGCGTTTTCTGTCCAGTCTTCCGCAGGCAGTGCATTCTTGCTCAAACGGGCTTTGTCAGCAGAATCGACTTTGACATCGTGCTGAACCTGTAATCCTTCGGTGGCTTTGAAGTTGTTACTGTCTTCGATAACGCCGGTTTCACCTTTGAATTGTGTCGGTGGGATCTCTTCGGCAAATAACTGGGTCGTCTGCTGACCGATATTTCGGCCAGGCATTTGATTCTGTTGGACCTGCTCTTCAAGAGCCTGTCCGGTAAACTGACGCCTCTCCAGATCTAGCGTTGCTTGACCTACCAATTCAGTGCGTTTTACGTGATGCGTGCCGTCGAGGCGTCTTACTGCAGCAAATCTAGGTGCATAAACCGGTGTAGAGTTAGTGGCGTTTACCCGTACGTCACCATCGACAGTGTGGTAATGCACAACCGTGTCCGCTTCATCAAGGTTATGTACATCCCAGTTTTTACGGATGTTCACCTGTTGGTCTTTATCTCCACCGTTCTGTATATATTCGTCTGCTGGCCAGGGCCTTACTTCACCGACCGGCATCCATTGAGCAGGATAGTTGATCCCCATCAGCGGATTTCCAGGTGCGGGCGCTCCGGGTTGCCCAGTGTACGCATCGTATGGCAGGTCATATGCCGGTACACGGCGGACTGCTGGTTGTGTCGTGGACTGTGCGTTTGCAGAAACCTGATGGCTTATTGGTTGAACTTGTTGAATTGAGGGTTGCGGAGCCTGTTGGCCTTCAATTCCATACTGTGGTGGAATTGGCGCTATGTCATTTGCAGTCGGATTGTGGAATTGGCAACCGACGCTGCACAAACAAACTATCACGACGATTCGCATGATAAATGAGTGCGTTTGATTTGTTTTACGATGGAGTTTCATTCGGTCTTAATTATCTGGCGGGGCGCCCTGGTTGTGTTTGGTTGATTTCTGAGGGAGTTACTGCTCCGGGTTTTTGTAACAAGAGCAGGGGGGGAGTCTGTACCTTGAGTTTTCCGGTTGAAGGATCGTGGACAGGCAAACGGGAGCCAATTCTCAAAATGGCCACGGGTCTGCCAAATCGATCCGCGGTCCGTAGTGGATCTTCCTGAGCACCGACATCCGTGACTCGCTGGTAGTCACGGCGATCCTGAACCTGAAGTGCGGTTGCCGGAGCCTCGAGGTAAATCACCCGCGTAACAAAAAGCCCAGCTAATGCAGATTCAATATCACGTTGGTCAATATGTATCGGAATCGGGTATTGGAATTCCTTGCCTCTTGGCGGGTAGAGTCGGTCGATCACTTCGATAGTTGGATACAGTTCTTCACCAGAGTGTTTGAAGATGTTCGTGACTTTGAGTCGGTAGGTGTGTCCGATAAGCATTCCTGCTTTTCGGTCATCCATCAGTGGTGTTTCGAATTGCTGGTTATATGCAAATCCGACCTTAGTCCCAACCGGTGTGATTATCTCAACCGGTTGGAAGTAGCCTGGTAAGGGTCCGCCGCGATACAACTGGCTTTGCCCGATCATGCCGGGCGCCATATTGATTGTGGAATTGCGGTAATGCAAATTACGCTGTTGCTGTTGCGCCTGTACTTGATGGCTTACGGTAGTCAGAGCGATAGCTACCATCGTGACAAGCAGCCTGTGCGTAACGAACCGTTTGGTTGCCAACCTGTTCATAGCTAATAGGGAGTTTCGCATTGGTGTCCTATGAGCTTTCATGTGCGTAATGTGTTTTGTCTGTTTGCGGTTCTATGCAGCGAGCCCCTTATCCGAGTTGTCGGAGAAGGGGCCCCCTGATTGTGACCTAAATCCGGTCGTAGTTACGGTACCATCTGAGTTCGCATTTGGCGTGGTTGACTAAGCGGTGCGGACGGATGGAACGTCTGCTCACGAATGTACATATTGCTTGGCTGCTTGGGATAGCTGTAGCCAGGCACTTGTCGCATGTGAATATCCAGAGTCGGTGTTGGACCGGGGATATCGACCTTCGTGTGATTGTGCATCGTGTATCGCTGTAGGCCAGCCGGAGCACCGTATGGTAGATGCGGTGGTCCTGGCAATCCGATTGGTGTTGCGGTTCTTGGTGTTCCCCACGGAGGAGTACTCATACCGGCAACATGACTTCCACCCATGCCCATATTTGCAGGAAGGCCCTGAGGTTGTGCCATTGCATGAGCGGCAAGTGCCGTTGCAGGGACCATGAAAGCGGCCTGTGCTGCATTACCAGTTGTAGGCTGGCCAGCACCGCGGTCACGATTACCAATTCGGATGATCGCCATGATGCTACCGCGTCGATCCGCTTCAGTGATGGGATCATCGCCTGGATCTAAGCGTGTACTAACAAGTGTTTCTACGCCTGCCAGTGCAAGTTCCTGAAATTCCGGATCTGGTAGATAAATGACTTTGGTGACGTAATTGCCAACCGCAACCTGATCGATATCTTCACTGGTGAACTGGATCGGAATTGCGTTGTGTTCCAGATAGGCTGCAGTCCTGGCGTTGACCGGAGCAACCTCAACGGTTGGGAACAATTCGAGTCCTTCACGTCCGGTGATATTGCTTAATTTCGCAGCGGTAAGCGAACCAGCTGGGAAATTCATCGGGAATGGCACTACCAACGGATCTCCGGCAAAATTGAACATGCCAGATGAGTCGAATTGGATTTGCATTCCGTCCGGTCGTTGGAAAGCTAATTGAATAGAAAATGCTGGTGCAGCAGCTGCCCCCATCGTTGACACGGGCATTTGAGGTGCCAGCACGCCAGGGCCAGGTCCGTCAACTCCCGGGCCGGGGTGCATCAACTGGTGCGCCGGTGGCAGGTTGTGTTGTTGAAATGGCTTAGCACAGCCGGTCACGGACAATGCCGCTACCAGGATAAGAGCCCAAAACTTCACGTACGTTTTCATCGTTTCCTCCTAAGGGAGTCGGCCAACTTGTGACCACACTCAAACGTTAGGCAATAACTCTTTTTGTCAGGGATTCAATATTTGGATTGATGTAGACCTGTGAATACTGCACGTCGTACAATTCCGGCCTGATACATCGAGAGCACATTGCGCGAGCGCAAGCCTTCTCTCCATGAATCCTAGTTCGGCTCGTTATTACCCGATTCTTTGGAAAAATCCGCATAACTTACCAATGAAGTACAAATTAACTGTGCTAGCAGCTCTACTCGCGGCTATTGGGTTGGTGGCAACACCAGAAAATGGGTTACCTGGTCTCACTAATATCCCCAGATTGCCAAATTGGCTCTCAAAGCCGGTAAATGCTCAGGATTCCGTGCCGGAGAGCAGTAACGCTGTAAATGAGAGTATTTCAGAGCAGGGTGGACAGCAAAGTCCCACTCAAAATGGCCAGTATCTGATGCACAAAGCAGCTGAAAAGATCGGTAAGGAATCGGTGCTACAAGCTGCTGTCCGACATCGCATTCACATGTTTGGCCATAAATTAGTTGGAACAGGGTACTACCGACAGTTCCAAAAAGATGGCATTAGTCGTCATCGTCTTGAATTCAAGACGCAAGTTGCCGGCAATGTGACATCGTTAACTCAAGTTTGTGATGGGCGTCATCTGTGGGTTCGAGAGAGCAGTGGTGATACTTCCAAACTCAGCAGAATTGATGTTCGTCGTGTACTTCGCGCGATAAGTGATGCAGAGGCTAAATCTGAAATGAGCCAAATTAGGGCTCCATTGAGTCTGATCGCATTGGGAGGGATTCCCAGATTAATGGGTGCACTACAACGGTCATTCATCTTTGTTCGTGTTGAAGAGGATAACCTTGGTGGCGTCCCTGTTTGGGTGCTATATGGCCATTGGACAGAGGCTTACCGGGAGCAGATTAAGTCGACATTCCCAACACTTGACGGAAAAGTGCCGGATCACCTTCCGAATTCTGCAAAGGTTGTTTTGGCTCGTGGTGGTGGATTTGATCTCTTCCCATTCGAAATACATTTCCAAAAACGAGGGGCATATTCAACAGACCAACTGGAAGACCGACCTATTGTTAGCTTGCAGCTCTATCAAGTAACGCGCAACGTGCATATGGAAGAATCGCAGTTTGAATATCAACGCGGAGACCAAGTAGTTCTGGAACGCACAGATGCCCTTATCGGGCAGTTATTACCCGCGACCAAAGAACCGGCGGAAGAAGAGTGACAGACGGTTACGTCGATTTGCCAGCAAGTCTAAACTGAAGGACTCAGATGCCAGTAATCCTCTGCAAGCCATCTGATATCAAATGCATCAAGCGATTTGCGAACAGGAATAGTCTCCGGTGGCAAGAATCTTCTTAACTCTGGCTGGAATCTCTTTGGCGCTGATGATTGCGAATTTCGTGATTGGGCTCAATGCCGGCGATGTAAACGACGTGTCTAAGACGCATCGCCAGGCGAGTCTGGAGCTAAGGGAAGCCAATCGTAATCTGCTGGATGCCAAGTCAGAAGCTTATAAGGCGATTCAGCTAGCCGCAACTCAAGCTCGCGAACTCCACAATGCGGTAAAGGTACGTCATCGTTTGCATTTTTTACTGGGCGTTGCTGCTGCCTTATTCGTCGTACTTGTAAACAGTATTTCTGTAACGTATTTCATCGGTACATCTCGTTGGTGTAAAGAAGTGGTGGACACGTATGGCCTCGACGTCAACTACGCGAATCGTAGCCGGAGATTGAAGTCTAAAACGTTTCCGTGGTCGATTAGCAGTGTGCTGGTGATCATCACCGTAGCCGCATTTGGTGGAGCGGCAGATCCGGGTGCATCTATCGAGTCGGCACCAGACTGGGTGACACCTCACTTCATGGCGGCGATCATTGGCACTTGTTGGGTAGGATATTCTTTCCTGAGGCAGGTTGGATTGATTGGAGCACACTTCGACGTCATCCAAGAAATTCTGGCAGAGGTAGACGGTATTCGGGGTGACTCAAGGAGCGAACCGTCTAACGATTTGGACGATACACCAAGTGAGCCTGAGGAAACGGACGGGGAGCAATGAAGGCGGTTGTTCAGCGAGTGACGCATGCATCTGTATCTGTAAGACGTGAGATAGTCGGCCAAATCAGTCAGGGTCTAATGGTCCTGCTCGGCATCGGGCCGGAAGATACTCCCGAAGCCGCGGAAAAGATGGCGAAGAAACTCGTTAACCTGCGGGTCTTTTCAGATGATGATGGCAAAATGAATCTCAGTGTGAATGACATCCGAGGTGAAATGCTGATTGTTAGTCAGTTCACGTTATACGGCGATACACAAAAAGGAAATCGCCCGAGTTTCGTCAACGCCGCACCACCGGAAATCGCAGAGCCGTTGTACGAGAAACTGGTGGAGTCAGTTGCCATTGAAGGGATACGCGTGGCGACCGGTGAATTCGGTGCGGACATGCAGGTAACGCTCGTAAACGATGGCCCAGTAACGCTTTTGCTAGAGGTGAGCGGGTAAGGTAGCCGCACAGGGGTTTTCGGTGGTAAGCCCTGCGGGTTCGGCTTTGCCGAGCCCCGCGGTTGTGTGTGGTGTGTAGCGTGTTGGCGGTTGCCTGGCGTGTAGCGATGTAGCACCTTGCAAGCCTGTTTGCTACTCTTAGCAGGATCGCTCTTGACCTTTACCCTACTGATTCCTTACACATTGTGTTTGAAAATCGCTCTGGTTTAGAGGCGTTAAATAATGGAATCGTATGACGTTGTAATGTTCGTCATCGTCGGGATCATGATCCTGGTTGGTGCATGGAAGGGGCTTGCATGGCAAATCGCCATTGTTGCTTCGATCATCGTCAGTTTTTGGGTTGCGATTTCGTTTGAAAAAAGCCTTGCTGATTTGCTAACAGTGATCGATGCGCCGTGGAATAGCTATATCGCTATGATTCTGCTGTATCTGGGCACAAGTCTCGGTATATGGTTTCTATTTGCCTGCAGCGCCAAGTTTATCGAGAAGCTGGAGCTCAAAGGATTCGATCGCCAGATGGGTGCGATTATCGGGGTCGTCAACGGAATTCTCGTTTGCTGTGTACTGACAATCTTTGCTTCGATGTGCGGAAACGAAAAACTGGATACGTCACTGACGCGATCCAAATCAGCACCGTATATCAATCATGTGCTTAATCAGATCAGGCCATTGATTCCGGAGAAGTACAGCGAAACGGTCAATCCACATTTTGATCACCTGCAAGAGATTCTAGATCGAGAGCCGATGGCTGAGGTAGAGGAGCAGGGGAGTGTCTCCGTTACCGAACTGCCGCTTATTGCCGAAGACGAGCCGCAATTGTCTCGCTAGTGATGCCCTGCTACGTCGTTTATTCACTCGGCGGACCGATTTTGGGCGTTTGTAGCTCTGCAACCTGAAAGACGCTGGCAGCGTGAATCCAGTCGCGTGCTGCAGCGGGCATGTGCAGTTGTTGTGCAAGTTCGGCAAGCTTTAAGAGTTGTTCTTTACCACCTTGGCGTTGTGCCGTGGCGACGCTCAATGCGATGTATTGGAGTTTCAGTTCCTTGATGCGTTCAAACTCGGATTGGTACTTCTTGGCGTTGTCAGCGTCCTGCATTTGTTGGCAGACCGCGGCGAGTTTGAACAAAGCCTGATCGTTCGCCGGATTCACAGCAATCGTCTTTTCAAAGAGCAAGCGTGCATCGGATGATTCACCGGACTCCATATGAATAATTCCACGCGTTTCGAGAGCCTTTTCATGTCGCGGACTCTCTTTAATTGCCTTATCACACGTGCTGGCTGCTGTTTGAATATCCCCGAGTGCCAAATGACATTGTGCCGCGATGCTCAGGGCATCGGCCGTATTCGGGTTTTTCATTTGCTGTAAGACGTTGAGTGCTTGTGGGTGCTGTCGCATCGTCACATAGACGCTTGCGAGTTCCACGCGTGCCTGTTCGGCATCATCAAAGTCCGGATCACGCCGCAGCGCTTCCTGGTAATGCTCAATGGCTTGTTTATTGCGTGCAAAGTCTTTGCTCAGCATTCCCATCATGCGTTCCGGCTGCGGATCGGTAGGTGCTAGGATGGAAATCTCACCGCACAGTTGCATTGTTCGCTGAAGCACACCCAGATCGTAGTACATTTCAGCGAGGTGCCGGCGAGATTGGATGTTTTGAGGATAGGCTTGTGCAACTTCTTCAAATGTACGTAGTGCAGCAGGGGTGTTTTTCATGACAAATGCTATTTCACCACCAAGGATCATACATTTCTCTCGCAGCTCTTTGTTGTCCTGTTCGATTTTGATTGCTTCGGATAGTCGTTGCATCGCGGGAGCATATCGTTGCAGTTCAAAGAGCTGGGTGGCTTCGATATACAGAATTTCGGCATCGAATTCGTTGGATTCCTGGAATTCGACTTTGAGTTGATTCTTGAGTAGATTGACTTTATCCCAATCGATTTCATCAGAATCCAATTCTGATTCAATTTGATTGTAAATTGCGATTCCATCAGTTGGATTGCTACAAGCCGAGAGGGCGAGCACTGAGATGAGCAAAATCAGCAGGGGACTTGGCAGGGGGGGTAAACCGTTTTGTATTCGGCTGACGAGCATCTGCTTTATTGTACTTAAAAGCGATTGTTGAGCATGGCTGGCGGAGAAATGATGAGCAGGGCGGATTCGCGTGAAAAAAGGGCTCTATATCAACAACCGAACATAAGAAACATTATCGGACGTTGCAGAGGGGGTTTTTTAGGCATGTATAGGAGGTTTTACACCTAGCCGGCCCGCCATTATTGGGAATGACGCCCTTCACGACCCGTTACCGCCCTGTACAGACAGGGCTTGTAGAAATGACTCTACGCTTTGGCTTCTTCGAGATATTTACCCATCGCGCGGAATTTGGCGTAGCGGTTGTCCAGCAGATCCTCAGTCGACGTACTGGTTAGCTCGCGTAGAGTTTTCGTTAGATATTGCTTGATCTGAACAGCCATTTGTTGATGATCCCGATGAGCGCCGCCGAGCGGTTCCGGAATGACATCATCGACCACACCAAGGTCAGGAAGATGTTTGGACGTGAACTTGAGAGCTTCGGCAGCATTCTCAGCAAACTCGTGACTCTTCCAGAGGATTCCAGCACAGCCTTCCGGGCTGATGACACTGTAATAGGAAAATTCAAGCATCGCCACTTTGTCACCGACTCCGATGCCCAGTGCGCCACCGCTACCGCCTTCACCGATCACAACGCAAATGATTGGTGTCTTCAGTCGGCTCATTTCGTACATGTTTTCAGCAATGACCCAAGCCTGACCACGTTCTTCAGCGCCGACTCCCGGATAGGCTCCAGGTGTATCGATAAAGCAAATGATGGGTAGCCCGTATTTTTCGGCCATTCGCATTTTGGCCATCGCTTTGCGGTAGCCTTCAGGATGTGCACATCCAAAGTAACATTCGGTACGTTCTTTTACCGTGCGTCCTTTTTGATGGCCAACAACCATGACGCGTTGACTGTCAAGCTTGGCAAATCCGGTCAGGATAGCTCGATCATCGCCGAAATGCCGGTCTCCGTGTAACTCTACAAATTCATCGAAAACGAGTTGCAGGTAATCTCTGGTATACGGCCGACTTTGATGACGTGCGACCTGCACAACTTGCCAAGGACTCAGGTTTGAAAACACTTCCTGCGTTGTGTCCGCAATCTGTTGCTTTAACTCTTTGATTTCCGAACGCACGTCTTTACTGGACGACTCATCGCCGGACTCCAGTTCAGCTAGCTGCTGATGTAGCTCAACAATTGGTTTTTCAAATGGAAGTGGCTGTACGGAGGTACTCATAACGTTCTGCAAACCTTCATTTTTGTTCGAATCAAGTCGGGCTGGATCATGACGTCTACTCGCCGAATTGAATGTTCAGTGTAGTACGACTTCTATTATTCGTCACCGTCTTGTGCTTCATTTTCAGACGGGTCTTTCGGCATCGCCCGGAAGATACGGAGACGGCCAAGGGAATTGAGCACAGACTTAAATGATTTTGGGCGGTCAGCGGGTTTCTTAGCCATCATCTTTTTGATTAGCTCACTGCATTCTTCCGTTATATTTGGGTTATGACCACGTACATCTGGGATATTCCCGGAGATGTGCTTACGCAGCAATTCATCGCTGCTTTCACCCGTGTATGGCAGTTTCTTGGAAAGCAATTCGTAAAAGAGAATGCCAGCGCCATATACATCAGCTTCCGGTGTGAGTGCTTCGCCACGAATCTGTTCGGGTGACATGTAACTCATGGTTCCCTGAATCCGCGGTTTGGAAGCAAACCATCTTGCAAACCCTGTGCGTATTTTTTCAGAAATGGCAAAGTCGATCAGTTTGATTTCACCTTCGTCGCTAACCAGAAAGTTATCCGGTTTAACATCACTATGCACCCAGCCCTGCTCGTTCATATAACCAAGAGAGCTAAATACTTGCTCAATTATCTTCGGGGCAAGATAGAGCGCCAGGTCGAAGTCACTTCGAATCATTAGCTTTAGGTTTCGGTGTGGGCTGAGTTCCAACACCAGAAAGTAGACGCCGCCATCGGTACCGATGTTGTATACCTCGATGATGTTTTTATGTTCAAAATCTTTAGCAACTGCCAATTCATGCTGAATCGCTTTTATTTCGTCTTTATTCTTGCGCTGTTCCGGAACGAGAGCTTTGATCGCAAACTTCGTGTGATCCAGGTCGTCCATCGCCTCGAAGATTTGGCATGTGTGGCCGGATCGCACCATGCGAATGATGCGATATCTTCCTAAATAATCGAGTCCACGTCCCACGGAGAGGCCCCCTTCTCAATTCCTTGATTGGATCAGAGTCTGACAAGTATCGTTACTTGTCGCGATAATAATACGAAGCTCAATAGTGCAACGGAATAGTGATTTACGGCGTAATTATCGTGTTCTTGACTTAATCGTCAACTAATTACCGGCTAGTGCCAGGTAGTAGTCTCGAATTTGGCGTGTCATCTCAAAATGACAGAACCGTTTACGACACATTTGCTGGCCATTTTGCCCCAATTGTATACGTGTCGATTCACATTCGGCTAGTTTCACCAACGCTGTTACAAGGCCTTCATGATCAAGTGGAGGCACGAGGAAACCGGTCTCGTTTGAAATACACACCTCCCGGGCACCATCCACATCAAAACTCACAATCGGGATTCCTGCCAAAAGCGCCTGTGGTAACGTTCGGGCCAGTCCTTCACGCAGGCTGGTGTGTACTAGCGCATCCATGGCACCGAGGTGTTTTGGGATTTCCGACGGGCTAATCAATCCAGTGAATCTAAAATACTCGCTCAGGCCGCCCTGCTCGATCTGAGCTTCAATTTGTTCGCGCAGAATTCCATCGCCAATAAGTAAAAACCGTACATTGTCGTTTGCGGCGACAATATCTTTGGCTGCCTTAATCAGGAGGTCATGCCCCTTCAAATGAAACAGCCTTGCGATCTTCCCGATGACAACGTGTTCGCTGGAAAACCCAAGTGAGTCTCGCATGCTATTGCGGTAAGTGCTGGCATTCAAGAAGTGTTCGGTATCCATCCCGCTGTAAATCGTCCGAAACTGGCTGCGCGGTGCCACATTTGCACTTACAAGTTGTTCCGTCATCGCATCTGCGACGCTTATCAATCCATGACAGCGTCTTGCGGCGTACTTTTCACAACTGCGAAATAACTGGCGAGCCACGCAGTTCTGGTATTTATGGAAAGGTGCGC
>Ga0114933_10002581_pt1 | contig 18547 bp, 15 predicted proteins | sample 4SBtaG_FD_89691 | JGI IMG/M metagenome (GOLD analysis project Ga0114933, IMG submission 89691) | Deep subsurface microbial communities from Kolumbo volcano to uncover new lineages of life (NeLLi) - 4SBTROV12_W25 metaG | ecosystem: Environmental > Aquatic > Marine > Volcanic | place: Kolumbo... | reverse complement strand
GGCCCGCGCCACATGGCCGTGGCCCTCGGAGTGCCCACGATCACCGTCATGGGCCCCACCGACCCGCGGCACACGAACTACGAACTCGATCGGCAGCGCGTGCTCCGCGAAGAGTTTGACTGCAGCCCGTGCCACCAGAAGATCTGCCCCATCGATCACCGCTGCATGACCCAGCTGGCGCCCCAGCGGATTGTAGATGCAGCGGGGGAGTTGTTGGGAACGTTTTAGCAATTTCACTTGCCCCCCCACCTCCGTAGTCCACTCTAGCTACATACTGATCCGGAAATGCTCGCACTTGCAACTGGGGACATCTAATTGTTGATAACAAACAAACGAGTGTTCAGCATTTTGTTGCTGTCATCGCTCGCACCGGCGGGAGTGGCGCAATCCACAGGATGTAATGAGCTGGGGCGAGAGGCCGACATCCCTGGCGGCACATACAATCCGATTACCCATCAATGCAGTTCACTGACGCTCACGATCGACATTCTCGGCCAGAGCATCACCATCAACACGCCAGCCTCGTGTCAGTCTGGATACACAACGTATGCAGGGACGATCTACAAGTGTGGGGCCACGGAAGTAGAGGGGTCGAACTGCACCCCACTGGGCTACATGGTACCCGTTGTCGCCTACTCCCCCGACCCCATCTGTCCCCCGCTCCCACCAACACTCTCCTTCGACTCGATGGAGGATGCGCAACAGTATTTGCAATGCCCCACACCTGAGCCGATCAACACGACGAGTGATTGGTCGGCTTCAGTGAGTCGATGCCCCAAGGTAGGCGTCCAATCGGCCAGCGTGCATGGAACCTGGATTGAAGGGCCAACCGGGAACTACCTCTTCTGGGAGCAAGAACTCGATCAGGGGTTGGATTACCTAGGAGCCCAGCCAACGTTTGACCCTTGGCTTGATGCGCTCACTCCCGCTCCAGTAGCTGCCCATCCTGACCTGTCGCTGGTCTATACAACGGTGCCACCCCTTGCAGCTGCTCGGGTCTTCGCCAGTTTCACAGCCACTTGGCCAGGCGCATCGACATCTGTAGAAACAGTGGTCACCGGGATCTGGTCACCGGATGGGCGATTCGACGTTACGGCCCAGATCCCTTCCGTCGCCGACGATGGAAGCCCCAACCTCATTGAATCTCGTGTCGCCTTCGATGGCGCAGTGCTCACTGTCATGGCCGAGGGCTCCCCCGATGCCATGGCCTTTTTCCCCGGAACTGCTCAAGCCACAGCGGCTTTCAGGCATCAGGCGCCCTGGGCTCGGTTCATCATGTCCTGGCTGATTGACCCGTTCGCGCTGAACTCAGAGAGCGATATCTCCTGGTCATCGGCGGACGTCGGAGCTTCTGAGCGGATGATCACGCGCACGTCAGGGGCAATTCAGCAGACCTTGCTTGTGGATCTTGCAAACAACTTCTCTCCTGAACGGATGGAGTTGCTGGGCTCGGGAAACGTGTTTGCCCGTCGAACCTTCGCGAACTATCAAGATCTTGGGGATGGAGTGATGCGCCCAAAGAACGTGACCCAGTCCACGCTATTCGGAGTGGGAGGCACCTCCTACGACGAGAGCTTGTTGATACGACGAGTGGAGCTGCTCGATGAACTTCCAGCCGGCTTCGGGCGAGTGGAGCCGGGTGAAGATCTCTGGGTCATCGTCCCCTGAACCAGAGGCGCCGCCCCCTACTTCCAGTCCATGGAGCGGATGCGGCTGTAGTCTTGTGCCAGGTGGCCGAGATCGATGCCGAAGCGATCGGTCGGGTGCACCTCCCCGCCGTTGAAGGAGTGGTCACGAAGTAGGCCATGGCGCTGCCGTCCGGCCTTTCGACCGGCAGCCAGTCACTTGACCGTCCTTGATCAACAGGCGCTCCCGGGAGCCGTCGCGGCTGACCATGCCTTTGGTCCACGGGGTGGAAAAGGTGAGGTTCAGGTCGGCGCCCCAGAGGCCGCTGCCCTCGAAGCGTTCGTAGAGCACCCAGGCGTTGGCGGCGGTGAAGGTGCCCCGTGCGAGTAGGCTGCGGGGCAGGCCTTGCTCCCGCCACACTGCGCCTACGCTTCAGCAGCCCGTGGGCAGAGTGTCGCCCTACTCGCCCCCAGCGGCGCCCACTTCGCCGACCCCCGTCTCCTCACCCTCGCGTCGACGCCGGTGCTCCTCCCAGGCCCGCTCGGCGCGCTCGTGGCGCAGCTCGCCCACGGCCTCGCTGTGTTCCACGTCTCCTGCAGCGTCCCGGCGGCGCTCGCCGAGCGTCTCCAGCGCGGCCTCCTTGCCATAGACGATGAGGCGATCATCCACACCGATGGACGTCTCGCCCCGGGGCGAGCCCACGTAACTGCCGTCGGCGCACTGAATGCCCAGCACGGTCACGCCCTCCTTCGACAGACCGGACTCGGACAGGCGTCGACCAGCCAGCCAGTGCTCGTCGTGAATGACCAGCTCGGTGATGGCGTATTCGGCGTGCAGCTGGAGCAGGTCGACGTAGTCCTTCAGGATGATCCGGCTGCTCCTGCGCAGCATGGTCCGCAGCATGCGGTGCAGGTGTACCTTGGCGAAACGGTTGAACAGGAGCGCGGTGAAGAGCGCCAGCCCCAGGCTCAGGTAGAGGAGCCGCTCGAGCACTTCGCCTGAATCATCCGTCCCTGAGAAGGTGAGCACCAACGACGAGACCGCGGTGACGATGCCGATGTTGCCCACCACCATCAGCACCATCATCACCCGCCGCCTGAACGGATGATTGACCATGCTCTCGGACTCGAGGGTGGTGAAGCCCACGCCGGTGAAGGCCGAGATGGCCTGAAGCCTGGCCAGGTCGTTGGACACGCCGGTCAACGTCAGGGCCGCCACGGCGGTGCGGATCACGAAGGACGCGAAGACGAGCACAAACAACAGCGAGAAGATGGCGCCCATGGTCGGACCCTATTTGGAGCTGGTCAGCTGTTGAGCCTATCGGTTCCGAGGGGCCGGGGACATGGCACTGTTCTGCGGGGATTCTGCCGTCCTTGGAGGACAGCCAGTCCTCAGAGCAGTTTCAGCCGAAACCGTTGGCTCGCCGCGCCTCCCCTGTACCATGGCAGCCAGCACAGGGTCGGCGTGGCTCTCGGCACAACGACACGCTGTGCACCACACTCCCCACGGCGCCAGAGCCAGCTACGAGGGCAGCGGACCATGACCCACACCGAATCCTCCCCGTCCACTGAATCCTCGCCGCCCCCCGGCCCCGCCACCGAGCCCGTGCGCGTCCTCGCCGACTATCACGACCTGGCCAGCGCACTGCGCGCCGTGCGAGACGCTGGCAAGACCGTCGCCCTGGCCAACGGCTGCTTCGACGTGCTGCACGTGGGCCACCTGCGCCTGCTGGCCGAGGCCGCCACCACCGCCGATTTGCTCGTGGTCGCGCTCAACACCGATGAATCCGTCTCCGCAAACAAGGGCGACAAGCGCCCCTGGGTGCCCCTCGTCGAGCGCATGGAGATCATGGCCTCCCTGCGCGGCGTCGATTACGTCACCAGCTTCGCCGAGTCCACCGCGGGCCCCCTGCTCGCCGCCCTGCGCCCAGACGTACACGTGAAGGGCACGGACTGGACCGCGGACACCGTCCCCGAGAAAGACGTGGTCACGGCCTATGGCGGCCGTGTGGTCATCGCCGGCGACCCCAAGACCCACGCCAGCACCGACCTCATCGAGCGCATGCAGAGCTGATCAGCACGGGGCCGCCAAGCCAAGCGTGTGCAGAGCTGCAGATCGCGGCGCGGCCAAGCCAAGCGCATGCAGAGCTGATCAGCGCGGCGCTGCCAGCACCTCGCGGTAGAGCGACAGGTAGCCGTCGACCATGACCTGGGGACTGAACCTGGCCGCGACCCAGGCCGGGCCCGCTGCACCAAGGCGCCCGCGCAACCCGTCGTCTGTCAACACTCGCGCCAGCGCCTCGGCCAGGGCGGCTGGATCGCCCGGCGGCACCAGCAGGCCGGTCTCGTCGTGACTCACCGCGTCGGCCAGTCCCCCGACCCGACTGGCGATGAGCGGCAGGCCCGCCGCCATGGCTTCGAGCCCCGCGATGCCCAGGCCTTCAGCCCGTGAGGGCATGACGAAGACGTCGGCAGCGCCCAGCAGATCGGGAGCGTCGTCGCGCTGGCCCAGGAAGCTCACCCGTTGCTCCAGGCCCAGCTCGCCAGCCTGACGACGCAACGCGTCGAGCACCTCACCGTCTCCGCCCAGCCAACAACGCCAGGGCGGCAGGCTCCCGGCGGAGTGCAACTCGGCGAGTGACTGCAACAACACGTCGAAGCCCTTGCGCCGGGTCATGCGAGCCAGGCCCAGCAGCACCAGGTCGCCAGGCTCGGCCCCCAACTCGCAGCGCACGTCGTGCCGCGAGCGGGTCGCTGCCATGGCCTGCGGATCGACAGCGCTGCACAGTGTCACGATGCGCGACCGCGGCACGCCACCCTCTCTCAACAGCTGAGCCACCGCAGGAGAGATCGCCGCCGCCCGCTGCACCAGATCGCCGTACAGCTTGCGCGTCCAGAGGTTGCTGCGAATGGGACGGTCCATGCGCCGGGTGGTGATCGCCGGCTTGCCCGCGCGGCGAGCAGCCCAGCCTCCCAGCCAGTTGGCCCGGCCCGTGTGCAGGTGCACCAGGTCGACGTCTTCGGCGCGAAAGCCTCGGGCCAACCCGGAGATCGCCGACAGCTGCCAGTCGCCGCGCATGGACACCGTGCGCACGGCGATCGACAGCTCACGCGCCCGCTGCTCTTCGACACTGCCCGGGCGACAGAAGAGCACGTTGCGCACGCCAGCCCGGGCCAGGCCCTCCATGAGCAGGAAGACCTGGACCTGTCCCCCGGAGAAACCGGACTCGGTGTCCACGTGAGCGATGGTGAGCTGGGCTGCCATGAGCTGCCAGAATGCCCCGCGCCCCCCGCCGATACCATGCCCACCAGGACACACATCGCACATGCGCGGTCTGGGCGGCTTGCTACCCTGCGGCCATGCAAGCCTCAACGAACGCTTCACCCCGCTCGCCAGCGGCCTCTCGCGCTCTGTCCATGGTCGTCGCCCTCGGCACTCTGGGGGCCATCGTCACCATCAACTCGCCGCTTCTCGCAGCCGACGACGAGCCCGTGGTGGCCGCCCTGTCCCGCAGCGGCGACGGGCTGCCCATCTGCGGGCTGGGAAAGGACTTTCATGCCGGCCGCCGGGCCCTGCTGCGCGAGAAACTGGGCGACGAGGGGCTGGTGCTCGTGCGCGGCCTGCCCGAGACCCGCGACTACGTCGAGTTTCGCCAGGACAAGGTCTTCTGGTACCTGACCGGCATCGAGACCCCGGGCGCGGCCCTGCTCATGGACCTGACCTCCGGGCTCGAGATCCTGTTCCTGCCCCACCCCAGCCCCAGCAGCGAAGGCGTGGAGGGCGAGCTGTGGGACAGCGCCGATGATTGGGTCCCCGAGCTGTGCGGTATCAGCCAGGTCATGGCCGAAGACGAGCTGCCAGATCTGCTCCACGACATGGTCTCCGAAGGCGACGTGATCTGGATCTCCCGCAACCCCTACGTGGCCCTGGCTGGCGGCTTCGACCGGGCTCAGCCCGCCGACATGAAGCGCCGCAGCAGCCCCTTCGACGGACGCACGAGCCGGGAGAATGCCCTGGCGGGCAAGCTCGAATCGACGTACGGCGCCGAGGTCAAGAACCTGGGCAAAGCGCTCAACGCCATGCGCCTGGTCAAGACCAGCGAGGAGATCGCGGCGCTCAAGCGGGCGGCGGTCTCGGGCGCGCGAGCCATGACCGAGGCCATCCGTTCCACGGCCCCCGGTCGAGGCGAGTGGGAACTCGACGCCTTGCTCGGCTTCGTGCAGCAGATCCAGGGCGCGGCGGGCATGGCCTACCACGCCATCGTGGGCTCGGGCCCCAACTCTTGCGTGCTGCATTACAGCGCGTCGTCCCGCCGCCTCGCTGACGGGGACATGCTGCTCATCGACGCGGGCTCAGAGGTCGACCATTACACAACGGACATCACCCGCAGCTGGCCGGTCAACGGACGCTTCAGCGACCGACAAGCCGAACTCTACGACGCCGTGCTCGACGCTCAGGCCGCAGGCATCGCCGCCGTGCGCCCGGGCGCCACCTTGATCGACGTCGACAACGCAGCCAACAGCGCGCTGCGCGAGCGGGGCTTCGGCGCGTTCATCCGCCATGGCGTCTGCCACTACGTGGGGCTCGAGGTCCACGACGTGGGCGCGTATCTCGAGCCCTTCGTGCCCGGCGTGGTCTTCACCGTCGAGCCCGGGCTCTACGAACTCGAGACAGGCATCGGCATTCGCATCGAAGACGTGGTGGTGGTCACCGAGACGGGCTGCGACGTGATCACCAGGGACGTGCCCGTGTCCCGTCAGTCGATGGAAGATCTGGTGGCGTCCCCGGGGCTGCTCGATTCCATGACTGACCGCTGAGCCTGCACGCCACAGCGCTGCCCGCCGAACGCGTCCCGACCGCGCTTACCCCGGCGCACGGCTCGCCAAGTCTGCAACTCTGCTCTTAGCTCCCGGCCGCTCACATCGGTATCCTGACCGGCCCTGAACCACTGCGAGCCAGCCGTGCCCCTGCCGAGCCCCTTTCATCCCCGCACCTCGCAGCTCTGCACGAGCCTGCAATGGAAGAGCTGGGCGGGCTACCACGCGGTGTGCCGCTACGGCACGGAGCAAGACCCCGAGTACCACGCGGTGCGCCAGTCGGCGGGCCTGATCGATGTGTCCCCGCTCTACAAACAGCGCGTACACGGGCCAGACGCCGAGGCGTTTCTGTGCTGGGTCAGCGCACGCAACGTAGCCAAGCTGAAGATCGGCCAGGTGGGCTACACCTGCTGGTGCGACGAGCAGGGCAAGGTGCTCGACGACGGCACCATCACCCGCTGGGACGACAGCGACTACCGCGTCACCTCCGCCGACCCCAGCTGGTCATGGTTGGTGCGTCAGTCGAAGGGCTTCGACGTGCAGATCGATGAGATCAGCGACGACCTCGCAGCCCTCGCTCTGCAGGGACCGAAAGCCCGGGCCATCCTCAGCGATGTGTGCGGGGACGACGTCGCTTCGCTCGGCTTCTTCCGCGCCCAGCGCACCACCATCGGCTCCGCCCCCGTCGAGGTCACCCGCACGGGCTACACCGGCGATCTGGGCTACGAGCTGTGGATGGCCCCCGACGACGCCCTCACCGTCTACGACGCCCTCACCGCGGCGGGCGCTCCCCACTCCATGCTGCCCCTGGGCCTCGACGCCCTCGACGCCACCCGTATCGAGGCGGGCTTCATCCTGCTGGGGGTCGACTACTTCAGCGCCCGCCACTGCCTGCTCGACTCGCAGAAGTCGTCGCCCTTCGAGATCGGCCTGGGCTGGACCGTGCACCTGAAGCGCGACCCGTTCATCGGCAGCGCGGCGCTCAAGCGCGAGAAGCTACAAGGCAGCCCCTGGGCGCTCGTGGGCCTGGAGATCGACTGGGCCCAGACCGAGCAGCTCTTCGACAGCTTCGCCCTGCCGCCCCACCTCCCCGCCGCCGCCTGGCGCACCGCCGTGCCCGTGTACGAAGGCAAAGGCGCGGGAGCCAAGCAGATCGGCCAGGCCACCTCGGGCGTGTGGTCGCCCCTGCTCAAGCGCAACCTGGCCCTGGCCTCAGTGCTCACCCCCCACGCAGCCCTGGGCAGCGAACTGCAGATCGAGATCACCATCGAGTACCAACGTCGACGCGTGAAGGCCACCGTGGTGGACACGCCCTTCTTCGACCCCGAACGCAAGCGCTCCACACCGTGAAGACCTGGGACACGATCATCATCGGCGGCGGGCACAACGGCCTGGTCTGCGCCGCCTACCTCGCCAAAGCTGGGCAGGACGTGCTGGTGCTCGAGCGCCGCCACGTACTGGGCGGCGCGGCAGTGAGCGAAGAGATTCACCCGGGCTTCACCTACTCGGTGTGCTCCTACGTGGTCAGCCTGCTGCGCCCCTGGATCATCCGCGATCTGAACCTGCCCAAGCACGGCCTGGAGCTGATCCCCCTCGAGTCGTCGTTCACGCCGTTGCCTGACGGGCGCTCGCTCTGCCGCTGGCCAGACAGCGATCGCACACGCCGAGAGATCGCCGAGTTCAGCCGCCACGACGCCGAGGTCTACCCCGAGTTCGGGCAGACCATGATGCAGATCGCGCGCTTCGTGAAGCCGCTCATCGACGCCCCCGCGCCCGACCCCACATCGCTGAAACCCCAGGCCCTGTCTGACTTCTGGAAGACCGGCCGCCGCTTCAACGATCTCGCGCCCGCACACCGGCACGAGCTGTCGAAGATGATGACCATGAGCGCCGCCGACTACCTCGACGGCTGGTTCGAGTCTGACGTGCTCAAGGCGCCCATGGCGGTAAGCGGCATCATCGGCACCTTTCAGGGCGTGCGCTCGCCGGGCACGGCCTACGTGCTGCTGCACCACTACATGGGCGAGATCGACGGCGCGTTCAGATCGTGGGGATTCGCCAAGGGCGGCACGGGCAGCGTGAGCCTCTCCATCGCAGGCGCGGCCCAGAGTTTCGGCGCAGAGATTCGCACCGAGGCCTCCGTCGACCACGTGACCCTCAGCGGCGGCAAGGCCACCGGCGTGGTGCTGGAGAACGGCGACGAGCTACGGGCCCGAGCGGTGGTCTCCGGCACGGACCCCCGGCGCACCTTCATGGGCTTCGTGGGCGAGGAAAACCTCCCCCCAGAATTCGTGCAGGGCATCAAGCGCTACAAGTTCAGGGGCAGCTCGGGCAAGGTCAACCTCGCCGTCGACCGCCTGCCCGTGTTCTCGTCCCGACCCAATGGACACGAGCACCTGCGGGGTGACGTGGCCATCGCGCCGTCCGTCGAGTATCTCGAGAAGGCCTACGACGAGGCCAAGTACGGCGCCTTCAGTCGCCGGCCCTACCTGAACGTGGTCATCCCCTCGCTGGTCGACCCCACGGTGGCGCCCCCGGGGAAACACGTGGTCTCGTGCTTCGTGCAGTACGCCCCCTACGACCTGGCCGGTGGCCCCTCTGGGTGGCCCGCGCAGCGCGAGGCCTTCGGCGATGCGGTGGTCGACACCCTGGCCGAGTACGCCCCCGGCTTGAAAGAGTCGATCCTTCATCGCCAGGTACTCACCCCCTGGGATCTCGAACAGGAGTTCGGCCTGACAGAGGGCAACATCTTCCATGGCGAGCTGAGCCTTGAGCAGCTGGCCTTCCAACGGCCGGTGGCGGGTTGGGCTCAGTACCGCACGCCGATCAAGGGCCTGTGGCAGTGCGGCTCGGGCACACACCCGGGCGGGGGCATCATGGGCGCCTCCGGTGCCCTGGCCGCCCGCACCATGCTCGGAGGCCGAGGCTGATGGTGCGCCACGTGATCATCATCGGCGGAGGGCACGACGGCCTGGCCGCCGCAGCGACTCTGGCGGGCGCCGGCCGTTCGGTGGTGCTGCTCGAAGCCCGCGATGTGTTCGGTGGCCGGGCCGCTCGCGAAGAGTTTCATCCCGGCTTCTTCTCGCCAGGGCTGCTCCACGACAGCGCGGGCCTGCGCCCTGCCTTGATCGACGAGCTGCGCCTGGTCGATCACGGACTCGACCTGCTCGATCATGAACCCCACGTGTTGGCCCCGGCCAGCGACGGCTCGGCGGTGCTGCGCAAGGGCCACGACACGGTCACGGGGGAGAACCTGTCCCCCACCGACCAGCAGGGCTTCGAGGACTGGCGCAACGCGGTGTTGCGACTGACGCCCTTCGTCCGTCGGCTCGTCGACTCTCCTGCACCCCAGACAGAGCCCGCTGGACTGGCCGATCTCTGGGAGCTGGCCCGCACCGGCCTGGCCATGCGCAAGCTGGGCCAGCGCACCATGACCGAGCTGCTGCGGGTGGGGCCCATGTGCCTCCACGACTGGCTCGACGAGTCGATGGAGCACGACCGGCTCAAAGCCCTGCTCGCCGCGCCCGCTCTGGGCGGCACCTGGTTGGGCAGCTGGTCCGTGGGCTCGGCGGCGCTGCTGCTGCTCAGAGAGGCCACGGCCGAGCGCTCGGCCCGCGGTGGCCCCGCCGCCGTCACCGCCGCGCTCGTCACCGCGGCCCGGGCCGCAGGCGCCACCCTGCGCTCTGGCACGAGAGTCCAGCGGGTGCTGTTCAGCGAAGACCGGGTCGTGGGGGTCGAGCTCAGCACCGGCGAGGTGTTGAACGGCGACGCGGTGCTCTCCACAGCCAGCCCCCGCCAGACCCTGCTCGAGTTGCTGGGCAGAGGCGAGGCCCCAGCGCCCCTGACCCGGCGCATGTCCCGCTGGCGCGTCCGCGGCACCACCGCAGCACTGCGCCTGGCGGTCAACGGCCCGGTGCTCTTCGCGGGACACGATCAACCTGTCCCCCGGGCTCATGTCGTCGACTCACTCGATGACATCGAACGAGCCGTGGACGCGGTCAAGTACGACCAGGTCTCCGAGCGGCTCCTGCTCGATGTCTCTGTGCCCACCGTGCTCGACCCCACCCTGGCACCCAACGGACAGCACGTGGTGACGGTGCTGGCCAGCTTCGTCCCGCACGCTCTCCGCGGGGGTTGGGGCGAAGAGCAGGAGCAGCAGCCGCTGCGACAGATCCTGGGCACACTGGCTACTGTGCTGCCCGATATCGAAGGCCGCATCGCAGCCCACGAGCTGCTCACTCCCGTCGACCTCGAAGAGCGCTACGGCCTGACGGGCGGACAGCTGCACCACGGCGAACCCGCCCTCGATCAGCTGCTGCACATGCGCCCCGACCCCGAGCTGTCCCGCAACGCGAGCCCCATCACCGGGCTCTGGCTCGCCGGGGCGGGCTGCCACCCAGGGCCCGGTCTGTGCGGCGCGTCGGGCCGCCTCGCCGCCCGAGCCATGATCGGCAAGCGATGAGCGGGCTCGCAGTGGCTCACGGGCCCGCACAGAATCCGTCGCCATGACCGAGCAGCGCGCCAACTTGCGGGGCACGATTCAGCGCATCCACGTGTCGAACGGCGGGGTGCCCAAGCTGGCCGTGGACACCGCAGACGTTGGGCCCGAAGGCCTGGACGGCGACTGGCAGAGAGACCGCAAGCACCACGGCGGTCCGTCACGAGCCCTGTGCCTGCTGGGTGCCGACGTCATCGAGAGGCTGGCTGCGGAAGGCCATCCCATCAGCCCGGGCACCACGGGAGAGAACCTGACCCTCGCCGGCGTGGCCTGGGCCGAGCTGACTCCGGGCAGCCGGCTGCTCTTCGAAGGGGGCGTCGAGCTGAAGATCACCAGCCACGCCGTGCCTTGCCCCACCATCGCGGGCTCATTCGTGGACGGCGACTTCTCCCGCATGAGCGCCAAGCTGCACCCGAGCGACTCCCGGCTCTACGCCCAGGTCCTGCGCACGGGGCGACTCGGCTCAGGCGAGAGCTTCGTCATGGTTGCTGCGGACTGACGGCGCGCTATGGCCTGCAGCCGTCGCCACCTGATCGTGGGCGGTGTCCACGATTTGTTGCCGACGGGCTGTCACGATTTCGCCCACCCTCTCGTCCCATAATCGACCTAGACTCCCTCCCTTGCATCCCCTGTAGCCACGATCTGACCTCCCGAAAAGGTTCGGATCCAGCGGGCCCTCTCCCGCATCCCCCCACGGCTCTTCCACGGTGTCCTTCCTCCTCCCCCCACTGCTCGTCGGTGTGGGTTGGGCGCTTTTTGTGCTCCAACTCGCCGACCCGGCCTCGGCAAGAGCCCCTGGTGCGCCCGTTGCTGGCGACCCTGGGGTCGACCCGGCCTTCGGGGTTTCGGCCCGGGCGAATCCCTGCGGTACACCCGCAGAGGCAGCCTCCGGCACAGCATCCGGGGGAGTCGTGGCCGCCGACGGAGGGCAGTCCGCCGAGCCTCCCCATGGGCCAGCGTGGCGGCTGATCAGTCGCAGTACGTCGTCTGGACGACAGATTTCAGGAGGAGTGAGCGGTGCACAGGGCCTGTCCCTCTCCGGGGACGGCACGGTGATGGCCTTTGCCAGCGACGCGGACGACCTGATCCCCGGCGATCTGAACGGCTGCTCGGATGTGTTCCTCTACGACACCGCTCGCGATCGGCTGCAGCGCATCAGTCGCTCGCCCAGAGCGACCGCGGGACCCAGTCTGCAGCCCGCCCTCTCCGCCGATGGCTGCTGGCTGGCCTTCACCAGCTTCTCCCGAGATCTGCAGACACCCGCAGACAGCGCCCCCTGGTCGGACATCTTCCTCTGGGATCGACGCACGCAGTCCATGGAGCGCATCTCGTCCACCATCTCAGGCACCGAACCTTCGGGCAGCAGCAGCCAGCCCGCCCTGTCCGGCGATGGCCGCCTCGTGGTCTACACCACCTCGGCCGATGACATCGTGGACGGCGACGACAATGGCCGCTCCGACGTGCTGCTCTTCGATCGCCAGACAGGGCTCACCCAGCTGATCAGCTCCCGCAGCGACCACAGGTCGGGCAACGGACACAGCCAGCATCCGGTCATCAGTGGCGACGGTCGCACGGTGGCCTATCTGAGCGCCGCGGACGATCTGGTGCCCGGCGACCACAACGACACCACCGACCTCTTCATCCACGACCTGACCACGGGCGCCACCCGGCGCGTCGATCTGAGTGTGCCCGATCGCCCCTTCGCCGGCGGACCGGGCCGTGCCCCCAGCCTCTCCCTCTCGTGGGACGGCAGCACCCTGGCCTTCGTGGCACGCCATGCAGCCGGCGCCCTCGCCGCGCCATCAGACCCAAGGGCGGCGCCGCAAAGCCGCGTCTACCTCACCGACATCGCCAGCGGCCGCACCCAGCTGGCCAGCGTCGATGCATCGGGTGCGCCGCTCAGCGAATCGTGCTTCGACGTGAGCCTCTCTCACGACGGCAAGCTGCTGGCCTTCTCCAGCAGCCTGTCAGCGCCCTACCGAGATGTGCTGCTCTTCGATCGTTGCAGCGGCCGCACGAGGGCCCTGCCCCTCGAGGCTGGAGAGCCCTGCTCCGGCGACCAGTGGCTGCCGCGTCTCGCAGGGGACGGCTCCCGACTTGCGTTGGTCTCCAACCGAGAGCTCAACGTACAGGCCGCACACGAAGGCGGCGACGTCCTGGTCATGCCCCTGGGGCTGGCTCTGCCCTGACTGACTGGGGGTGCCGCCGGCTGGCCTCCGGTCAGTCGTCCAGCTCCCACCGCCCTTGCCGGGTGGGCATGGCCATGGCCTGCTTCAAGACCTGCAAGAAGCGCTGTCTTGGCCAGGGTACGGCGCCCATGCTGGCCAAGTGGTCGGTCACCATCTGGCAGTCGACCAGGGCGAACTCCCAGGCGGCGAGCTGTTGGGCCAAGGTCACCAGGGCCACCTTCGAGGCGTCGCTCACCCGACTGAACATCGACTCGCCGAAGAAGACGCCGCCAAGGGACACGCCATAGAGCCCTCCGGCCAAGCGACCTTCGTGCCAGGCCTCGACGGAGTGGGCCAGGCCTCGTTCGTGCAACGCCGTGTAGGCGTCGACCATGGCCGGGGTGATCCAGGTGCCCTCTTCGTGGGCACGGAGTGTGCTGCCGCACCCGCGCATGACCTCACCAAAGGCCTGGTCGAAGGTGACCTGCAGGTCGCCCCGGCGCAACCGAGCGCGGAGGCTGCGAGAGAGGCGCACCTGATGGGGTTCGAGCACCATGCGCGGGTCGGGGGAGAACCACAGCAGGGGCAGACCTTCGTGGGGCCAGGGGAAGATGCCGCTCTCGTAGGCCAGCATCAACCGCTCGGGGGACAGATCGCCCCCCACCGCGAGCAGACCGTCCCCGTCCGCCTCGATGGGTGACGGAAAGACCATGCGATCGTCGAGTGCGTAGAGGGTCATGGGCGCAACAATCGTAGCAGTCTCGGAGCTTGCCCCGAGACTGCTACGATCGCGACCATGGCGAACGAGCGCGACAGATCACCCACTGGCCGGGGCCCAGCACCCGAAGAGTGCCCCCAGCGCCTCCCTCAGAGACGAGGTGTCACAGGGTCATCGGTGACGGTTGCGCTGCTCGTGGTGGCGCTCTGCTTCGGCTGCACGTCGTCACCCGAGCGGCAGGCCGCCTCACGCGCCGCGGCCTCAGCCGTGCAGCAGCTGAGCCAGAGAGAGCTGCTGCCCGCGGTCGCCGTGGTGGGCGGTGTGCGGCGGGCGGGCGTGCGACACGAAGATCTGGCCGCCGGTCATCGGGACACCCTGGCCGAACAACTCGCCCGAGAACTCGAACGGGCCTTCACCGACGAAGACGTGCGGGTGGTCAGCCACCGGGACATGCCCCTGGCCATGGACGTGCTGCGCCTGCAGGTGTCCGACCTGTTCCCCGCCCTCAACCCTGACGACGAGGCAGCCCTCGGTCGCTTTCATCAGGCCGACGTGCTTGTCACCGCCGAGTACATCCCCGATGACGACGGGGACTACCTGCTGCAGATCCAGATCATCGACGTGCACACGCTGGAGATTCTGGCCCTGGGACAGGGGCACAGCCGCACCGTGCTGCACCGCACCTGGGACGGAGGGCTTGCCGGAGCCGCCGTGGTCACCGTCCCTCTGCCCGTGGTCTGGGACATGTTGCGCTACTCCGCGAACCGGTCCTGGGGCGATCGGTCACAGAGCGGCTGGCAGGTCCTGGGCGGGTTGCTGCTGTTTCCCATCCACTTCATCAGCTCGCCGTTTCTTGCAGACTGGGACACCACGGTCTTCTGGCTCGACCTGGACGACCAAGCGCCCGACGAGCCCTCCACCCAGGCCTCGCCCGAGACAACGTCGAGCGGCTGAGCAGTGCTCAGCTTTGACCGGCGCTGCGCACCCGCTTGGCCAGGTTGACCATGGCCGTGGCGTGCTTCATGCGCGCCGCATCTGAGCTGGGACGCCCGGTCTGCTCGGCCACGTCCTCCCAGGACAGACCTTCGTAGTCGCGCAGGATGATCAGCTCGCGAAACTCTTCGGGCATGTCGGCCAGGCAGCGATCGACGAGGGAGTCTTGCTCGGCGCGGGACAAGGCATCGACGGGCAGCAGGCCGCTGGCTTCCGGGTCGATGCCCACCAGGTCGCCGCTGCTGTTCTCGAAGTTGAGCGGCACCTCACGCCCGGTGTCGCGCTTCTTGGCGCCGTGGTAGTCGGCCGCGTCCCGAATCTGATGTTCGGCGATGCGGGACAGCCAGTGAATGAACGCGCCCTCGTCACGCATCTCGAACTGATCGAAGGTACGCATGGCCGCGATGAAGGTCTCTTGCAGGATGTCGCTGGTCTCCAGGCGCTTGCGCAGCCTCGGGCCCAGGCGCAGGGTGACGATGCGCCGCACCCGCTCGTAGTACCGGGCGATCAGCCGATTGAGCGCCTCGGTGTCACCGCCCTGTGCAGAACGGATCAACTCGGCGGTGCGGGTCAGGTCGTGGTCCACGATCGATGGCAGCCCTGGCGGGAGCGACGTTGTCTCAGGGTCGACTCGCGGTGCGCCCCACATCGCGAGCCAGCCCTGAAGTCACCCCTCGCCGGTGACGGTCGCTACGGTACGTGCACCGAGAAGGATACAGCATGGAGCTGCAGATCTCTCAGCTGCCAGTGGTCGTCGTTGAGCATGTCGGCCAGGGTGAAGTCCACGGCCAGGGCTGCGAGCTGCTCGGCGCTGAGTGAGACGCCCTGCCCTCGGGTGATCTCGGGCTGAGCCGCCGCTTCGAACGCTGCCTGGGCCTCGGCGTAGGACGCGGCTCCTTGGGGATGGCGAGCCATGCGCGACATCCAGGCGTCCAGGCGCGGCTGGGGCTCGGGGCTGGTGAAGACCCACAGGCCCTCGTGAGCCGCGGCGACCCCTGCGGGTCCCAACTCGGTGCAGATCAGGCGGGAGGTGCCCTCGGGCAACTTCAGGCCCCAGAGGCCAGTGCTTTCTCCCACGGGCTCAGACGAGATCTCCTCGATCTCCATGGGCGCGAACCACTGGGGCTCGACCTGATCACCGTAGGTGGAGAGGGCGTACACGTAAGTCTCACGAGAGGCTCTGAGTTCCACCCCCAGCACGTCTCCGGGGCGAGCCCGATCAGACTGTGAACGAAACACCAACCGGCCCTTCCCCGCCTTGGCCTGAGCGACAGTGTCTTCGTCGGCACCGTCAGCGCTGGCAGGTTCGTCGGCCGTCCAGCGAAAGAAGCGGGTTTCGTCCTGCAGAAAGATCTCGTCCAACGGGCCATAGACCAAGGTCGCTGTCACCGCCAGCAACACTGCGGCCGCCACCAGCGCTGCCGTGGCGTGTCGACGCACGGCATAGCGCAGACGACGAGCGTAGCCGCCGAGCCGACCGCTGCGAGCCGCCACGGGCAAGGCCGAGCCGTCGAGGTAGCAGGTCAGGTCTTCGGCGAAATCCTTCGCGGTCTGGTAGCGACGATTGGGATGGGTCTCCATGGCTCGCAGGCAGATCGCTTCGAGTTCGAAGGGGATGCGCTTGTCGTGACTGCGGGGCGGAACACAGTCGCCCATGGAGATGCGCCGCAGCAGGTCGGTGACGCTCTTGCCTTCGTAGGCGCTGCGCAAGGTGAGCAGCTCGTACAGCACGGCGCCGAGCTGGTAGACGTCTGTGCGTGGGTCCGAGCCCACCTGGCCCGAGACCGCCTGCTCGGGCGCCATGTAGGCCGGTGATCCGAAGAGCCCGCGGGTCACGTTGCCGCTCTCGCTGCCGGCCATGCCAGCCAACCCGAAGTCGAGCAGCACCGGTGTGCCATCGCCTCGCAGCAGGATGTTCTGGGGTTTGATGTCCCGGTGCACCAGGCCGTGGGCGTGGGCGCTCTCGATGGTGTGGGCCACGCCCAGGCTGAGTCGAGCCACAGCGCGAAACCAGCTGCGCTCCGGGGGCAGGGGCTCTGCTCCTTCGGCAGGGCTCAGGGCGATGGACTGCTCCAGCAAGGTGCCTTCTCTAGGCTGCTGCTTCCCAGGCTCTTGCGGGCGTTCTCGATGACCCGATGCAGGGGCTGACCTTGCACCAGATCCATGACCATGAAGGCCACGTCGCCGTCCTGCGCCATCTCGTGAATGGCCACGATGTTCGGGTGCTGCAGGGCCGCCAGCGACTGGGCCTCGCGACGAAACTGCTCGGCGGGATCAAAGGTGGCGTTGCCCATGGTCGCCAAGACCTTCACCGCCACCCGACGCTGTAGCTGGGTGTCGTCGGCCTCGAAGACCTTGCCCATGCCACCGGAGCCCACCTCGCGCAGCACCCTGTAGCGCCCGGCCAGCAGCACCCCGGGACGCACCTGCACCGGCATCAATCCGGCGAGTGCGCCGGCGTCCGCGACCAGCTGGCGCAACTCGTGCCGCGAGCTGTCATCTGGCAACTGGCTGGCCAGGTCGTCCAGATCGAGAGCCTCTCCGTCTTCTTGAGCCAGTACATATCGGGCCGCCAGCTCCTCCGGATCGACGTTCACATCATCGTTCTCTTCTGGGGGACACATGGACGACGGGCTGGTCAGCAAGGGAGGGGTAGCGAAAGGGCGAGACGGCAGCACAGCATGTTAAGCGGTGCGCACCCGGGTCAGCGAAGGGTCTAGCAGAGCCCCTTCACCCCGAGGCCATGAAGTTGGGCTAACCTGCTCTGGCACCCCACCCCGTAGCGGACCGTGTCCTCCCCATGACGGCAGCCTGGAATCGCCCCCTCTCGCCCCGGCCCGTAGCCGCGAGCCGCTCTGGCCCCTGCCAGGGCGACGTCCACGCCTCGACCACGACCTCGGTGGATCGCAGGATCGTCGCCCGAGCCGCCAGGGTTGTCCTGGCCATGGTGGTCTGGGTCCTGGCCGTCGCCGCGCCCGTATCAGCCCACTCGCCCCACGACGCGGTGGACGTGCTGGGGGTGAGCGCCGGCGCCGATGGCCAGCCCATCGTCTTCGCCATGATGCAGCTCACCGGCCGGGAGCTGTTGGCTCGGTCTGCCGATGGAGGCGACAGCTGGACGATCACCGCCCTGCCCGTGCTGCCGAGGGACGTGAGCCGCATCGCCTTCTCGCCTGAGTTCGCAGCCGACGGCACGGTGTTCTTGGCCACCACCGACCTGGGCGTACTCAAGAGCACTGACGGGGGCAACTCGTTTGCCTTGCTGTCCGGGGGCGGGCTTGATCCTGCCGTGCTCGACCTGAGCCTCTCGCCGACCTATCCCAGCGACCAGACCTTGCTGGCAGCCACCGCTGCGGGCGTGCAACGGAGCACGGATGGTGGCCTGACCTGGTCACCATCCGGCACGGGATTGATCGAGCCCGTCGTCGATCACATCGAGTTCGCCAGCGACGCTCCGAACGTGGTCTTCACAGGCCGCCAGACGATTCATCGCTCGATGGACGGGGGCCTGACCTGGACGCCGCTGCACATGTTCGAGCAGCGCGTGGCTGCCCTGGCCGTGTCCCCCGCCTATTCGTCAGACACCCGCCTCGTGGTGGCCTTGCAGACCGAAGGCGGTGTGTTCACCAGCAGCGATGGCGGCGCGGTGTGGCAGCCCATGGTCGTGGGGCTGAGCGACCCGGCCGTCAACGACGTGGCCCTGGGCAGCGACGGCGTGGTCTTCGCG
>Ga0114933_10002580_pt1 | contig 18564 bp, 18 predicted proteins | sample 4SBtaG_FD_89691 | JGI IMG/M metagenome (GOLD analysis project Ga0114933, IMG submission 89691) | Deep subsurface microbial communities from Kolumbo volcano to uncover new lineages of life (NeLLi) - 4SBTROV12_W25 metaG | ecosystem: Environmental > Aquatic > Marine > Volcanic | place: Kolumbo... | reverse complement strand
TTCCCAGTACCTGCTGAAGCTGAGACCCAAACAGAAGATTTTGGATTGGCTGCTCGTATTTGATTTTTACTCATTTTTTTCTTCATCTGAGATTTTAAATGCCCATTCTTTCACTCGGGCTAAATGAGCGTAATCATTCCAAGCAGGGGCCCAGCTTGGCCGAGGCTCTACTAAATATGGTGTCTCTGCCTTATCAAAAAGGTCTATAAGTATTTCTAAGCGATGTAGCTCTTTGGCTATCTGTTCAGGTATATTTTTTATTTTTTTGATTTCACCTGCAGGGTCGCCACCTGTCAGATGCCAGTACTCCATTTCTTCCACAGCTGTAGCAGAAATATTCTCAAATCCGCCAGACTCTGCTATTGCCGCTTCAAGTGGGAGCTGTGGTGCTTTTCCTTCTTCTATATCCTTTTTACTAGGTATTTTTCCTGTTTTATAATCTAAAATATTTAGCCCACCGTCAGATAGCTTGTCGATACGATCAGCCTTTGCAGTTAAGCGGAAATTACCTCCTGGTCGTTTAAGTTCTATAAAACCAACAATTTCGGTACCTAGAGTGCTTACTCTTGATCGTCTATCAACTTCATTTTTGATAAACCATTCAGCAATTCTCTCAAATCTAGGCCACCATAGTCCTAACGTTGCAGATTCAACATTTTTAGATTTCCAGGCTTTTTTGCCTAACATTATCAAATGTTGGTATGCATTTTCAGGAAATTTGTGAGTTGTATTTTTTGAAAACTCATCAAAAATTTCATGAATTATACTACCCTTATCAGCACTATTAATAACTGGTTCAAGAGGTTCAATAGGATGAAGATTGAGAATATGGCTGGCATATATGCTATAGGGATCTTTTATCCAGCGTTCAATTTGAGTGACTGAAAGTTTTCTAGGTCTAGATTTTAATGAAGGGCGAGGTGCTGGTGGTTTTGCTGGGCACATAATACCTTCAATTTTTTGAGTATTTCTATACAGGTTTTTCCAGTATTCGCCTTTTGAATATGGCATAGGGATTTGAGATTCTGTCTCAAGTATATTCTTTAGACGTAGAAACCAACGAGAAGGTACAGTTAAACCCTCTTGATTCCGTCTCGCACGTGTGATCATCACGTCTTCAGAAGATGCTGCTTGTACAAAGTCATGGGCTGATAGACCAATTCTTTTTTCAGCAGGAGGTAATCCAAAAGCTTCTCTAATTGGACGATTCATCCAGGGGTCATTTGAAGGTTTAGGTGGCCATATACCTTCATTTAGACCAGCTAATATTGTAACATCAGCTCTTTGTAATCTTGCTTCAAGCGGGCTCCAAATAAATATATTTGGGTGGGTTTCTTTTTTTTCTCTTATAACAATTTTTTCCATTAGAGAGTCAATTATTGCCATATAGTCAGAAATAGATACTTTTCCAATTGGTTTACTATTCTCAATTAGTTCTTCTAAAAATAAGAAAAGTTCATGACCATTTGTGCTACTAAATAACCTATTTTCTCCTGTTGAATTATTCGTGCTAGCTATCCATTCTGTTACTTTAATGTGCATATATAGGACGTTTAAGAATTGTCCATTATCGCTTGTGAAACAGCCATGACACTTTCTTAACATATTAAAAAGTACGTTGATCCAAGAATCTATTTCATTATTCAGAAATAGGTTTTGTTCTATATCTTCTAGACCGAGTAGTCCTGCGGCAGGCTTAAGACCGCGTAAAAATTTAAATTCGAACTCATGAGAATAATCTTTGAATTTTTCAGAGCTTATACCGCCAGATGACAAAGGGTGTTTTAAAACTGCCAGAAGATCTACGGGTGATAATTCTTTTGTAAACAAACGAGAAGTTAGTTGAAACAAAGCACCCTCAGTAGTTTGGTTTATGGCTATACCCGCAGAGTCATTTACAACTATTTGCCATTTTTTTAGTTCAATAGCTACACGTTGGGCGAGTCGTCGGTCTGCTGTAATTAAAGCAATTTTTTTATAATTTTTAGAAACTTTAGTTGTAACTATATCTTTGTATTTAGGGAAATCTTCTAATGCTAACCGCATTTTTAATGCAATTATTCCAGATTCTTCATATATATCATCACATTCAATTAAGGTAAGGTTTGTGGTCGCTTCCTTATTTAATGGATTTTTATTATTAGGAACAATTTCTGAACTACTAGGTAGCAGAGCAGTGCTCAATACTTTTGACCTAGCTTTATTTTGTCTAAAATTTAATGACCCTGGCCAAAACTCAATTTTATCTCGCTTTACACAAAGTTTTTCAATAAGTGTTTTTAAGGCAAATTGTGGGTGTGTTGGTCCAACATTTTTCCATGAATTTGAATTTAGATTATTGTCGAGACCTGGAAGAACTACGACACCATTTGGTAAAAAAGAAATTGTATTCATAAGTTTTGCTACTGCAGGTACTGTACCTGTAGAGCCAGCCATAATTATTGGATAGGTTGGTGGCTTTTCTTCCCATAATTTAGTGAAATATTGGAGAGCTAAATTTCGTCTTTTCACTGAATCTACACAGCCTTCTTCAGATAAAATCTTTGGCCATGCTTTGGTAACAATATCTAAAAATTTAACAATTTCTTTCCAATGGTGCGCAAACTCATCTGGCGCTACATTAATTAGGGATGAAAATTCAAGTCCTTCTATCTCAGCGCTATCAATTAATTTTGCTAATTCGTTCGCAAGGCGCATTATGTTTTCCATTGTCCAAGATCTATTCAGCTGACCTTTAGCCGTTTGGTTAGTTTTACTCCAGGTGCGAATCAGTTGAGCCAAAAGCAGTTGTCGGCGAATATTAGAAATAGAAGGGGGTAAGGCTACTTGTTTTGTAATTTCTTGGTCTCGAAGGTTTTGATCCTCGTCATCTATGTCCCCAATTGGTAGAATTTGAGGTAACAATAAACCAGACTGCTTGTTAAATCTGATCAGAGTTTGCTCCATTTCTTCGCAAGCTCTTCTTGTGGGCAAAAAGATTACAGCTTTGGTTAGCCAAAAAGGATCTTTATCATCTATATCAAAAATTTTCCCAGAATAAATACCAGTAACTAGCGCCTCGATGAATGATACAGAGGAGGGCATATTATATATAGTTTGCCCACTAGTTTTTGTGGTCATCTACATTCCTAACCAGATATGTTGTTTTCTGCTAACTTTAGTCCGGCTGGTGTTCCAACATGATACCATATTTCATCACACTTCATTGCAAAAAGACGTTGATGTGAAATAGCTTCGTCATAATGCGTGTTTAATGAGTAGGGACCATTAGGTGCATTATTAAACAGGCTAGGTGATAAAATTTGCACACCAGTAAATACCAGCGCTGTCTCTTGTTTGTTTTTAGTCCAACGTTGAACTTTTCCTACAATCTTATTGTTCCGGTCTAAAAGGTTGTTTTCTTTATTAATTTTATCTATTAGTGCGAAATCACCTAAACCACTGTATCCCCTAACTGAATTTAAGGGGCAAACCAGAAGAAGTGCATCCATTGAAGTGCTATCCCAAGCGCGAGCTAAATGGGAAAGTGGGTTAAATGAAGTGCATCCAAAAATACTATCGCTATTCATTACAAAGAAGGGGTTATTTCCCAATTCAGTTAAAGCGTTTCTTACGCCTCCACCTGTCTCTAGACGTTCTATTTCATAGATAGTTTTGATATTTAGAGGTATCAATTTGTTGGATCTAGATGATATTAAAGTTTTTATATGCGGTGTTTGCAGATAGCTATTAATTAAGTCTGCTTTATAGTGAGTATTAACTATTAATTGACTTATACCAAAGCCGATAGCATTAGAAATTGAATATTCAATTAATTCTTTACCCGCAACTTTAATTAACGGTTTTGGAACTAATTTATTTGCACTTCTAATTCTGTTTCCTAAACCGGCCGCTAAAATCATTGCTGAGGTTATCTGATGGTGTTTCTTCATTATTGTTCAACCAGAGCTACTCTCGAAGATGGGACAAATTCTAATAGCCATTGGCGTAGGTCATAAAGTTTAGGGTGCCTGACATGTTCATAAACATGCTCCCAAACAAGTGGTAGATATTTTTGATAATGTGGTTTGTCACAAATTAAAGCTAATCTTGTAAAGACGCCTATAATACGAAAGGCTCTTTGTATACCGAGTGCAGCATAAGATACACTAAAAGTTAAAGGGTCAATATGGGGGTTAGCTTTTAGATGCTGATTAATAATTTTTTTAGTTAAAGCCTTACTTAATTGTAATCTAGCATCACACAGTAGAGACATTATATCATATGTTGATGGAGCACTAATCGCATCCTGAAAATCCAATATCCCTATTTTTTCTTTACAATCCCTGTTGGCAAGCCACATTAGGTTTCCTGCATGAAAATCCCTCAACGATAGTACAGCTGGTAATTTCCAAGCTTCTGACATGGCTGGCTTGAGTGCTTGGGAAAACTCAGCCTGCGCTAAACTATGATTAACTGAGGGGGCTATTTGGGGATACCAGTAAGAAAAGACCTCTGTTGCATCCTTTACTAGGCGTTTATTCGTATATACCGGAGTATTACTAGGAATTGGAGCAGCTTGTATAACATGCAGTGTGTCTAAAATTTTTTCATATACAAAATGTAATTGGCTATTTTCTAAGTTATTTTTAGCTAGAGAATATATGGAGTTATTTCCAAAATCTTCCAAAAGTAAAAAGCCATTTTTTAGATCAGTATTATATATTTTTGGCGCGCTTAGACCCATTTTTTGTAAATGTAGGCCAATTTTTATAAACGCACTAATTTTTTCCATCTCTGTTGAAGAGTCCATAAGAATGGCACTCTTGTCATTTTTATAAATCCTAATATATTTTCTTGTAGATGCATCTCCGGCTAAACTTTCAGTTTTATCAGGAAGCCAGTCACTTGAAGCAAGGAAATTCATCCATTCTGTTTTATGGATCATAACATTTTTATCTGGGAAAGCACTTCATCCCGTAAAGTTTTTGAGCGCGATCCGTGCTCGATAAAGGTCACAATTCGTTCCTCGGCTTCTCCAGAAAAATCTAAAGTTATATTAAGCCAGTCTCCTAATGTCTTAGCAGAAAGTCGCTCTGGCCACTCAATTAATATTATATCCTGTCCTAGTGCTTCATACAGTCCTAATTCATAAACTTCAGATTCATCATTAATCCGATATAAATCTAGGTGCCAAATATCATTTTTTATTTCATTATCTATTGAGGTTTCCTCGTAGGTTTGCACCAGTGTAAATGTAGGACTAGGTACTTCATCAATTCCACATCTTGCATTTATAAATGCTCGAGCAAAAGAAGATTTACCCACACCCAGATTTCCTGAAAGACCTATTACGTCACCATTTTTTGCAACACTAGCTAAAGCTTCTGCAAGTGCAGTAGTTTTTGACTCGTTCTCAAGTTTAATCATTACGCAGAGCTACTTAAACCTGTGTAATTCGAACAATTATATATTTTAATCAATATCTATAATGATCCGGTTTAAATGGTCCATTTTTCGATATACCAATATAGTCACTTTGTTCCTCAGATAACTTAGTAAGTTTCACACCAAGTTTTTGTAAATGTAAAGATGCAACTTTTTCGTCGAGATGTTTTGGTAAAGTATACACCTTATTTTCATATTTACTGAAATTTTTCCAGAGTTCAATCTGAGCCAGTACTTGGTTAGAGAAGGATGTGCTCATTACAAAACTTGGATGACCAGTAGCGCATCCTAAGTTTACCAAGCGACCTTTAGCGAGTACAATTAATTTTTTACCATCTGGAAATGCAACTTCGTCTACCTGTGGCTTTACTTCCTCCCAAATATAATTTTCTAGGCGAGATATTTGTATTTCTGAGTCGAAATGTCCGATGTTACATACTATTGCTCGGTCTTTCATTTCTCGCATGTGATCGAGTGTTATTACATCTTTATTGCCAGTTGCAGTTACAAAAACATCTCCAACTGAAGCTGCATCCTCCATAGTAGCTACTTCATATCCTTCCATTGCTGCTTGAAGCGCGCATATAGGGTCAATTTCTGTTACAATTACTCTTGCTCCCTGCCCTCGCATGCTAGCAGCACAGCCTTTGCCTACATCTCCATAGCCACAAATGACAGTAATTTTACCAGCAAGCATGACGTCTGTTGCTCTTTTTATTCCATCAACCAGGCTTTCTCGACAGCCGTAAAGATTATCAAATTTTGATTTAGTTACGGAGTCATTAACATTTATTGCTGGGACAGCTAGCGAGCCAGATTTTTCCATTTCATATAGCCTAAGAACACCAGTAGTTGTTTCTTCTGATATTCCTCTGACTTCTCCCATTAAATGAGGATATGTTTCATGCATAATCTTAGTTAAGTCACCCCCATCATCAAGAATCATATTAGGGCGCCAGTTACTAGGACCTGATATTGTTTGCTCAATACACCACTCATATTCCTCTTCAGTTTCCCCTTTCCATGCAAAAACGGGAACTCCTGAGTCAGCTATTGCAGCGGCAGCATGATCCTGAGTTGAAAAAATATTACAGCTTGACCATCTAACTTCACCACCAAGTTCAGTCAGCGTTTCAATTAAAACCGCAGTTTGAATTGTCATATGTAAACAACCAACTATTTTAGCCCCATTTAGGGGCTTTTTATTTCCATACTCTTCACGCAGAGCCATTAAACCAGGCATTTCGGTTTCAGCTATGCGTATTTCTTTACGCCCCCATTCTGCAAGTGAAATGTCTTGAATTTTATAATCCATGCTCTGAGGCATATTTTTCTCCTAGATATTTAGTTGGCTTAAAAATTGTGATCCACAATTAATTATTTTGAGCCGCGCCTTGTAACACTCTTCTGGTCACTGGACAACTAACTCTAATTAATTCTTCTTTAGGGAGTTAAAGTCATCTATGAGAGCAGAAATAATAGTTGTATCGGATTGTTTTAATATTTCTTGGCTATGATTATATGCATCCGAAATTTTCAGATTAAGAATCCTTTGCTTAACTCGGGGTAAGCTTGGTGCTGCCATAGAAAGATTTCTCAAACCAAGCCCAATTAATAGTGCGGAATACCTAGGGTTACCTGCCATTTCTCCACATAAATTAACAGGAATCTTAGCCTTTTGAGCTGCATTAACGGTCATTTGAATCAGCCTTAGTACAGCTGGATGAAGAGGATTATATAAATTTGCGACTTGTTCATCTCCACGATCAACTGCAAGTGTATACATTGTTAGATCATTAGTTCCAATGGAGAAGAAGTCGCAAGCCTGAGCTAAAGATTCAGATGCTATAGCTGCTCCAGGGGTTTCAATCATTATACCAATTTGAGGTAATTTGTCTGGGAGAATTATCTGTCGTCTTCTTAACCTTCGGACAACTTTAGCCATTGTTTCTCTAACATGTTGAATTTCTGAGACCGAGGTTATCATTGGTAACAATATCCGCATTTCCCCATATACGCAGGCTCTTAGCATTGCTGCTATTTGTGTTTCTAGAAGTGGTCTTACTTTTAAAGATAAACGAATTGCTCGAAGCCCAAGAGCTGGATTAACGCTTGGACTAATATGGTTACCTAAAGAATAGGCAAGCTTATCACTTCCTACATCCAGTGTTCTAACAGTAACTGGACGTCCGTTCATACCTTCTAAAATTTCTCGAATGGCAACGTATTGTTCATCTTCACTTGGGGGCTTATGCCGATTCATATATAGAAATTCACTGCGAAGTAGACCTATGCCCTCAGCTCCAGCATCCAATGAAAGCTCTAACTCTGAAGGTAATTCCATATTACATTCTAACGCTACTGCAGTGCCATCTTTACTGATTGCAGGAACACTTTTTAAGCGCCTCAGCTGCCGTTGACGACGAATTAAAGCCTGCCTACGACGTTTAAAGCGTGTGATCGTATCTTTAGAGGGCTTAACAATTACTTGTCCTTTGACACCATCAATAATGATTGTATCCCCAGCCTTAACGTTACGAGTAACTCCGGGAGCACCAAGTACAGCGGGTAAACCAAGTGAGCGTGCCATTATAGCGGTATGACCCTCTACACCGCCTAATGTAGATGTAAATCCACCTATACGATTTGGATCCATCAAGGCTGTATCAGCTGGTGTAATTTCTTCTGCAACAATAATTGCTCCTGTAGGTAATCCTGAGAATGCTTGATATCCTGAACTTGTGAGATTTCTTAAAAGACGAGCACTTACTTCTCGAACATCTTCAATTTTGCCAGCGAGATAAGTGTCTCCCATTGCTGAAAATGCTTCAGAAATTTGATGAAATTCAACCTGAACCGATGACTCTGCATTTCGCTTTGTATTTCTAATTCTTGCTACAACACCACGAACAAGTCTTGAGCCTCTTAACATTTGTAAATGAGCATCGAGTAAATACAATAGTTCTTCGGCTGCAGCTCCTTCCAGTGCAGATGCCTTTGATTGTAACTTTTGAATCTGCTTTGTAGATTTTCTTACAGCCTTATCAAAGCGCGCAACCTCCATCTCCAGAGCGCTCTCCGTAATTGTATACTCAGGTACATCAATTAATCCTCTTTCAACAACGTGAGCTGGTCCAATAGCAATACCAGCTGATATACCAAGTCCATTGTGGGTTATATTTTCGCTCAGAGATAAACCAACTTTTTCATTAGTGAGTGTATTTTTTTGACTAATCTTCATCAAATTTATTCTCAATTAGCTCAGTAAGTGATCCAAGAGCTTCTATTGAATCTATTCCGCTTATTTCAATTGTTAGCGCTGATCCAGGACCAGCAGCTAGCATCATAAGTCCCAAGATAGATAACCCAGAAACACGAATACCGTTTTTTTCTACTTGAATATCAGCATTAAAAGTTTCAGCTAACTTAACAAACTTTGCTGCAGCACGAGCATGTAAACCAAGGCGATTTCCTACCAAGCAAGTTTTTTTATAAACATCCTTTTTTTCAGCTGGTAACATACTCAAGTGTTTTCACTTTCTAAAAGTTTACTTGCTACGTTAATGTACTTTCGACCAGATTCTTGTGCAGAGGCCACTGCTTTTTCAATATTATTTTCATGCCGGACACTTGCTAATTTAATAAGCATAGGAAGATTCATTCCTGCAACTACTTCAACCTTTAGTTGGTTCATCACTGAAATTGCTAAGTTAGATGGAGTTCCCCCAAACATATCTGTTAGTACAATGACTCCGTTGCCATCGTTTACTTTCTCTATAGCCTCAAGGATATTTTTTCGACGCAATTCCATATCATCATTAGGTCCTATACAAATGCTTAGAGTTTGAGTCTGTGGACCAACAACGTGCTCTGTTGCTGCTACAAATTCTTTTGCTAATTGCCCGTGGGTAACTAAAACTAAGCCTATCATTAAACGAGTGCTCCCACTTTATAAAAAGTTAACAGTTTACAAAATCAGATGGTTTCATGTCTTTTTGGTAGCTTTAGAAAGTTCTCGATGGTAGAGATTTGCCTCCCAACCATTATCTTGGATGCCCTTATATAAGCTATTAGCAACATGTACTGATCGGTGTTTTCCACCAGTACAACCTATAGAAACCGTTAAGTAGCTTTTCCCCTCTAAAATATATGAAGGTAAAAGTGATAAAACTAATGATAAGATACTATCAAAAAAAGGTGAAAATGACGAATCTTCTTCTATATATTTTTTAACAGGATCGTCATTGCCAGTAAGTGATTTAAGTAATTTTACGTAATATGGATTTCGTAAAAACCTTACATCAAATACTAAATCTGATTCTGGAGGTAATCCATATTTATATGAAAATGATAAGATGGATAGCTCTAATGCTTGGCGGTGCTCCGAAGAAAAGTATCCCTTCAATAAACGCCTCAAATCAGGAATTGTCATAGTGCTAGTATCAAGAACTATATCAGCTAAGTCTCGGAGCCATGCTAGCTGAGATCTTTCTATACTAAGGCTTTCAGATATTGAAAAGTTTTCTCTTAGTGGGTGACGACGACGCGTTTCTGAAAAGCGCTGCATAAGAATCTGGTCATCACAATCAATGAAAAGAAAACGTGTAGAAAATCCATATTTCTTAATCTTTGGAAAAATTTCTTTTTCAAATGTTGATATATCAAACTGCCGAGTTCTGATATCAGCACAAATTGCTAAAGGACGCTTAGTTGTTGCGCTTGGATTGTTTTGAACATGTTCAATTAAATTTGGAATAAGTGGAAATGGAAGATTATCAACAACTTCGTAACCAAGGTCTTCAAGAATATTTAGTGCAGAACTTTTCCCAGCTCCGGATATACCAGTTATAAGCAGAATTGAATTTTCAATATTCATTACAAAAATCCTTGCACATATATTTGAGTTTAAACATTCTCAATAAATATAATTTTGCAGATTATTTTAATATGATTCCTGCAAAGCTATCGAAATTTTTTCAACTGCTGAAATTTCAAATGGGTCAATTTGGACCATTGGTATATTATGTGATTTGAAGCACCAAGCAGTATCCTCAGGAATTCTTTCTACGTTATCAATTGATACCAACTTTACAACAAGGCAAATTGGTGCACTGATAGCGTATGCTATATTCAGAATTCCTACTCCCCTTACTTCAATTAAACCCCTTAGAGGCATTGGAGGTTGACCGATCAAATGAGAATTTGATGATGTTAGACATACTTGATCATCAGCCACTAATCGCCATCCATTATGAATTAGTCGGAGGCATAGATCAGATTTTCCAGATCCTGAAGGTCCTTTGAGAAGTACTCCACGTCCCCTTAATGCGGCGCAGGTTGCATGTAGTAAGGTCATGTTTAAAAGGTGTGCTTTGATTTTACAGGAGTCAACAATTTTGAATTTACAGGGGCTTATAAATCAAAATATTACTATTATGCAGCATTTACATTTGGTGTATCTGTTAATAAAGCATAGAGTGCTTCTGCTGTATCTGAACCTCTTAATTGCTCACAAATACCTTCGTTTTTAAGTAGTCGGGATACCTTAGCTAAGGCCTTAAGGTGATCAGCCCCCGCATCTTTAGGCGCGAGAAGTAAAAAAATTAAGTCTACTGGTTCTTCATCAATAGACTCAAAGTCTATCTTTGTATCTAAACGAGCAAAAACAGCATATAAACGATCAATTCCTGATAGTCTACCATGAGGAATGGCAACTCCATTGCCAACTCCGGTTGAGCCAAGACGTTCCCGCTCCAGTAATACTTCAAAGACTGTTCTTTCGTGTATCCCAGTTAACTTTGCAGCTACGTCAGATATGCCCTGGAGTGCGTGCTTCTTGCTAACTGTTTTTAATGCAGGAATTACGCCAGTTAAGTTAAGAATTTCCATAATTTCCATCAAGTAAGCCTCAATCCATTACCTTTGAAGGCGTAATATATGAACAGCCTCTAAATTATTAGCAAAAACTATTGTTTAAATTTGTTAGATTGTATATTTCAACCAGCTAAAAACAGGTATTTTAAGTAAGCTCTCTGATAACTTAAAATTATTCCTCATAATTTATATTGACCCTATTTAGGTCATATTCTGCTTCAGAGCGGCGGCACAATAGTGCTACCACGGTAACTTAGTCAATAGTACTCTTTAAAAAGTAGTTGAAGATATTTAATTTTTAATTAAAAACAAATAGTTATGGGGAAATCTGGTCTAATTTTAATAATATGAAATCACCCCAATAATCAAATTTCTTCTATGCTTGGACACTTTTTATTATTAACTAGAGTTGTTGAATACATCAAAAATTTCTCAATTTAGGCTTTTAACTGTGTTTAGAGACAAGCTATTAAGAGTCAGATATATTTTTTATTAGATGAAGTAAATAAATTGAATCCATTCTTTTTAAAATTGAATCATTAATTAATTTACCCAAATTGAAAATACTAGAGACGGAATTTTTCTCCTAAGTAAACCTTTCTCACTTCTTCGTGAGCTACAATATCATTTGGCGCCCCTTCCATAAGAACAGCCCCTTCATGAATTATGTATGCTCGATCAACAATGTCGAGTGTTTCGCGAACATTGTGATCAGTTAATAAAACTCCAATTCCACGATGTTTTAAGTGACCAACAAGATCGCGAATTTCACCAACAGCAATGGGATCAATTCCAGCAAGGGGTTCATCTAAAAGCATAAAATTTGGTTTAGATGCTAATGCACGAGCAATTTCAACTCTTCTTCTCTCTCCCCCTGATAAAGCCAGCGCTGGTGTTCGCCTTAGGTGACTGATAGAAAATTCAGCTAGTAGTTCATCTAATAAAGCCTCCCGGTTTGTTCTTTCTGGCTCGGTAGCCTCTAGAACAGCTCGAAGATTATTTTCTACAGTTAGACCTCTAAATATAGATGCCTCTTGGGGTAAATACCCTATGCCTAAACGAGCCCTTCGATACATTGGCAAATCGGTTATATCGTGACCATCCAAGTAAACATTTCCATAATCTCCAGCTATCAAGCCTGTAATTATATAAAAACTTGTGGTCTTACCAGCGCCATTAGGACCAAGTAATCCAACTGCTTCTCCGCGCTGTACTTGTAAACTTATACCTCGCAAGACGGGTCTCTTTTTGAATTGCTTTCCGAGATTTAAAGCTGCTAATCCCGAATTTTCTGCAACCAGTCTTGGTCCCGTCTCTTTTTCCTCAGGATTTGGCGGGGATGTATTTAATTTGTTACTAGGTGAGTTTTTTGACATCTTATTTATATAGACCTAATTGTCTTTACTTTCCGGAATAAAAAGTCCACGGACACGTTTTTGCTTACCTTTAACCTTTTCCCCTTTGGATACCCTGCTTTCACCGGTTTCTAAATTCATATGGAGATGTTCACCCTGTATGACATTTTCACCTTGTGTTAATACTACATTACCTAATAGAACAATTGTTTTTTTATCAACGTTATAGATTCCAGTTTCTCCACTTGCTGTTTCTCTTGGTGATGTGATAAAGACATCTCCTAATGCATCAATTAGTGATATGCCTGGTTGATCAGGGTTTTCAGTATTTTCACGATAGTGTACTATTAATTTAGCAGCATGTAATAACATATCACCTTGGACTACTTCTACATTACCAGAGAAAATAGCTTTATTCTCACCTTGTTTAACTTCTAGAGTATCCGCTATAACTTCAATTGGTAAGGTATTGTCGTGTTGGTTTTGTTTGGTGTCTGATTCGGCATAAACTGGAAATGTTAATAGTAGGGCAAGGAACAGCCCTCTAAAAATAATAAATTTGCCAGCTAAGCTAGCTTTTATGAGCATTCGGAAATATGACAAGCTTCACCCTATTACCAAAAAGTGTAGTTCTTCCCTCCTCTATAAGTCGGAAACTCCCGGCATTCAATAGTCCGAGTGGACTTTGACCTTTAACAGGTTGATTTCCTTCCGCTATGCCCCTCCCTAAGTCTATATGAGCGCTTTCTGTTACTAACTCATGACCTGCATCTGAAAAAAGTGTTACTTTTCCTTTTAAATCAAGAAGTTTTTGGTTGCGCTCGTAGGTTCCTGAATTTGCCTTAAGTGCATACCAACTTCCTTTTTCCTCACCATTGAAAATATCTGCAGTGATATTTTGGAGTATTATTTTTGCAGAATTAGGCTCTGGTTGTGAAGCCTCTGAAGCGCTAATAGTAAATGGTTGATTCCTCTCATCTGTATCCATATATCGAGCGTTTACCATTTTTAGTGAACCATCAACTTCTGTCATTTCTGAATATGTTATTCTAAAACCTTCTTCTCTTCCGCTCATCATAGGCCAAATGACTATAAGCCCAAGAAGTATAAGAGCTATAATTGGCAAACCATATCTCATTACCCCTACAAAATAGCTATACCTAAGGGTATTTTTAGCCTGCCCTTCTGAAGAGCGTCCCTTAAAACTAGCCAGTTGCCCATAAAACCGACTTGTATCATTACTATTGGTATCAATACCAATATTTCTTGGTTTGAGTGAGTCTGTTGATCCAGTTAGGTCTTTAATCACGCAACCCCCGCTCTTAGACAATCATGTATGTGAACGATCCCTTTTAACGAACCTGATTCTGCTACAAATAAGCTTGTAATTTTAAGATCATTCATTATTCCTAGTGCCTCAGCAGCAAGCGCATTTGGTCTAATACTAGAAGGGTTTTTAGTCATTACATCATTTACTAGGAGTGTTAAAAGCTCTTCATTCATATGCCTTCTAAGATCTCCATCTGTAATTACCCCGACTAAATTTTTTGACCTTGATGTTATACCAACACAGCCAAAACTTTTTTCTGTAATAGTTATCAGGGCCTCAATCATTGAGGTATTTAACTCAACAATAGGTATAGCTTTTCCAGTATGCATAATTTCTGAAACTCTTAAAAGTTTGCTCCCAAGTTTACCCCCAGGATGAAACAATTTGAAATCTTGTTCACTAAAACCACGGCGCTCTAATAGGGAGACAGCTAAAGCGTCACCCATGGCTAGCGCCATTGTTGTAGAAGTTGTTGGGGCTAGACCAAGTGCCCCAGCTTCGGGTTCGTTAGGCAGTATAAGTGTAACATTACTTGATTCAGCTAGGGTCGAAATTTCACGGCCAACGATTGCTACTAAAGGGACTTCAAACCTTTTAGCATATTCAATTAAATCATTAAGCTCACTTGTTTCACCTGAGTTAGATAAAATCAGTAGTGCGTCTAGGTTAGTAATCATCCCTAAATCACCATGACTTGCCTCTGCTGGATGAACAAAAACAGCGGGGGCTCCAGTTGAAGAAAGGGTTGCAGCAATTTTTTTTGCAATGTGTCCACTTTTACCCATTCCAGAAACTACAATTCTACCCTTAACCATTTCAAAAATTTCAATTGCAGAAGCAAAAGATTGTCCAAGTTCGTTTGCCATACGATCTAGTGCTTTTGACTCTTGGATCAGTACTCGTCGAGCAGTGTCAATAGGAGAAGGTTTCTTCAAATTATTAAGTTTTTTTAATTGGCTCATAGCGTAAATTTCATATTTTTTGATTACCTATGTGGTATTAATGGGAAAATATATCAGGCTCTTCCCATCCATTCAGGTCAAGCTGACAGCGATAAGGTATGAAAGAAAAACAAGCATTTGCCAGTTCCATCCGTCCTTCACGAATTAGCTGTTCATTCAAAAGCTTTCTAAGTGCATGTAGGTGTAGAACATCAATCGCAGCATACTCCAGCTGCTCTTTTAAGAGTGTTTTTGCCCCCCAGTCAGAGCTTTGTTGCTGCTTAGAAATTTCTATATTTAAAAGATCTTTACAAAGATCCTTGTAACCATGACGATCTGTATATGTTCTAGCTAATTTGGACGCAATTTTTGTACAATAAATAGGTTTGCATTCTACACCAAGGTATTTATGAATTGTAGCTACATCAAACCGTGCAAAATGAAAAATCTTTAAAACTTTTTTGTTGGACAATAATGCTTTGAGGTTAGGTGAAGTGTATCCATTCTCAATTCCAAATTGAACTAGGTGACAATCCCCATTACCACTTGAAATTTGCATTAGGCATAGCCTATCTCTATGAGGGTTTAAACCCATTGTTTCTGTATCAATGGCTATAACAGTTCCAAGGTTAAGGTCTTTGGGAAGATCTTCTTTATATATATAATTTCTCATGCTTACCCTGATTAGAAATGAGTCTTAAGGTTTGAATCTTAACTTAGTGTTATATACTTATTTATATAGCGGAATTTAAATTTCTGCCGTAAATATAACGTTCTTATAGGTTTCTGCAAAATGCTTGTGAAATATATCTAATTTGAGAGGTTTTTAGTGAGTTTAAATATAACAATTTTTGGAGGTGGTGGGTTTATAGGGCGACAAGTTGTTCAACAGTTGGCAAAACAAGGACATGTAATAACTGTAGCCGTTCGCCGCCCAGATTCTGTTGGTTTTATTAAGCTCTTGGGTGATGTAGGGCAGGTCGTCCCGGTTCAGGCAAATATTCGAGACGAAAACTCTATAGTAAAAGTAACACGTGGTGCTGATGCAGTAATAAACCTTGTTGGGATATTGCGGGAACAGGGTTCTCAGACCTTTTTGGCAATTCATGAACAGGCTCCAACCAATATAGCTCGTGTAGCAGCTAATGAAGGGGTAGGCAAAGTAATACACTTATCTGCGATAGGGGCAAATTTAGATTCTCCTTCTCGCTATGGAAAATCAAAGGCAAGGGGTGAACTTGGCTTAAAAAAAGAGTTTCCAGAAGCTGTTATTCTTCGACCAAGCCTAGTATTTGGACCAGATGATGAATTCTTTAATAAAATGGCTTCCTTATTAAGTATTTTACCTGCAACGCCAATTTTTTTTGATACCAAGAAACCTCCAAAAATTCAATTTGATGGTATTTTTCCAATTCCACGCTTTGAGGCTGGTCTTACACTTTTTCAGCCTGTTTATGTAGGAGATGTGGCAAGGGGGATAGTTGCTAGTATTGCAAATGAATTTTCAAGAGGTAAAATTTTTGAGTTTGGTGGTCCCAGTATATATAGTTATAAGGATTTAATGTCCCTTATCCTTAAATCAGCAGATTTGCGGAGACCCTTTTTGCCAGTTCCTTTTTTTGCAATTAACGCCGGAGCTACATTTATAGAAGCTATACCAGAGTTTTTTATTAATGCTATACCAATTCCTCCTCTTTCTCGAGATCAAATCAAAATGTTGCGCATCAATAATATTGTTAGTGATGGTGCAATCGGTCTAGGTGATTTAGGAATTGCGCCAGCAGCCTTAGAGTCAATTCTGCCTACATATATCAGTCCCTATAAAAAAAGGAGTATTACTAGTTTTTCTGATTCAATTACCTAAAAATAATCCGTAGCTAAAATCATTAAGGACTAAGTTCTAGCCCTACTGAGTCGTATACGTAAATCCATACTAGCAGAATTGCTCCAAGAATTATTCGATATATAGCAAATGGTCCAAAATGAATTATTTTTACAACTTTCATTAACACTGCGATTGATAGAAGAGCAGTAATAAAAGATATTCCTACTGCTAAGCCAGCTTCAGCAATAGAAAAAGTATATTCTGAATTTCCTAATTTATAGCCTGCAACAGAAGCAGCACCAATAATAACTGGGATAGAAATTAGCATTGAAAACCTTGCTGCATCAATCCTTTCTACACCCATCATTCTTGCAGTACTAATAGTAATTCCTGACCTACTTGTTCCCGGGATCACTGCGACTGCTTGCGCTAACCCAATAAATATAACTTCACCAAAAGGCAATTTCTCAATTCTTTTACTTGATACATTATACTTATCAGATATCCATAAAAAAACTCCAAATAGTGGAGTTGTAATTGCAATTATTTCAATAGAGCGGATAAAATTTGGATTCAGCCAAGCGATAATCCCTCCTGCTATGAATACAGGTGGTAGAGTTAACAAAATGCGTTTAGCTAAATCCGAACCGTATGAATTTGTATTATTTCTAACCCCTAACATATCTCCTATAATACTTACTAAATCCCTCCAGAAGTAAATCATCACAGCCATTAATGTTCCAACATGTACTGCTATATCAAAAACAAGACCCTGGTCTGGCCAATTTACAAACCATGGTACTAGAGCTAAGTGCCCAGACGAACTGATGGGTAGAAATTCAGTTATTCCCTGGATGACCGCAAGCACAAAAATTTGTAGTACGCTCAATATTTACCTGCCATTAATAGTGTTTGTACGCTTCTAAATATTGGTTATACCAGAGGTTTAAAATAATAAAATAGTAACCCAATTTATATTATAGTCACATAATAGGACTATATTTAGTAGAATTGACACAAATTTCCAATTTATATATTATAGCTATACCGGGAATAAATAAATAAGTCAGCAATTTTGACCTAAATTGAGACTTGGGCTACGTGAAAATTTATTCATGAAGCCAGCATTTCCCTATTGTAAATCGTTTTTAATGATCTAGTGAGATATTTACTTTGACAGATAACATGTTGAAATTTACGTCAATTGCGCAAAAGCTCCCTAAAAAGCGTAATTCTAATGTCCGTAGTAAAGACTGGCACGAAGTCTATGAAGATTTCAAAATAACTGAATTAAAGAGTCAATCATCTCGCTGTTCCCAATGTGGGGTTCCATTTTGTCAAGTTCATTGCCCTCTTCATAATAATATTCCAGATTGGTTAATGCTTATGGCATCTGGTCGTGTAGAAGAGGCCTATGAGATTGCAAGTTCAACTAATAATTTTCCTGAGATTTGTGGAAGGATATGCCCGCAGGACAGACTATGCGAAGGAAATTGTGTTATTGAGAAGGGCTTTGAGTCCGTAACTATAGGGGCAATTGAAAGGCAAATTACAGATACAGCTTTAGAAAAGGGCTGGGTTAAACCAATAAAACCTCAGAAAGAATTACCTGGATCAATTGGTATTATTGGAGCAGGACCAGCAGGTCTCGCTGCAGCAGAAAATCTTCGTCGCTATGGGTATCAAGTCCATGTTTATGATAGATACGATCGTATCGGTGGTTTATTGATATACGGCATACCAAATTTCAAATTAGAAAAAGAAATAGTAAATCGTCGTGCAAAATTGATTCGTGATAGTGGTGTTAATTTT
>Ga0114933_10002579_pt1 | contig 18568 bp, 14 predicted proteins | sample 4SBtaG_FD_89691 | JGI IMG/M metagenome (GOLD analysis project Ga0114933, IMG submission 89691) | Deep subsurface microbial communities from Kolumbo volcano to uncover new lineages of life (NeLLi) - 4SBTROV12_W25 metaG | ecosystem: Environmental > Aquatic > Marine > Volcanic | place: Kolumbo... | reverse complement strand
TGGGCCCCATCACTCCACATTCCCGGGGTCGGTGGCCCGCTCGCCACCGCCCAGTGGATGGTTGAGGCCGAGGTGGACGCCGCCGGCAACGTCGTCGGCATCGTTGCCTCCGAGGTTTCCGACTTCGACGGCGACGGCCGGCCCACCGTGCGTCAGTGGCGCACCAGCAACCCGGTGGTTGTCGAGCTTGGCGCGGGAGCGCCGATCCCGACTGGCGGCCCGAGGATGATCACCAGCGCCGGGACTTCGGACAGGGCCTGCTCACGGGGCTTCGACTACTGCCTGACCGCCACGTGCAACGTGCGCAACGTCGGCGACGCGCCCGGCGAAGCCGAGGTCGGCATCAGCGTGGTCCGCAAGGAGGGCGCCCCTCTCCAGGCCACGCAGCAGGTCCAAGTCGCTGCTGGGCAGGTCCTCGCCGTCAACCAGGACTTCCCCAAGGCAGGCGCCTACGACCTCCACTCGCCCATCCAGTGCACCGCCACGATGAAGGTCGAGGCTGACCCCTACGCCGGCTGGCAGAGGCCGTAGAGCGGGCAGCATGAAGCTCTGCCCCCACTGTCGCGAGCAACTCTGGCAGGACGCCCAGATGTGCCGCCATTGTGGTCGGCGCCTGCCGACGAGGGCCGCGGCCGCCGGCTCTCGGTACTGGACCCTGCCCAGGGTCGTCCTGGCCGTCCTGGTCATCCCTACCGTGCTGGGCATGGGGCTCCTGGTTGGGCTCAAGGTGACCGGCGGCCACCTCGCCGAGACCTTGGCGCCGGAAGCCCCGGCCAGGACCGCACCGGCTCCTGCCGCCCGCTACGAACTCGCAGAAGTGCGCGTGGATCTGTCGTGCTCCAAGCCGGCCTGGGAGCAGCACGACGGCGGGAGTTGGTCTGACGCCTGCACGAACCTGCTCGACTACTGCATCGAGGTCACCTGCCCGATCAGGGCCATCGGCGACGAGGCCGCCGAGGGTGTGGTCGAAGCCGTCATGACCACCAGCGACGGCACCGAGGTCCGCAAGTCCCAGCGCCTGCGCGTGGCGCCGGGCGGCGTCGAAGAAGCCCGTTTCGAGTTCCCAGAGGCCCAGATCGATGCCCCCGTGGCCAGCGTCCTTTGTGTGCCCGGGCGGGCCGACTGCACCCGGGTCGCCTGCGACGTGATGAACACCGGCGACGCCGCCGGCACGGCCTCGTTCAAGGTCACCTACGCCATGCCCGACCAGCCTGTCCTGGTGCAGCGCAAGCTCGTGGATCTGGCGCCCGGCCAGACCCGGACGGTGGTGGGCGACTTCGAGGGCGGCAGGCCGCCCGGTGAAGGCCGGTGCACCGAGATGGGCGACTCCCTGACGCCGTTGGTGTTTCCGAAGCCCCTGTGATGCAGAGCCAGCCGGGTGGACCCGTCAGGGCGCCTCGGACACCTGCTCGTACAAGTCGCTGCCCCAGCACTCGACCCCGCCGTAGGAGTCGATGGCGCAGGCGTGATCGGTGCCCGCGCTCAGGACCTTAAAGCCGCTGCCCTCGGGGGTTCCCGTGACCTGCCCGTGAACGTCGCTGCCCCAGCAGGTGATGGCCCCGCCGCTGTCGAGAGCGCAGTCGTGGTAATCGCCGGCACTGACGGTCTCGAAGTTGCTGCCCTCGGGCACCTTTGTGACTTGTCCGTAGGCGTCGATTCCCCAGCAGACGATGGCGCCCGTGCTGTCAATGGCGCACCCGTGCCGGTAGCCCGCACTGAGGTCTGTGTAGACGCCCCCGGTGGGCGCGTTGGAGACCTGCCCCTCGCCATCGGCGCCCCAGCACACGACGGCGCCCCAGGAATCGAGGGCGCAGCCGTGGTCGTAGCCGGCGCTGACCACGCTGAAGCCCCCTCCCGGCGGGGCGTTGGAGACCTGACCGTCGTCGTTCCAGCCCCAGCATTTGAAGGCTCCGGCCTCGTCCAGGGCGCACGTGTGCCCGAAGCCACCGTCCAAGGCCGTGTAGCTCCCCGTCGGGGCAGCCGAGACTTGCTGGTTGGTGTCGTCGCCCCAACAGGTGATGGCTCCGTCCGAGCCCAGCCCACAGTTGTGGTACTCGCCGCCAGCGACGGTCGTGAGGGCGGTCGTAGGCGCATCGGAGACCTGCCCCAGGTCGTCCCGGCCCCAGCACTCGGCGATGCCCGTGGACGGGAGCGCGCAGCCATGCCAGCCCCCGGAGCCGAGGGCGATGTAGCCGGCGGTGTCGGTGTCGGTGTCAGTATCCGCGTCCGCATCAGCATCGCTGTCGGTATCGGCATCAGCGTCGCTGTCGGAGTCGCTGTCCGAGTCAGCGTCACTGTCGGTGTCCGCGTCAGATTCCTCGTCAACGACACAGACCCCGTCCTCGTCGTGGGTCCCAGGTCCGCACTCCGAGCCGCCTCCGCAGGCCATGAGCCCAGCGGCGAGCGTGACGGAGCCAGCGACGATGAAACAGCGCATTGTGTCCTCCGTTCCTGAGTCTACTGGACGAGCGCACCCGACGACCTGGCCGGCGGGACACGCGCGCCGAGGTCCTCCTCGATCCAGTGCGTGAGGGTCTTCACCGAGGCTTCAAGCCCAACCATCGTGCCACCAGTTGGAAGCCCAATCCGCCCGATCTCCGCGTCCCCGTGCGGCCCCCATTGGACCGTCCACCGATCTCGCGAGGGTACTTCTCCCCGCCGCTCCGAAGCGCCGACCAGGAGGCCCTTACGACAACCCAGCCCGGCCATGTAGGCCAGTAGCTGGTGCAGATCATCCCGGCCCGGGAGACCCTGGGGCTCAACGCGCTTGTTCTTGGCGTCCACGATGAACTCCGTCGCGCCTGTGGGACCAACCACAGTGATGTCCGGCCGTCGAACCACCGGCCTCTGTCCGGCTGCCCATCCTGTGGCGAGTCGGAAGGAAGACTGGCTCACGCGCCAGAGTCCTGAAATATGCCGTTCGATCTCTTTGCGCAGCCAACACTCGAAGAGCCGGTCCACGTCTACAAGGAAGCCGAGGCCACGGAGATCGCCGATCTCCGTGCCAGTGAAGCCCGCGATGAGGATCTGGGCAAGGTCGAGGGAGGGCGCGTAGGCAGAGAAGAGGCCAGTCCGCCGGCATTCCTGTGCGTCCTCCAAGGTGAGCGTGCTCGGTGGCACCGACGGGAAACGCCTCGCCAGCGAGGCTGCCTCCCTCCTCAGGTGCTGGGGCAGGCAGGCTGTGTGGGCCAACCGGTCGAGGATCCCCCGCAGGACCCGGTGCTCCAGCATGTCCAAGATGCGCTCACGGTGGCGGCATGGCGGCCGCCGTGCATCCTCAGGATGAGTGGGACCCAGCCACCGCTCGAAGAGGATCTCGCCGCGCACCTCCTGGAGGCGTGCCTCCCTCCAGTGGTATTCGTGCCGGAGCCCCAGTCCGAGCAACTTCCTGACTCGGAGGCATAGGGCCTTCGCCAGAACAGCCAGGAGGTCGGGATCGGGGTCGGCTGCTACCTGGGCCGACGCCAAGACTGGGGCGCCGTAGCGAAGGATGAGGCCGAGCAAGACCTCCCGAGAGATAGCCGGAGGCTGGATGACCAGTCGGACCGGGCCGACCTGGACGGTTCCGACGAGATTCAGCGCGTGGAGTCGCACCTTGCCGCCAGCCAGAGGCGTAGCGCGAACTACATGACCGAGCCCAAGCAGAGCGGCGCGCTCTGGCTCGCCGGCCTGGAACTCACCGACCCCACGTTTCCCCAGAATCCAGGTCGTGACGGTCATTCCCGCGGCTGGGCCTCGCCGCCTCCATCTGGGTTGCTTTCCTCCTCATTCGGCGGGTCCATCCATTCCTTGACGAGGCCCCTCACTTGGTCCCAGCGCAGGCGGTCAAGGCGTGTCGGGTCGTACCCGAAGTAGTCCTCCAGCAGAGGCTGGACCTCCGAGGTCCAGACCTCCGCCAGTTGGCTCAGGTTGGACACGTCCATGAAGTAGGAGTGGCCCACTTGGAGAGCGGCCCCTCCTGCCGCTTGCCGAAGGCGGTCATTGACGTAGTTCAGTAGCTGGCCGAGAGCGCCGGACAGAGGCCCGTCGGCGTCCCCGTATGCATCGAGGCGGTAGTCCTGGAGGATGCGGGCATCGGGATCGAGCGCGAAGAACCGGAACCGCCTTCGAAGGGCGAAGTCAACGTGGGCGATGGAGCGGTCGGCCGTGTTCATCGTGCCGATGATGGAGAGCTTGTTCGGTAGCCTGAGGGTCTGGCCCGAACGGGCCAGGGTTACGCCCGCGCCGGTTCCGCGCCGGCTCAGCAGGAACATGAGTTCACCGAAGACCTGCGGCACGTCGCCACGGTTCATCTCGTCGATGATGATCACGTGGCGCTTCTGGCTCTTCTGGACGGCCTCGACGACCGCTCGCAGCTTCCCGGGTGCTACCTCCCAGACAAGCTGCCCGACATCGCCAGAGGACGACGACAGCCGAGGCCGGTAGCCCTCTACAAAGTGCTCGTAGGAGTAGGCAGGGTGGAGTTGGATGAGGTGGAAGCGGTCGGGATCGCCATCTACAAGGTGCAGGCCGATCTGCTCAGCAACGAAGGTCTTGCCCGTGCCGGGCGGTCCGTACAGCACGACCTGTCCGAGTTGACCTCTCCCAGTCCCGTAGGTTGCTGCCCGCGCGACGCGCTCCAGCCACTTTTTCTCCAGATGGGTGTGCGCGACAAGGGCGTCCAGCGAAAACTCCTCCTCTTCCTCTTCTTCTGGCCCCGCATCTTCGCCACCACCGATCCCGAGGTGGTCGAGAACCGTGTCCAGGTCGTCGGTGACGGCGACGGCGTAGAACGGGAGCATCTGCCGACATGCCTCGACCACTCCCGCGCTGAAGCCCTCATCTTGTGCCTCCTCCGGCGTGTAGCTGAAGGCGAGAGCCCAATCCCCGTCGGAGGCTCCCAACGCTGCGAGATCCGCAACCCAAGCCACCTTCCTCTCCTCTTGAATCTGGCCGGTCTCCGATGACCCTCGCCGCAACAGCAGCGGGCGCTTCAGTTGCGCAAGGTGGCCCGCAAGCCGCGTGTGGCCCTTCCGGGCCAGCTTGCTGATGCGGGATTTCGTGGCAGCCTGAGCGCCATGGACCGCAACGCCAACTTCGAAGCGGTCGGCGAACACCTCCAAGAACAACTGGGCGGCCTTGTACTTCTTCCCCTGCTCGGCAGGGAAGAAGGCAGCCCAGAGGTAGGGGAAGTACCGCGAGCCGTCTGAGAAGGCCGCCTGCCGGATGATCTTGGCCATCACGAGTTTGCGCTCCGTGACGATTACGCCCTCACCGAGGCTCCCCTCCGCGTTGAGTAGGGGATCGACCACCTCGGACGCTACAAGGGCGACGAGGTGCTCCAAGGGGTGTCGGACGTGCTCGTAGTAGGCCGACTTGTGTGGGGCGAACCACTCCGCATCGACGGCAGGCGTGTCGCGAATGTCAGTCAGCAGGGCAAAGGTCTCTTCGCTGAAGCGCCGGTTGCTGGCCTTCTTGCCTCGTCTGGGAACCGACGCCCTCGAAGCCTCCTCGGCCAGCGCCATGTCCGCCAAGTGTGGGCTGAAGCCCCTCTCCTCAATGAACTCCTGGACTCCGGTGCAATAGGCCGCGTAGCCGTCGCTGCTTGCGTCAGCCCTGGTCGCACCGGCCGGATTGGACTTTGCTGCCGCCAGACCCTTCGCGAGGCCCGATGTCCAGGGAAACCACGTCTCGGGGTCCCTTGTGTGGAGCACCATCGTCGGGAGCAACGTCCCGGCAAGCCGCAAGTCGCGGCGAGCCCAGAGCTGGTCGAGCACTTCGGGGACGCTGTCCATCGGGGCGGTGAGCAGGTCTTGGACCCATTCGTTGAAGGTGTCGATCTGCTCTACGAAGGCGTGCACAAACTGCCCCACGAAGGCGGGCGCGAACCGGTTGTGAAGCGTCACGCCAGGGTTCTTGCCCCCTGACGTGCTCCAGAGCTTCATCACCTCTCGAAGCTCAGATGCCCCCACTTCTCCCTGATCGAGCAAGGCTCGGGCTGCATCGAGGGCAGCGGTCCGACGGCCTACTTCCTCCATTCGCCGTTCGTCGTCCCCCAGGATCGGGGACGCGGAATCGGCGGCGCTGCCCTTCCCGGAGGTCGCCGCGCGGAGCTTCTTCGCCTCGGTCCGCAGCCAAGCTCCGCCGTCTTTGGTCAGGTTGAGCGCCTCGCCGGCATCCGGGGTTCCCCAGGACCTCCGATTGAACCACCCCTTCCCCAAGGTCTCGAAGTCCTCAGATTCATTCAGTGTGCGCCAGACCGTGAAGTGCGGGGTCATGCGGCGCTCTGTGGGACCGAAGGAGTCAGTCCAGCGGGTGGCGATGGCTCCAGCGAGATCGACGTAGTGAAACCGCCCTTGGGTCGGGCTCTCGTCGAGGACGGCGAAGATGGCCTCCATCCAGGTCGCGGGCGCCGGCATCCTGTCCTCCTTGGGAGCGGCGAGACGATAGCGCACAGCCGGAGGCGGGCTGGGGGCCGGAGAGGGCTTCCGAGCCGACATGCTCAGGCTCTTCGGGCCGCAGATGCTGGGAAAAGTCCACGGCCGGCCCTGGCCGCTGGGCTTGGCGCGGTCCGGCGCGGTAGCGTCGCACCAGGAGGATGGACACCATGACCACGTTGGCGCTGCTCTGGTTGGCCTGCTCGGGCGGGATCGCCGAGTACGAAGGCGACGAGGCCGGCGAGTGCTCCGACGCGGCCGACAACGACCAGGACGGCCTCTTCGACTGCGACGACGATGGGTGTGACGGCAGCCCGGACTGTGAAGACTACGATCCCTCGGCGCCGTCAGCGCCCGTGGTCGCCGTCACCCCCGGCGAGCCCGTCCCTTGGGACGACCTTGTTTGCGCCGTGGCGGTGGAGTCCGTCGATCCCGAGGGGGACGTGGTCACCTACAGCTTCCGGTGGCTCGTAGACGACGCCAACGCAGGCGTCTACGAGGAGACCGTCACGAAGGACCTGACCGCGGACGGGGAGACTTGGACCTGCGAGGTCACCCCCTTCGACGGCGAGCATGAAGGACCTCCAGGGACCGCGGCAGTAGATGTCGTCGATCCCTACCAGGGCGTCACCGACCTTCTGCTCGTGCTGGACGCTTCCAGCAGCATGTCGGACGAGGCAGGCTCTCTGCTGATCCATCTCGACGTACTCTTGGCATCCTTCGAGGGCCGGGGCTCGCGGGCCGGCGTGGTGACCGTCGATGTGGATGGCTTGGGCGGTGCACTGGTCGCTCCTTGGCTGGACCTGACAGCCGAAGACGCTCGCGACGACCTGAGGGCGGCCATCGCCTGCAACGCCACCTGCTGGAGACAGGACGAGGTCCCCTCAGATCCTGGCTTCGATGCCGACGATCCGCTCACGAGCATCAGCCGCGAGTGGCTGGATGAAACCTGTGGATTCGCGGAGTGGGAGGACGGCTGCGGCGGGGGCAACGAAGAGGGCCTGGAGGCGCTCCTCAACGCGCTGTGCCGGGCTGCCTCGGACCCACCGGATGCCTGCTTCGAGACGCCGTCGGTCCTCACCGAAGCCGACGCGGGATCGAGCGAGGGGATCCCCAGGGAGGGCACGGTGCTGCTGGCGCTGATCATCAGCGACGAGGGCGACGGCTCCCGGCGGTTGGGCACGGGAGAGTCAGACCCAGAGGTCTACCAACAACTCTACGCGGAGTTCGACCTGGACCTGCGCATCGCTGTGATCGGCCCTCCTTACGAGAATGGCAGCCTCCCATGCAACAGCGGCGGGGCCCACACCTGGGGCACGGAGCGGTATCAGGTCATCACAGAGGAGAGCGGCTTCACCTACCAGGGGATCGCTGGCGAAGATGAGACTGGCAACTGCGAGGAGCGGGTCGAAGAGGCTCTCACCGAGCTGGCCGCGGAAATCTGACAGGGGCTCCGCGCCCCCGAAGACTGCTCGGCAAGGGACCTTGGGGGTCCCCTTGGCAGCCTTCGGCGGTAGCCGCCGGATCCCACCCCAGGTAGCCTATGCCCGTCCCTCGGCGGGGGTCTCGCGCCCATGCCTTAAAGCTGAAGGGAATCGCCATGCGCCGGTGCTACTTCTGCAGCCGCTGGTTTAGATCCAAGCAGTCAGTCCGGGCCCACCTTCGGTGGTGCGAGGACTACAAGGACGCCCAGGCCGTCGTGATGCTGCCGCCGGAGACCGGGCCGGCTGATGCACCGCGCCGCCAAGAGCGAGAGCGCTGACAGCACACTGGAGGACCCGGAAGAGCGCCGCTCAGGAGGACATCCGCCACCAGAACCGCGGCCCGTGCAACCCAAGCTAAACTATGGGGATCTGGAGGATCCCGTGCCTAATCTCGACTCCAATGCTGTCTTCGGCACGGTCAGCACCGGCCCTCTACAGATCATCCAACGGGCCCGGCTCGACGCAGAGGAGGCCCTTCGCACCGAGGACGAGCTTCGCTTGCGCATGGCGGCCCAGACCGGCTGGCTGGCGATCTCGACTCTGGACAAGTTGGTGGCGGGCCGCGTGGATCGATGTCGGCCGCCGGAGGGGTAGGCCCGCGATCCGCGTCCCCTCACCGAAGTCGTGGCCCGGGCACGCCAGCTCCTTCAGGGTGAGGCGTTCCACGAGGCCAAGCCCGAGGCGCTCGCCCAGGTCCCCGACGAGCTGGCCGTGCTGGAGCAGCTGATCATCAACACGCTGGAGAGTCTGCGGACGGCCGCTGGGCCGTTGGGTGCACACGAGTAGCCGAACTGAAAATTGGGCACGACCGGCCCTATGGCTCCCCGGCTTCGTAGCTGTTCGTCCCGCGAGCTGGCGCCAGGGGTGGCTCTGAGCGCATCGTCTTGATGGTCTCGAAGGTCAGGTACCAAGTGCCGCGGTCGATGGCCGTGGCCGAGACCACGCGGGCCTCGGCGACGATGGCGGGTGCGTCAGCGCCGAAGCCACAGCGGTGCACGAAGACGCGACCCTCAGCCTCTGCGCGGTGACCGATGGCGGCCGTTGTGGTGATCGCCTGGATCCGGTCGGTGGACCCTTGCTCCCAGGCGTTGGCCCAAGGCTGGTGCGGGTTCGCGGGGTGATGCAGTACGACGTAGAAGGCCACGGGGCACCGTAGCAGGGCCCTGGTTGGCTCTACGGTGCTGTAGCGCCCCACCGGGGCCGGACCTCGGCCGTGACCCCCGCGACCACGCCGGCAGCGGCCAGGGCCTTGCTGAAGGCCGCTTCGACACACCAGCGGCCCAGGTCGGCGCCCGGCTCCGGCACGGCGAAGAGCCCGCCATCAGCGAGGCTCGGCTCCCGGCTGTTCTCGGGTCCAAGGGGCCCCGCGGCCTCCAGCCGGGAATCGACGGGGGGAGCGTGCGCTCAAGCTCCAGCGCCCACGGGCCTCGGGGCCCAGCACCAGGGGCCCGCGACCACGCCTGGACCTCGGCCGGGGGAACCGTTGGAACTGAGCGGATTCGACGGCAAGGCCCGGGCAGAGAGAGGGACAGGGCAGGGCACCGCCGCTGCCCCTGCCCCCGGCCGCCGGAGGCAGCCGCGGGGCTCTCAGCGCCCGTTCTGGTGGCGTTGGTCATGGGGACCTCTCCGGCGGTGAGGTGGGCGGGGGAAGCGGGCCGTGTGCGGTCGGCGGCGACGGCGACGGTGCGGGCCTCGGGTCACTCCTTCGGGTCGCGGAACAGGTCGTGCTCCGGCCGACGGTCGTCGTAGGGCGGCGGAGTGGGTGGCCTACGCGGCGGTGGTTGCCACCACCGACGGCGAGGCCGGTAGATCGGAGGTTCCGGCGTCGGCGGGCCCGGCTCCCCAGTGTCGCCGTCGCCGAGGAGGTCCTTGTTGCCGAAGCTGGCCTGTCTCGGCTGCGGCGGGCGACCCGGCCCAAGGGCGCCCCACCGCGCCCCAGCGGCGCCCCGCCGGGTGGGGCGGCGATAGTGGCAGTAGCTCGGATCGTATGGACCGTCTGGCCCACTTGGTCCGGTCTCTCGGGGGTGGGTACACCCTCCAGAGGTATGTGCGCGTTTTGTGTTTCTCGGCGCTGAAAACACCAATACAGCGAAGACCTGACGCTGTTTTCATCCCCTACTTGTCTACTGGGCCAGAAGTCCTGAAGAGGGGTGTAGAAGTGTTCAGGAGGCGCGTCTACGCCCGCCCCACCCCCCTGGGCCATGACCGGGGCGGAGGTGGGGCGAGTGGGGCGCGGTGGCTGAGCAGTCATCACGGAACCTCCGGGCCCTGCTCGTGGCAACCGAGCCCGACCGCCGCTTCCTGCTGGACGGCGTCCGCCTCCCCGATCTCGACCAGGACCTCCCTTCGCAGGCACACGCACCGCTGGCGGCCCTTGTAGACGTGGACCCTCTTCGTGCGGCGGTCCTTGTCTGTGGCGAGCCAGCCCCGCTCTGCCCAGGCGCCGATGATCCCCTCCGGCTCGTGGCCGAGGGTCGTCAGCACCTTGCGGAGCACGGTCGGCACGAAGGCGACGTGTGGCCAGTCGGGGCCGGAGGCCCAGGCGCCGGCCCACCCCCGACTGGGGACCCTGTCATAGGAACCGTCCTGCGTCTCCACGACCTCGTGCCGGCCCCAGAACTCTGCAGCGTGGCTCCCGGCCCAGGCCCAGACCTGTCGCAGGGCCCGTTCCGGCGGGTCGGCGTCGGTCATGTCCGGGATGACCCGTTTCCAGACCTCCAGCAGCGTCTCTCGGACTCCGGCCGGCACCAGCCCCACCCTCGCTGCCAGGAGCCCGGCGAGCTCAAGGGCGGCGAAGTAGGCCGCCATGCGGGAGGCGACAGGGTGCCCGCCAGCCAGTCCGTCCCAGCCAGCCTTGACCGCCTTGTAGGCCACCGGGTAGTCACTCCACCGCTCCCGCTTCTCATGCAGCTTCCTCACGAAGGCCGGGCCGGCGTGCCCGTAGTTCTCGCCGACTTCGCGCCGCAGTTCGACGGCGAGCTTCGCCGTCGTCTCGTCGGCACCGCCGAAAGGCGGCCCCGCAAGTCCGACCACCCGCGCCCGACTCCCGCCATCCTCAGTAGCCGACGTTAGAGGCGACTCCCCGGTCGAGAACAGGATGGTCCGGCACGCAGTAGAGCGGCGCAGCCCGCTGATGGATCCCCGGCCCCGGCCCTTGCCGCTGGCGAGGTCGTAGACGACCTGCGCGACCATGCGGGGGTAGCGAGCCCTCTTGGTGTCGTCCAAGTAGAGGGGCATGTGGCCCTGGACGGCCGCGGTGCGTTCGATGGCTACCCGCGTCATGTCCCAGGTGTGGAGCACACCGCCGGCCCGCTCCTCAGGACACCCCCATACGGACGCGCTGACCTTCATGGCCGTGGTCTTGCCGCGGCTCGTGGTCCCGCTCAGGTCCAGACAGAAGTTCGGGACCTCAGGGATCAGCGGCAACAGCGGCGGAACGAAGGCGCCGTAGACCTGGAGCATAACCGCCGGGAACTGAGCGCACTGATCAATGGCTGACCGCCAAGCATCCAGTGTCCCTGCAGCCCGGAAGCCATCGGCAAGCTGCGCTCCTCCGTCCTCCTCGTCGGCGTGGAACGCAATCCAGTCCTGGTCCCAGTCCTCAGGGTCCACGCTGTCCAGCGCCAGCGCAGAGCCGTCCACGGCATCCAGGTCGTCGGTGAACTTGATCAGCTTCCGGCCCCAGAGGAAGCCGTCGTGGCCGTCGCCCACCCAGCCCATCGAGCGCGAGACGCGCGCGGTCGGGAGGACATCGAGGTTCTGGTCTTCGAAGGCGGCCAGGAAGGCGACAGTCGGCAGGGCGTTGATGCTCGTGATCGGGAGGTCGTGGCGGGCTTCGCTGATGATCGTCTGCCGATTCGCGAGGCGCTCTCGGGGCACCACACGACGCTTCCAGGCGCCCTTCCGTTGCCACGCGACGACCAGATCGACCGTGCCGTCGTGCACGTCCTCCATGCGGCCGACGATCAGCACCGGCTCGGACATGACCAGGGCCCAGGTCGGATCGTCGGGGGACCCGGTCTGCCGGAACACTCCGCGGTCACCGATCAGGTAGCCGTCGGGGACGACCAGGGCGTGCGCCAGGGGGGCGTCGGGACTCCAGGAGGCGACGGTCTCAGCGCCGACTGCGCCCTTGGGAGCCTTGGGGGATTCCCCTTCGGGCCCGACGACCTTGATCTGCCCAGCCCGTCGCTTCGCCTCGCGCTTGAGGTCCTTGGCGGCCTCGGCGAAGCCCCGGATCGCGCGGATTTGTTGGAGCTTCGCGGTCACCTTGCCGCTGTGCAGCCGGTAGGCGGCGCCGACCCGGAGCATCGCGTCGTTGTCGCCGAGGACGGACGCGACGGCAGCAACCCGCTCCTGCTTGTCGGTGGACCCTCGCACGGTCTTCAAGAGCCCTGCGAGGAGGCCGAGACCATCGGCCGCCAGGGCCTCAGCGGCTTCCGCGGTGAGCGCGGCAGGAAGGGTCGTTGCGTCCGCGTCAGGGGGCACGAGGGTCAGGTGCGGCGCTGCGGCGAGGCTGACGGCCGATGCTGGACGACCTTCCTGCCTCGGGGCGCTGGCGGGCAGCGGAGCATCATCAGTGGGGACTGCACCGTCTCCAGCCGGGCCACCCGCTTCGGGCTTGTTCGCGGCGTCAGTCTTGGACCTCGCCGGAGCGCTGGGGCCTTCCACGCTTCCCGCGGCCGCTGCGGGCCCGGGTCCATCCCACCCCGAAAGCGGCCACTCCAGGTCGAGCAACTCCACCCACTCCTGCGGCAGAAGCCCCACCGCCTTGTTCCTTGCGTCAGTCCCGGTCTGACAAGCGCCGGCTGGACAGGTGAGGCCCTCGCAGACGTAGCTGCCGTTGCTGAGGATCAGCGCCGACCCCCGCCGGATCTCCTCCGGGAAAGGCGAAGGGCAGTCCTCCTCTGCGGCCACACAGAGCGGGCACTTGCCTTTGATCTTCCAGCCAAGGAGATAGCCGGACTTGAGCTTGACCGGGCGCAGTCTCAAGTTGGCTCTGATCTCGACGCGCCGCAGCCACGCAGGCCGCTGTCCTCCGTTCGAGGCTGCGCTGCCGGTGATAGAATCGTCGTAGGACATCTCGAACCTCTTCTTCGATGGTGTCCGCGTCGGCCGGCCTGCTCCAACAGGCCGGCTCTCGCGATCAGGGGCTACTGGGGCGTCGCCACGCGCTGCTCGCGGTCCGGGCTGCTGCCCAGGTCGTCGCTGCCCGTGGGTGCCGGGGTGGGCTGTGCGGCCAGGGCATCACGGGCCTTGTCCACGAGGTCCGCAGCGGTGCTGACCAGGACGCAGGCGGCGCCTCCGTCCTCGACGGAGCAGAATCCGCTGGCGCGGCGAAGCTGCTCAGCAGCGGAGTCCAGGGTCGCGAGGGTGGTCGAGTTGTGGTCGTCGTTGGGCATGGGTCTCTCCAGGTTGAGTTGCGGCCATCGGCCGCGGGGTTGATGGTCAGGGAGTCGGTGTGGCCGTGGTCGGGGGGACCTCGGCTTCAGCCAGCCAGCGCAGGAGTTCGTTGCGGCGGAACCGGACGGTTCTGGGACCGAGGCGCAGGTGCGGAATGCGGCGCTGGAAGACCCATCGGCGCAGCGCCGCTGGCTGGACGGTGAGAAGCGCGGCGGCTCGGCCGTAGTCGAGCAGTTCCTCTTCGCTGGTTACTTGAGTGTGATCAGTGTGCATGGCGTTTGCCCATGACACTTCCTATGAAAGCCCTGAAAGTGGGCCACGGAGCAAAACGATTTTCCGTATATCAACTGTCCAACGGTGACATTCCGGCAGCTTGGTGGTCGCCGAAGGGCTGATGTGCGTCTGGCGAAAGGGCGGTGCTGCGTCGCGCCCGCATTTCTCCTTCGCCCGACGACCCTCATCCGGTACTTCGCTCACTACAACCCGCGAGGGGAGGGAAGCGAAGGGCCCGGAGATGTGGTTCCGGGTGCATTTGTCCTGCCAGCGAGCCGCGGAATCCTGGCTCCTTCCTGGCCTGGACCGCCAACGTCAACGGCCGTCATGGACCAGCACTTGGAGCGGGTCGAGGGGGCTCCGTGGGCTTCCATTGCCGCGGGACTTCACGTCGTCCAGTGGACTTCCGATTCATACCGGAAGAAGGCGTCAGGTTCGAGTCGTCAGAGATCGACGCACAAAGGGGCCCAGTACGTGTCGCGGCTGATGGACATCTGCCCACTCTTTGCCTACCGGGACTGGAGCCAGGATGCGCTGCGGCAGTACTTCGATGGCGACCTGGAGCCCCTTGACCCACTACCTCCACTTGTGGACCAGTTGGCGGTCACGGCAGTCCTACGCCACAACCGGGGCGACCTCCCGGGAATAGGCCGTCGGCGCGAGGGGGCCGTCGAAGATCAGGTGATCCTCCACGGAGTTTGGACTGCCTTGGCAGCGCGAGGGGTGCCGCATGATGAGCGCGTGCGAATGGCGACCAGACAAGTTGCGAAGCACCCCGACTACACGCGGCAGACCGCAGCCCGCCTCGTTGGCTTGCTGGACCATGGGCGACTGCCCGGAGGCCCGTCTCGGGATCGCCTGCTCGGAATGGCCTCGCTGCTCCCGATGACCTTCTTCTTCGAGCGTGATGCATGGACCGTGGCGTCCTGGGACGAGGTCAAGCCCACGCTCGGCTCGTGGATGGACGGGGTCGCCTACCAGTGCAAGGCAATGGTGCTCACCCGGGCCCGGCCGGACCTGCTCGTCTACCCTTGAACTGAGCGACGCCGCGAGAGCCCAGCCGTAGCGGCTCGGCCACAGGCCAGTCGGGAGTGCACGCTCTCCATCGGGGTACGGTGGACGTTCTGGTGGTGGGGCTCTCGCTCCCCCAAGAAGCAGAGCCCAGCATGGCCAAGAAGAGAGGCAAGCGCAGATCCGACCTCCCCACCGTCGAGGCCGTGCTGAGCGGCGCCGTCGTTCCCGATCTGCCCACGCTGCTCAAGGTCCTCCACCGCGTCAACCCGACCGGCCGCCAGCTTCCGAGAGCCGAGACCGAGCGCCGCTACGCCGACAAGGCCGGCCTCCAGGCCCTTGTGCTCAAGCGGTTTGGTAGTCAGTTCAGGGCCGAGCAGACCGGGGAAGATGAGATCCTGCTGCGGCACACGAGCGGGACGCAAGATGCCTGCCACGCCCGGGTCTCCGCACTGGACGAGGACAGCAAGATCTGGGTCCGTAGGTCGCTGGTGGAGCAGGATCAGGTCGATGCCGGCGAGCAGCCAACGCCTGCCGGGCCAGCGCCCAGCACGAGCGCCAGCCGTCCCAAGTCCGATCCGCTGTCCGCGGCACGCGAGGCTCTGGAGTTCTACGACTACGACGCGGCCGAGCAACATCTCCACGAGGCCCGTTGCAACCCAACGATAGCCTTGGCGGCCACGAGACTGCTGCTGGTGCTTCGGGTCGATCACCTGGGCCAGGACGGCAAGGCGATCGCGTTGGGCGGGACCCTGGCCGGCGCCCTGCGCAAGGACCCTGTGATCCGCTCCCTGCTGGCCCTGGCGGCCGCTCGGTTGGGTAGGCCGGCGGAGGCTCGGCGGTGGCGCCAGGGCGCCGCCCAGGGCCGCGAGGGGCTGATCCTGGCGGCGCTGGCTGAGCACGCCCTGAAGCGCGACGACCTTGCCGAGGCTGCTCAGATCCTCGCCGCCCTCAAGGCATGGCCTGAGCAGACCGCCCGGCGCCGCGCGCTTGAGGAGCAACTGGAGGAGCGACGATCTGAAGCCCGGGCGCCGGCAGAGGCGGCCTGCTCGGAGTTGCTGGAGGCCGGGCGCCTGGATGAAGCCGCAGCAGCAGCAGAGAAGCTCCTGCTGCGCTGGCCGGGCAGCGAAGTCGGCAAGCGGGTGTTTCATGCCGTGGAGTCCCACCGACGCGCAGAGCGGGCCGCGGATCTGCGTGCTCAGGCAGAAGCGGCCGAAGCCGCGGGCTCCCTGGACATCGCTGAGTCCCGGTGGCGAAGCCTGATGGATCTGGGCGATTCCCAGGCCAAGGCCGGCCTGAGACGAGTCCGCCGGCAGCGGACCGAGCGACTCGCAGCGAAGCGCCGGTCTGAGGTCCGGTCCCTGCTGGCGCGAGGCGGGCTGGCTGGGCTGACGGCGTGGTGTGGTCTGGACGCGCCTGACCGCACCCTGCTGGCCGATGCGATGGACACCCGCCGAGCGTCAGCCCTGGAGGAAGGGCTGGCGGCCTGGGGTCAACGTCGGGTCGATCACGTCATCGACGTGGTGCTGCGGCTGGAGCAGGCGGAGAAGCTCGCGGCCGATGGCGACGATGATGCTGCCCTCGCGGCCCTGGATGATCTCGACGGCGGCCCCCGACGCCTTCGCCGGGGCAAGAGCCTGCACCGCGACTTGGAACGCCGGGCGCTGGCGCAACGCGAGGCGGCGGCTTGGAAGTTGCTGGAGCAGATCGAGCCCGTGCTGGCGCTTGAGCGGCAAGACAAGCCCATCTGGGAGGCGATCCTGGCAGCCCTGAACAAGATCGATCTCCGCGGCCTGTCGGACGGCGTCAAGGAGATGGCGGACGGCTTCCGGGCTGAGATCATGGCCGCGCTTCGCTTCTGCGAGTGGGAGCAGCTTGTTGACCGCGGCTCCTGGACGGAGGCCGACGAGCGGGCCGCCGCCGGCGTCGAGGAAGATCCAGCCTGGAAGCCTCGGCTCGGGCAGGCCCGTGTCCACGCTCAAGAGCAATGGAAGGCCCGAGTCTGGGGGCTGCTTGACCTCCCGGTCATCGGCCGGATCGGGAAAGAGGCTTGCGGGGTCTCGGTCACGTTGGACTCGGGCAACGTCTTCGTCGCCGACAGCCTCGACAGACAGGTGCTCGTGCGCGTGGTGGAGCTTGAGACCGGCCGGGTCCTCCAGAGGTTCTCCTGCCTGACGCCCGAGCCCCTCGAACTGATGGAGGTCTACGTCGATGCGGAGCGGCTGATATTGCTCGGCCGGCGGGCGATCCTGGTGTTGGACCGCGTGGCGTGGCGGCTGTCGCACTACCACCGCCATGAGCACCCGAACATCGGCGACATGGTGGTCACCAACGACGGGCACCACGTCTGGAGTCACACAGACAGGGGAGAGGTCGAGGTCCTGGAAGCGGACGGATTCCGCTCTGTCGGCCGGCTCCACCGAACAGGCCGGCTCGTGGCGCAGCGCAGCCTCGACGCCGATGAGGTCGTCGTGCTCGACCAGAAGCGCGGTCTGCGGACCCGGGCCGGCAACGGTGGGCCAGGGAAGATTAGATACAAGAACCGCTCCTTCTCCGGCATCGGGAGCTTCCAGCTTGATCCAGATGGGCGGAAGGGGTGGATTCTCACCGGAGGTCCCGAAGACGGGGCGGTCGTCGGCAAGCCGGCCCTATGGTGCTATCGGCTGGACCTTGAGAATGGGCCTCAGGGCGCCAGTGCACTGGACGGGACCCTGCAAGCGGACGGCTGGTGCCAGCTTGCGATTGACGGCGCCGACCAACGGGCCTTCGTCTTGGGAACGGCCCATGGGCACGGAATAGAGGTCTACGCTGTCGAAGAGGCCCCCGAAGCCCAGGCGGGAGTCCCATCAATAGCCCAGGCGGGAGTCCAACCAATCTGGCACGCACAGGTCAGCTACGCCTCTCACCTGATCACAGACGCCACCGGGACCCGAGTGGTGCTGGAGACACACAGCGGGAATGGGTGGGCCTGGGTGAGCCTTGGGAGGGACCTACCAGATCACGGCACACCGGACGACGCGATTGGGGTTGTGCTCCCGGTGCTCAAGCCGAGTCACCTCCGGCCACCCGACACTGCTGCGAGCAGGATTTCATTCACCGCGGCTGAGCGTGCGGTGCTGGCCGCCTTGCGCTCGGCCACGAACCGAGCTTCGGTCCACGACTGGAACGGCGCTTCGGAGGCGCTGGTCGGCGATGATGACGAGGCCCTGCGATTCGACCTGGGTGCGAGACTGCACTTCGCCCGGGGTGTCGTGGCGACCTGGGCCGGCCTTCCCGAGAGGGCACAGCATGGCTTCCAGCGCGCCCACGACCTCGGCAAGGTGAACTTCTACGCCGCCAACCTCGGGCTGTTGGAGGGGCTGTGGGACCTGGACCCAACGCCCACCGTAGGGACCTTGGCCCGGGCGATCGGAGGGACCGTCCGCCGTGCCGCACAGGCCCATCAGATCGGCGAGTTCGAGGCCGCCTGGGCCGCGATGAACAGGCCCAGTTGCTGGCTCTGGTCCGATGTCGCTCCGGCGGCTCTGCGCGCTCGCATCGCCCTGGACCGCCCCGATGACGGGTCGGATGCTCAAGCGTGGGAGAAGCAGGTCGCCCTCGCTTGGCTCTTGGAGTCGATGCGGCGCAACGGGACGGAAGCGATCGCCCTGCCAGGAGCCGCCTGGATGCGGGAGCCGGACGCCCTCATCTCCCTGATGGTCGAGGCCCGCACGGCGCTCGGCTACTTCAAGTGAGCAGCCCCGAAGTCACCCTCGTAGCCCGGGTACAAGTACCCAGGAGGGGCCCGCAGGAGCCGTTTCGAGCCGTTTTCGGCCCCTTCGGGTCACCTGATTTCAGGCGGTTGACCCCCACTCCCCCTATGTGGAGTAGGGGTGTCATCTGGCGAAGGTCCGGGGTGAACGCAACACCTCGCTCGAAGGTCCGGCGTGAGTGCAACAACCCGGCCTCGGTGAGCCCTCCTGGCGTCCGCTCGGGGCGAGG
>Ga0114933_10002578_pt1 | contig 18568 bp, 21 predicted proteins | sample 4SBtaG_FD_89691 | JGI IMG/M metagenome (GOLD analysis project Ga0114933, IMG submission 89691) | Deep subsurface microbial communities from Kolumbo volcano to uncover new lineages of life (NeLLi) - 4SBTROV12_W25 metaG | ecosystem: Environmental > Aquatic > Marine > Volcanic | place: Kolumbo... | reverse complement strand
TCTTCGCGACGCTAGAGGGCGAGGGCAGCTTGTCTCTGAACACCTGTGGGCAAGGCAACGACGCGACGCACCGCGGGGGCTGCGCGCGGGTGGACATCGACGGCCCCGACGTGATCGTTCGGCTCGAGGTCCCGGTGGCCGCACAACATGAGATCACGTGGACGGCGGCCGGCGACGCCGACCCGATCTTGTACATCCGGCGCGCCTGCGACGACCAAGCGAGCGAGATCGCCTGCAACGACGACTCGAGCGGCCTGAACTCACGGGTCGACGCCTGGCTCGAGGCCGGGGACTACTTTCTCGTGCTCGACACCTTCGCCGACACCGACGAGGGACCCGAGGATCGGTGCGGCGAGATGACATTGGTGGTGTCGAGGCCTTGATCCCACGTGGCGCGCAGGCGCTCGGGCGAGTAGGTGGGTAGGCGTCTTGGACGAATCGACCAACCACCTCACCGACCTGCGGGCGCGGACCCGGGACCGCGAGCTCTCCGGAGCGTCCCTCTGCAGCGATCCGATGGACGAACTCGCCGCTTGGTACGAGGACGCCGTGCGCGCCGAAGTGCGAGACCCGAACGCCATGAGCGTCTCTACGGTCAGCCCAGAGGGGCAGCCGTCGTCGCGGATCGTGCTGATGAAGTACCTGGACACCGAAGGTCCCGTGTTCTTCACGAACTACGAGAGCCGAAAGGCTCGAGAGCTGGCCGAGAACCCGCGGGTGTCCGTGCTCTTCTTCTGGCCGGAGCTCGAGCGCCAGATTCAGATCCGGGGCACCGCGCGCCGCATCACGAGTGCGGAGTCCCTCCGCTACTTCCTGCGACGCCCGCGCGAGAGCCAGGTCGGCGCGTGGGTCTCAGCGCAGAGCAGCGTGATCTCCGCTCGATCCGTGCTCGAGAGCAAGTTCGAGGAAATGAAGCAGAAGTTCGCCGGCGGCGACGTTCCGCTGCCGTCGTTTTGGGGTGGCTTTCGGGTTCGCCCCGAGCAGGTCGAGGTGTGGCAGGGCCGCAAGCACCGGCTGCACGATCGGTTCCTCTACACGCGCGAGGCCGACGGCTGGGCGACCGCGCGCCTGGCCCCCTGAACGCTCGAGATCACAACGGACTGTCCTCGAGGCATGGTCTCGATGCAGGATCGTGCCTACATGCGAAGCATCACCATGCGGATTCACCTCGCGGCACCCCTCGCGCTGCTCGCCGCTCTCGCGACGGCAGGCCAGGCGCACGCCCAGCACCGCGTGAGTTTCGCGTCAGAGCCCGAGTCACTTCACGTCTTCATCGACTCCACCCAGACCTGCCAGACCCCATGTGAGCAGGCGCTCGCGCCCGGCCGCTACCACCTCGGCTTCGCCCAGGAGCATGACGAGGAGACGGATCGCCGCTCCGAGCACGCTCGCCACCCGCACCGGGTCTACCAAGAGCACGAGTTCGGGTGGATCGATGTACAGCGGGCCATCGACCTTCGGGTCCGCTGGATCGACCGGGGCGATCTGCGGCTCGCTGGCGACATCGTGCTCATCGTGGGCGTCACGATCGGCGCCCTGCTCGCGGGCACCATCTTCGCCTCCTACAACGGAGACGACGACAGCCTCCTCGCTGCCGGGTCATCCGGCGTCGTCCTGGCGGGGCTCTCGCTCGCGATCGGGATCCCGCTCTCGCTCTATGACGACACCGTGCGCGCGGTTCACTAGGTAGGATCCGCGGCTGAGAGCGCCCCGAACCCCGTTGCTGCTAGGCTGGGCACTTCGAACCCCACCGACCTGGAGCATCGGCGCTCCGGTCGGCGACGGGTCCGCATACCTCGACCTACATCTCGAGGTGGCACGAACCTTGGTTATGGCAGGGCCGATGTATCAGCGCAGCACTCTCTCGGCTCTCACGTCCCTGGCTCTCCTCTTCGCGGGGTGTACGGGGCAGCTCGCGAGCGGCTCGGACGCCGGCATGGCGACCCCGGACGCAGCTTCCATTTTGCCCTCGGACGGTGGTCTGGCCCCGGCGGACGCCGCGCGCCCCGACGCCGCGGCCCCCCTCGACGCCGGCTCCTCTCCCCTGATCGACGCCGGACCCGCCGCGACGGGTGAGACGCCGCTGGCGGGGGACGTTCAGGTCGACGAAGTCGCGATCTTTCAGGGGGTCAAGATCACGCTCGCGGAGGCGGGCGGCGCCGTCGCTGCGGGGACCCGCAACGCGCCGGTCGTGGGGGGCCGAGACGGGCTCTTTCGCATCTATGCGCGGGGCGCGACCCGCTCGCTGACCGCCGAGGTCCGGGTGACCCGAGCGGGGGAGACGCGGGTCTTCAGCGACACCCGCACCTTGCGCCAGCCCTCGGTCGATGAAGACCCGGGCTCCACCTTCGAGGTCGAGGTGCCGGGCGATTGGCTCACCTCGACGTCTCGGTGGTCGGTGGCGATCGTCGAACCGGGCGGAGTCATGACGCCCGACGGAACCCCGAGCGACGCCCGCTTCCCCCGGCTCGGCGGCGACGAGCCGCTCGAGGCGATCGACGACCCGGGCGGCTTTCGGCTGATGATCGTGCCCTTCTCTTGGGAGTCGGATGGCTCGGGGCGCCTGCCGGACACCAGCCCGGCCCAGGTCGAGCTCCTCCGCGACTACTTCGGCGCGATCTTTCCCTACGCGTCCATCGAGATCGAGGTGCACGACGTCCTGGCTTGGACGGGTGGCCTCACCTGGACCGGGAACGTCGACTTTGGTGATGTGAACTCACGCCTGGTCTCCCTTCGCGCCGAAGAAGGCGCGCCTGCGGACGTCTACTACTACGGCCTCGTCGCCCCCGCGACCTCGCGCTCCGCCTACTGCGGACGCTCCTGCGTGACGGGGCAAGCGTTTGTGGTGGGCGACCCCGATGACGCGCGCATTCGCGTGGGTTCGGGGCTCGGCTTCAGCGGTGAGCGCACCGCTGGCACGCTGCAGCACGAGCTCGGGCACATCCACGGCCGGGGCCACGCCCCCTGTGGCGCGACACGGGGCATCGACCCCAGCTACCCCTACTCCGACGGCCGGACGGGCGTCTGGGGTTACGACCGAATCGAGCGGACCTACCACCCACCAGACGCCCCTGATCTGATGGGCTACTGCGATGACCGCTGGATCAGCGACTACAACTACGAGGGCATCTTCGAGCGGCACCTCGCGATTCACCGGCTCACCCGCGCCTCTGCGGTCGACCTGCAGGGGCCCGAGCTCCTGAGCTTCGTGCGCGTCGATGGCGATGGCCGAACCACCCGGCTGCGCGATGTGATGATGGCTCTGCCCCGGAGCGGTCGGACTTGGATCGAGTGGATCTCTTCGGCCGGTCGCTCGATCGCCTGGGACGAGGCAGCTCGGCTCGAGCTCTCGCACGCGGAGGACAAGCTCTTGCTCCTGCCCCAGGCACCCGAAGGCGCGATCGCGTTTCGCCTGGCCGGCGGCGAGCTCACGCGCGTGCCCGACGCGCTGCGTTGAGACGGCGCTTCAGCCCGCCCCACACATCGCCGGGAATTCGAGGGACGGGTCCGGGCACACAAACGCGGACCCGTCGAGGCGGAGGTGAACCGAGTCGGTCGAGCCTCGGCACCCTTCGCTGACGAAGACGTCGGCGCCGCTCAGCGTGCCGTCACGGATCTCCGGACACGCGTGGTGCAAACAGATGCGGTTGTCCTCACCGGCGACCAGGAGGAAGGTCCCGACGAGCACGGGCTCCGATGGCACGCAGCAAGGTCCGAAGTGGGCGGAGCGCGTGATGCACGAGAAGCCGGAGCCGCACTCGTCATCGCCAGCACAAGAAGGGGAGTTGTCGACGTCGGCGATGATGAACCGGTCCGCGGTGTTTCGTTCGACGGGGTTGCCGCTCGCGGAGCAGGAGTTGGTGATCGTGACGTAGGAGATCTCGTCCTGCTGCTCCGCGCAGCTCTCGGCCAGCGCGTCGTCGAAGAGCGAGTAGTACGCCGTCTCGGTGACCCGCACCGTCGCGCAGGCTTCCGCGCGCGCCGGGTCGTTCCCGAGCACCGCGAGCTCACCGTCGGGATCGCCGTCGAGGTTGTCCAGGAAGGTCACGCTACCGCGTCGCGTGTCCGTACAGACCGAGCGGATGCAGCTCGGGTCTTCAGGATCACAGTCGGTGCGCGGGATGCCGCCGTCGCCGCCGCCGTCATCCCAGTCGCACACCCGAAACTCACGTGTGTAGCGGCAGGACCACTCGCCCCCGCCCCCTCCGCCCGGGTACTCGGGCGTCGAGTCCGTGCAGTAGACATCCTCGCCGCGCATCTCACAGTCCCAGTCTCCGCCGTCGGGGAAGTCGTCACCGCCGTCGCAGTGGGTCTCGCCCTCGTAGTCGAAGCAGGTCCACTCACCGCCATCGCCCGGGAGGTCCTGGTCGCGTCGACAGTGCCGGCTCGTCTCGTCGTCCCAACAAGTCCAGCCTCCGCCGCCGCCGCCGGGCACCGTGCTGCAGATGCGTAGATCCCCTTCGTACCAGCACGACCACGCATCCCCACCGCCGCTGTCGGGATAGTCGGGCTGGTCGCGCGTGCAGATCACCAGGTCGCCGGAATGTTCACAGCTCCAGCCGCCCCCGCCGCCCCCATCGGGGAAGCTCCCACCTCGACACACCGTGGTGTCCTGCACGTCTTCGCAGGTCCATTCGCCCTCGTCCGGGTAGTCCGGGCCGGGCGATACGCAGTACCGGTGACCGTCCGCGAGGGTGTCGCAGATCCAGTGGTCGGGGCACTCGTAGAGGGTGCAGTCGCCGCCGATCGAGCAATCGGGGTCGCTGGGACAGACAAAGTCCTCCGGCGAAATGGAGTCGATGAACTCGTCCACCGACGGTCCGCCGGACTGTCCGAAACCGCCGGTGCAGCCGGCGAACAAGAGTCCGAGAATGGCAACTGCTCGCGCTCGCTCCATGGTGGATTCCTCCCACCGTCAGAGTGACGCAGCGCCGCGGCATGCGGTCTTAATGACCGCTTAATTGAGCACCCGATGGCCCCCACGGGGGGCCCGAGGGATTACTCAGCCTGCTGAAGGTGGCACGGAGGGACTTCGTCGTCCTCCGCCGCCTCAGCGGACTCTTCCTGCGCCGCGGCAGCCGCAGCGTAGGGGCAGGGCTCGTCCTCAGCAGCCGCGTCCACGTCGCAGGGCACGTCGCAGGGGCTGGCCGAGCAGGGGCTCGCGGAGCTGGGGCAGCCACCGAGGGCGCAGGTGCCGAGCTGCAGAGCGACCGCGCCCGCGAGCACGAGGCCCGCAAACACGAGCGTCTTGCCGCGGCTGGAGAGGGCGTTCCATCGAAGGGTGATGGTCTGCCAGAGGAGGCCGGTGAGGGTCTTTGCTCGCTTCACGACCGAAGCCTACGTCCGTTATTCGGTGTTGGCTACAACCGGCGGCGATCTAATCGTGGCAGGCCTCAGAGAACGCCGCGCGGAGGACCGCCTCAGCGGGCTTGCCACGCGGCGAGAAGCCGGCAGGTCCCTCCTCGTTCGTGCTGGGGTCGGTGAACCACTTCCAGAAGTACACGCCGCGCACCCACGGGCGCTCCGCGACCGCGCCGAGGAAGACGCGGTAGCAGCGCGCCTGCGCCTGAACGTCCACCTCGGGCGGTGTGTCCAAGCGCTCCAGCCAGGCGTGCGGGTGCACGGCCGTGTCGGCGGTCGACTTGTAGCCGACCTCGGTGAAGAGCACGGGGCGATCGACGCGTTCGGAGAGCTCGGCCAGCCCGTCGAGGTGGGTGTCCAGGCGAGCGCGCATGCTGGGCTCGCTGGCTCCCCGGTCGTCGGCCAAGGGCGGGTAGAACTGCACGCCCACGTAGTCGACCGCATCCCAGAAGCTCACCTGAGCCGCCTCGTCCCAGTTGGCTGCGTACACCAGCTCGCCCGAGTACACCGACCTGATCCGGGCCAAGAGAGCGCGCCACCGCGACTCGAACCGCGCGGAGGTCGACGCGAGCTCGACCCCGACCGAGAGGATCGGCACGTCATGGGTCGCGGCGAGCTCCGCGTAGTGCATCAGCCATCGCTCGTAGCTCTCGAACCAGGTCGTCCAAGCGCTCTCCGAGCCCGGGTCGATGTGCCCGCGGTAGGCCCCGCCGCGGATCCAGATGTGTGGTTTCAGCAGCACCGAGAGCCCCCGCTCGCGGGCCGCGGCGAGCTCCGCGATCACACGCGCGTCGGTCTCGCCCGCGCGCATCGAGCCGATCGACCGGACTTCGGTCGAATGCGCCGAACTCATGAAGCCAAAAGGCGTGACGCTGACCCAGTTGACCCCGAGCGTCTGAAGCTCGTCGAGGGAGCGGCGGCTCGTGTCGCTCCCGTACCCGCGCCGGCCTTGGTCTTGGTAGTTGTGCGCGTAGCAAACCCCGCGGTGCATCGGCCGCGGGAGCGCATCGACAGCGTCCGCGCAGCCGCGCGCGTCGACGGCTACCGGCTCGGTGGGGTGGTCCAGCGTCGCACTCGGCGCGCTTGCGCCAGTGACCGTCTCCCCGCGGCACTCGCAGCCACTGAGCGGCTGGGCGCAGACCAGAACGATCCCGACCCGAAACCACGCCGAGCGCCACATGAACGGAGCCTACGTCAGCCCTATCCGAAGTGTTTCTTCATCGGGTCGAAGTAGTGCGTCGTCCAGCCCTGCTCGTAGTTGACGCCCTGACCCTCGGGGATCTCGGAGTGGCGGATGCTCACGCGCGTGCCGCCGTTGGTGGCGGCGAGAGAGATCTCCACGCGCGACGGCCCGGCGTCCTCCGGGAAGCTCGACGTGCGCCACTCCTGCACGATGGCGCTGGGCCGCGTCAGTTCGACGTGGGTCCCCGTGATGTAGCCGCCCCACGCGCTGAACGAGGCGCCCACCTCGGAGCCTCCGCTCGCCTCGGCCCCCGTCATGGTGGCGTGCCCGTCAGGGCTGATCCAAGCGTCGAAGATCGCCTCGGGAGCGGCGGGGATCAGGTCGTCGACCTCGAACGCATCAGTAGCCATGATCTTGCCTACCATGGGCACGGCCCGCCTGTCGTCTCCGCCCCGCGCCAGCGCCGCGGCGGCTCGCTCCGAGCCCCAAGAGGCGAGCAGACGCGTGCCCTCACCACCCACCGCCCAGCGCTCCAGCAACGGCAGAAGTCGATCGCCGAAGCGAGCGACGGCGTATCGGAGCGTTACCTCGTCCGGTGGCGTGAGTCGGCCGTCGGGCGCCAGCTCGAAGAAACGGCGCTCTGATTCCTCGGCGTCCAGCACGTCGAAGAAGACCCGAGAGTCCACGACCTCGCCCCGGGCGAGTTGGGCCAAGAGTGCGTCCGAGCGGCTCGGTCGAATCTCTCCCGCGTTGTCCTCGAACTCCGCGATCGCTTCGTCGTCCAGCTCCGGCAGCCGGAGTGGACCCGCTATACTTCCGCCCATGGGTTCCCTTCCGACGTCGACGACGTCTCTAGCTTATGACGCGCCACGGCTCGGCGTGCTCGTGCTCCCGTGACGGTGCCGCGTTGACCGAAGCGCGCACGATCGGCGAATACCGGGTCCTCGAGCTCATCGCGACAGGAGGCATGGCGGAGGTCTATCGGGCTCGACGCCCGGGCATGCACGACAAGGACCTCGCGTTGAAGATCGTCCGGGCCGACGTGGCAGGGGATCCGTCGGTGCACCGTATGTTTGTGTCCGAGGCCCGCGTGGCGCTCGCACTCTCCCACATCAACGTAGTTCAGACGTTTGAGGTCGCGCGCCACGACGACGGCTTGATGCTGGCGATGGAGCTCGTCGATGGCCTCGACCTCGCACGCCTCGCGCACGCGCACCAGGCTTCGCTGGGCGAGCTCTTGCCGATCCGGCATGTGATCTCGATCGTGGCGGACGCACTGGCCGGGCTCGACTACGCGCACCGCAGCCGTCGGCCGGATGGGGAACGCCTGGAGTTGATCCATCGCGACATCTCGCCGGGCAACATCCTCGTCTCTCACGCGGGCGAGGTGAAGGTCGCGGACTTCGGCGTGGCCCGTTCCCTCAACCGGGCGCACAAGTCGATGGACGGCGTGCTCAAGGGCAAGTTGGCTTATATGTCGCCCGAGCAGGTTCGGGCCGATCCCCTCGACAAACGCACCGACGTGTATTCGATGGGCGTGGTCCTCTACGAGCTGCTCACCGGCAAGAGACCTTTCGCCGGCTCGACCCTCGCCATCGTGCCGGACGTCGCTTCTGGGGTCTTTCCGCGCCCGAGAGAGCTCCGGAGCGATCTGCCGCTCGTGCTCGAGGGCATCGTCCTGAAGGCCATGCGCAATGAACCGGCGGACCGCTTCTCGACCGCCAAGTTCATGGCCGAAGCACTCCGTGACGCCGCGGTCGAGCTGCGCTGCTTTCCCTCTCAGCTCGAGCTCGGTGCGCTCGTCGAACGCCTCAGCGCGCCGGCGCGGAAGAGCATCCCGCCGGGAGGGCCCGGGCCGGACGTGACCAAGCTCGAGACCCCGGCGTCCAAGCGCCCGAGCAGCGGATAGCGCGGCAGGGCAGCGCCCGCTCGGGCAGCCCCGTTGGCGGGCTGCGCTGCGGCGACATGCTAGGTCTCTGGCTCACGATGGCCGAGCCTCCTCCCCGCACCTACACCAACGACTTCGCCGCGCCGAAGGAAGTCGTGATGCGCCCGATCGGCGTCGTGCGTTCCGCGCACCGAGAGCGGCACGGCACGCCGAGGCAGGCGTGTGTGGTCGCCGACCCGACGCAGCGTCCGGACGAGGTTGCTCGAATCGAGGTCTTCGAGCCGTACCGTGAAGCCCTCCGCGACCTCGACGGGTTTGATCGCATCTGGGTGATCGCGCACTTGCACCTCAACCAGGGGTGGGGCGCGACCGTGGTCCCACCGCGCGGGGAGCGCGTGCGCCGTGGTCTCTTCGCGACCCGAGCGCCGCACCGACCGAATCCGCTCAGTCTGTCGGCGGCGCGCATCGTCGAGGTCACCTCGGACGGCATCACACTCGAGCGTCTCGATCTCCTGGACGGCACGCCGGTGCTCGACATCAAGCCCTACGTGCCGGCGATCGACGCCTTCGATCCCTCCCGCGCGGGCTGGGTCGACGCGCTCGAAGAGTGAGTCGAGGAGCGGCGCTACGGCGCTGATCCGAGAATCTTCCTCTCCTCGTCGAACCACCCCTTTGGGTGAGTCGTAGGAGACCGGGGGCCCGAAGGACGGCTCACCAGGCTCCAACCTAGAGGAGAGAAGATGAGACGGAAAATCTTGGCGATAGGTACGTTGCTGGCGTTGGGATTGGGCGCCGCGGCGGCCTGGACCTTCGCGCCGGGAGCTCAGACTCCGGCCGAAGCCGCCGACCACAATGACCCACCCGGTCGTGTCATGGGCGCGAGCGCGGATCGCGCGGCTGACATCGGCGATGTGTACGCGTTCACCCGAGGCGAAAACACGGTCTTCGTGCTGACCTTCGCGGGGCCCGAGATGCCCAGCGCCGACCAGGCGGGCACCTACGACCCCGACGTGATCTACCAGCTGTGGATCGACGAGGACGGCTTCGGCACGGGCGCAGATCCGACGCCGATCAACGTGCGCTTCGGGCAGAACAGCTCCGGGCACTGGGGCATGGAGGTCGACGGCTTTCCCGGACAATCCGGCGCGGTCACCGGGCCGGTCGAGTGGCGCAACGAGCTCGGCACGGGTGGCGCGGAGGGTCTCTTCTGGGCCGGCCTGCGTGACGATCCGTTCTTCTTCGACGGCACTGGCTTCGGCGAGACCGGCATGACGGGAACGCTCTCGTTCATGTCCGCGCGTGACTCCTTTGCGGGTCAGAACATCACGGCGATCACGATCTCGGTCCCCAACGCCGAGATCGACGCCACCTTCGACGTCTGGGCCACGGCCTCGCGGATCTAGGGCGAAACGATGACGAACATGAATCAACGAACGCTCTTTGTCGCGCTCGGCGCGTGTCTCGCGCTCTACGGGTGCGATGACAGTTCCGGCACCGACGCCGGCCCCACGATGACGGACGCCGGCCCCACGATGACGGACGCCGGCCCCACGATGACGGACGCTGGCCCTGCCGGCACCGCGGCGACCTGTGCCGACTACTGTGACAACGCGATGGCCAACTGCACCGGCGCCAACGCGGTCTACGTCAACCGCGCCGAGTGTGAGGCCATCTGTGGCGGGTTCGGCTGGGAGGCGGGAGATCCCGTCACCGTCAGCGGTCCGCTCAACGGCAACACCATCGGCTGTCGCACCTATCACTCTGGCGCTCCTGCCGGAGAAGATCCCGTCCTTCACTGTCCCCACGGTGGCCCGACGGGCGCGGACATGTGCGGCTCGCCTTGCGAGACGTACTGCACCGCCGCGCTCTCTCTCTGCACCGGCGACGACGCCCTCTACGGCGACATGGCGGAATGCATGACGACTTGCGGAACACTCGACGATACGGCCGACATTGGTGTCGTGTCCGGCGACAGTGTTCAGTGTCGTATCTACCACCTCGGGGTGGCGGCGACGACCGGCGACACCGCTATGCACTGCGCGCACGCCGGTGAGAGCGGCGCCGGTGTTTGCGTGGGTGGCTGGGACTTCCGCACCGAAGCCCCCACCGCGTACACGCGCGTCGATCAAGCTGGCATGCCGGCGCTCTCGACGGTGCTCGCGGCGACGTACACGCAGCCCGACGAGACGATGCGCAACGCGGTCAAAGACCTGTACAACGACATGGCGCCCGACACCGCCGGACTCGTCTCCGTCACCGACGGCGTCGCCGAGAACCTCACGGCTCTGCACACCGTGCTCTCCGATGATCTCTTCGGGGTCGGTGTCACGTCTTGCGCGGCCTACTCGACCGCGCCCACCGCCACGACGCAGGGCGTGGTGATGAACGTCGACCAGTGCCTCGCGCAGGCCGGCCCACTCGTCATTCCTGACGTCATTCGGGTCGACCGCGCGAGCACGGTGAGCTTCCCGAACGGCCGGGACCTGCCCGACCAGGTCATCGACATCACCCTCGCGGTGGCGCTGCTCGACCTCCGGGCGGCCACCACCCACACGGCCCGCACCCTCGCGGACCTTCCCCTCAACCCCACGGAGAACGACGTGGCCTTCGCCACCGACTTCCCGTACCTGGCTGCGCCCCACACACCCTAGGGCAAAGCGCATTCATCCCACCCCGAGCGGAGGCGGCTTCTGCCGCCTCCGCTCAACCTCTAACCACCCCTCGACCCACTTCACCGCTCAGCTTCAGGATTTACGCATGCTCGACGTCGCATACCGCAAGTTACTTTTGGTCGCTCTGATGGCAGTCACCGGCTGCGCCGCGGAGTCTGACGCCGAGCCCATCGCCAGCATCGGAGCGCCCGACGGGCCCGCCCCAGCCGATGTGGCCATGGACCGACCCGAGCCCGACGAGAGCGACTACGGCCGCGAGCTCGCGCGCCAACACGCGTCCATCAGCGCCCACGAGACCGCGGCGCTTCGCTACAGCAACGACTGGGCTCGAGAGGAGCGCCTCTCGTTTGCGTACGCCGATCGCGCGAAGCTCACCGGCGACTACGACGACTACGTGCGCGCTCAGGAGGCCCTCGAGCGGGCGTTTGGAGTCGCGGGCGAGGGCGTCGGTCCGTTCATGAGCCGCGCCTACCTCAATTTCACGCTGCATCGCCTCGACCGAGCGGAGGCCGACCTGGACACCGTCGAGGGCGCGGCGCTCGTGACCGCGACCACGCGGAACCAGGCCATGGCCCTGCGCGCCGACATCGCCTTTCACCGCGGCGAGTTCGAGGAGGCTGAGCGACTGCATCGCCTCAGCGAGCGCGTGCAGGAGACGCCGGCGAGCGCGTTCCGCGTCGCCTATGACCTCTGGCAGACCGGCCGTTGGCAGCAGGCCGACAATTGGCTCGAGACCGCGGCCGAGCGGGTGCTCCCGAGCGACCCCCGGACCGCGGCGTGGATGAGCCTCCAGCGAGGCTTGATGGATCTCGACCGTGGCCGCTACACCGACGCGCTGGCGCACTACCAGATGGCGGACGAGCAATTCGGTGGCTGGTGGCTCGTGCAGGAACACATCGCCGAGATTCAGGTCTGTCTCGGTCAGCTCGACGACGCTGAGCGTCGCTACCGCGCGGTGGTCGAGCAGACGGGTAACCCAGAGCTCATGGACGCGCTCGCCGACCTGCTCGAGGAGCGCGGGGAGGCGGCGGAGGCGACGGTGTTCCGAGCCCGCGCTCTCGCGACCTTCGAGCGCCAGCTCGAGCAGCTTCCCGAGGCGGCCTACGGTCACGCGCTCGAACACTTTCTCGCGCATGGCACCCCCGAACGTGCGCTCGAGCTGGCGGAGGCGAACTTCGCTCTTCGTCCCGGCGGCGAAGCGACCGTCCGCCTCTCCCAAGCGCTCTTGCGATCGGGCAGGGCATCGGACGCGCGCGAGCGGCTCGGCCCGCTGCTCGAGACCACCTACGACACGGCGGAGCTGCACGCGACGGCGGCGGTCGTGTTTCGGGCTGCTGGCGACGCAGTGCTCGCCAACGATCAGGAGCGGCTCGCGGAGGCTATCAACCCCGACGCGATGGACGACGTCGCGGATCTCGCGCCCGAGTGAGGCTCACTCTTCGGCGGGGCTCGCCTCGGCTGGCGCTGGGAGCGCGGCCAAGGCGTCGCTGTAGGGCAGCGCGCGGCGCTCGCCAAACACGTCGATACAGAAGAGCACGGTGACGAGGATCATCAGCGCCAGCCCGAGCCCGTTCGCCCAGTCCTGCTTGACGAGGAGCAGGAGGGCGAGCGCCACGATCGTGATCACGGCCCAGGCCATCTTCAGGCGCGGCCAGTTTTGGTTCACTCGGGTCATGCGCTCACCCTCGGTCGTTGCCAACTCCGCCGGGTCGTTGGCGTAGCGACCGGCGATCTCTTCGGCGATTCGGGCGTTGTGGAACGCGAAGAACGGGCCGACGGTGCTCGCCATGATGCCGACGATCGCGAGCGGTGCGACGAGGCCCCACATGAAGCCGCCGGTCTGCGTCCGGTAGACGAAGAACGCAAACGCGAGCATGCCCAGGCCGAGGCCCAGCATGGCCCACGCGAGCATGCGCTCGCCGCGGAAGTACGCGTTCATCACCTCGAGGAAGTCGCTCATGGCCGAACGCTACGCGAGAGCGGAGGTCGGCGCGACTCGGCGCGTTTCCGAATCAGAGGTTGTAGGTGTCGGGGCCGAGCTCGAGCTCGCCGATCTTGAGGCCTTGCTGCACGACCACGAGGAAGAGCAGGTCCGGGCCGGGGCGCGCCTGGAACGAATGGTCCGTTCCAGGGTTCATCACGACGACGTCTCCGACCCGCCAGAGCTCGCCGTGGTTGTCCACCGCCGAGCCTTGAATGATCAGCGCGGTCTCCTCGCCCACATGCTCGTGCTCGGGGAACGGCGTGCCCTGCGCCATGCGCACGAAGCCCGTGATCGCGTTTTGCACGCTCGGCCCGCCGTCGACGTCGTAGAGGTGTACATCCGGCAAGAGCCCGGTGTGCCACGAGTCATCGATGTGGATCGCGTCGAGCATCGCCTTCGCGCCGTCCGGGGGGACGTCAAGAAGCTCCGAGACCCGGTCGATGAATCGATCGAAGCGCCCCGTCGCGCTCAGCTTCGAGAGGATCGCGTCCTTGAGCGAGACCCTCGGTGCCGCTTCATCTGCAGAGAGCGCTCGAACGAGCGGCGACACGTCCTCGCCGCCGATTTCGGCGAGGAAGGGGTCAACGAGCTCGTCTTCCCAGGGGTTCATGCGGCTTCGGACATCGGGGTCATGGGTTCTCTAAGGCTGATACGAATGGTGCACTCAAACGGATCGTTGGCAACTACACGGGGCGCACTAATGCTCTACGAACGCGGCTCTGAGTTTCTTCATGCCCGCGTGCACCCTGGACTTGACCGTGCCGACCGGGACGCCGAGCTGGTTGGAGATCTCGGAGCAGCTCATGCCACTGAAGTAGCCGAGCTCGAGTACGGCCCGCTGCTCGTCGGGCAGCTCCGTGAGCGCGCCGTGCACCCGGTTCGCGTCCGCAGCCACGGCGGCCTTCGAGGGCGCCGCGCCGATGATCTGTTCGAGGTTCTCGCCCATCGAGGCCGTTCGGGACCGACCGTGGCTCTTGATCAGGTCCAGCGATCGGCTCCGCATTCGCAGCATCAGCCACGTGCGCACCGAGCCTCGACTGGGGTCGAAGTCACCGGCGCGCTGCCAGGCTTCGAGGAAGACGTCGTGGAGGATCTCCTCCGCCTCTCCCCGGTCGCGCAGCAGCTTCATCCCCAGACCGAGCATGGCCGAGGCGTGACGATCGTAGAGCTCCCCCAACGCGTCGCGCTGGCCGCGCGCCAGCGCGATGATGAGTTCGACGTCGTCTGGAGCCCCCACTGAGGGGCGATGCTCGCCCATTCCAGGCGCGGCTTCAACGCGTCGTTGTTTCATGGCCTGTCCTTCATAGGTCCGCGGGGAGTGGATTGTTACGCCCACGGTCGACCCAAATCCGCGCCAGGGGGGCGGCCCGCTCTGCGCGCCTTGCTAGGGTTCGGGCCATGATCGCGGTCGCAGGGGCGGGCTCGGTGGCGTGGCAGACGGACCTCGCGGTGTCCGCGCTCGAGGGTGAGGTCGTCCATCGCGACGGCTACGTCGTCGTGAAGACGCCGTCCCGGCCGAACTACTTCTGGGGCAACTACCTGCTCTTTCCCCAGGCTCCGGAGCCGGGAGACGAGACGCGCTGGGTCGAGCTCTACCGGCGCGAGCACCCTCGCACGCCGCAGCGCTTCATGTCTTTCGGCTGGCTCGGCGACCAGCTCGGAGCGCTCGAGGGTTTCCAGCAGAGGGGCTTCGTTCTCGACCGGAGCACGGTGCTCTCCGGAGGCCCGGGCAGCGTGCGGGAAGCACCGCGGGCCAACCCGGAGGTCGAGGTGAGGCCGATCTCGTCCGACGCGGACTGGCGCGCCACGATCGACGTGCATTTCGACGTGGACTGGCCTTGGGGCCCCGGCCAGCGAGCGTTTCTCCGCGCCTCCTGCGTGGCTCAGCGTCGTTTGGTCGACGCTGGGCTGGCCTCTCGCTTTGGCGCCTTCTTGGATGGCACCCTCGTCGGCGATCTGGGTGTCATCTGGGCCACGGACGGGGGCAAGCTCGGGCGCTTCGACAACGTCGGGACCCACCCCGCTTACCGGCGGCGCGGGATCTGTCGTCGGCTCTTTCACGATGCGGCCGTCGCGGCGTTCGAGCGCGGCTTGGAGGAGCTCGTCCTGGTCGCCGAGGAGGGCTCCGACGCTGAGCGGATCTATCGAGCCGTCGGGTTCGCCCCCGTGGGTAAACAGCTCGGGCTGCTCTGGACCGACGACGCTGGAGGCTCCGCTTCGGAGGCGGATCGGTGAGCTGGGTGCGCGGGTGGGTGTAGCCGTGCATGATGGGTGAGGGCCGAGCGGCGACCCATTCGATGAACCCACGCCGCGCCGGCAGGCCCGCGACATGTACGACGACCTATACGAGCAGCTGCTCCTCGCCATGGAGCCGCTGGCTCACGTTCGGCAGAACCCGAAGTACCACCCCGAGGGCGACGCCCTCTTTCACTGCCTGCAGACGTTCGATCTCGCGGCCGACGCGGGAGAGCCTCCCCACCTGATGGCGGCGGCGCTCTTTCACGACCTCGGCAAAAGCTCGAGCGAGGGCCCACACGAGAACGTCGGGGCCGCTTGGCTCGGGACGATCGCCGACGAGCGCACCTGCATGCTGGTGGCTCGCCACATGGATCTGCTGCGGGACGCCCCAGGCACCCGCCGGCTCCTGCGGCACGAGCCACTGCTCGGTGAGCTCGAGCGGCTGCGTGACTACGATGACCGCGGTCGGCGCAAGAGCGTGCACGTGACCACCTGCGAGCGGGCTCTCGGCGTCCTGCTCGAGCCCGGGGTCGCCGACGCTTGGCTGCACCCGATGCACCTCTTGGAGGAATGACGGAGTCCTCGACGGAGCGAGCCGAGGTGCTCTTCGCCGATTTCGACGCACTGAACGCCGACCGGCTCGTCTGGGCCGCCGGGTCAGACCTCGAGGGCGTGCACGACACCCGCGATGCGCTGGTTCGAAGGGCAGTCCGAGAGTGCCTGACCGAGAAGCAGCGCGAAGTGGTAACCGCCTACTTCTTCGAGGGAAGGAGCCAATCCGAAATCGCGCGCGCGCTCGGCGTTCGTCAGCAGGTCGTGCAGAAGCGCATCTTTGGCACCCGTCGCCGCGGCCAAGTGATCGGCGGCGCCCTCAAGCGGCTCGCGGCATTCCTGACGCCGCGCCTCCACGCATGAGGAGGGAACGGTCGTCCAAGATCCGCCGCCAGCTCGCCCGCGAGGCGGCTCGGCTGATGTACGAAGAGGAGGTCTCCCAGTACTTCGTCGCCAAGCGCATGGCGGCCAAGCGGCTCTTTGGTCGCGGGGGGCAGAAGCGCCTGCGTTTCCGGCCGCGGGATCTTCCCTCCAACGGAGAGATCCAAGCGGCGTTGCTCGAGCTCGCCGATTTCGTCGAAGGTGACGCGAGGCTCGACCGACTCGACGAGATGAGGCGGCTCGCGCTCGAGGTCATGACGGCGCTGGCCGATTTCGAGCCACGGCTGATCGGATCGGTCGCAACCGGACACATTCGGCGGGGCAGCGACATCGACATTCAGCTCTTCGCGGAGGACGCCGACGGGCCCGAGGACTGGCTGATCGAGCACGGCTGGAGCTACGACCGGGAGGATGTGTTGATCAGGCGACCTCAGGGCTTCTCTGAGTATCAGCACCTGCGGCTCGACCTCGCCCACCCCGTCGAGCTCACGGTCTATACACGGGCCGAGCTGCGCCACCGCCCGAGGAGCAGCACCGATGGGCTACCGATCCAACGGATCACGATGCGCGCGCTGACCCAGCTGCTCACAACGTCGAGCGGCTCCGGTCGGGTCGATCAGAACGTCTTGGTGAGGAACGAGCGGACCTGACAGTCACGCTCGGGCTGGTAGGACGCGGCCGCGGCGAACGCGCTCCCGGCCGCGGCGAGCAAGAGCAGGTAGAGCGTCCAGGCGCGCGCCCGAGCGCGCACGGTGCGGGCCAGGTTGCTCGGAGAGCTGGACACCCCGAGCACGGTGCGCGCCTGCGTGCGGCGCTCGGTTCGGAAAGGGTCGGCCCCGGCGACCGACTCCTGAATGCGCGCCAGCACGGCGATGTTCGAGCCGACGGAGAGATCGATCGAGCGGTTGCTGCCGAGATCCTGGGTCGCCGATCGCGCCACCTCCAAGACGCCCTTGGGCGTCTGCACGACGATGCGCTCCGACTCGTCGCGTCGGACAGTGCCGCACGCGAGGTCGAAACCCGCGAGGCCGATGCCGCGGCGGGTCAGAAACACCAAGCCGTGGCTGCCGAGGAGCACGACGACCCCGGCGACGAAAGGAAAGGCGGAGGCGGCCAGGGCGGCGTCGACGCCCGTGGCGCTGAAGGCGACCTCCACGGCCGCGATGCCCGTGATCAACAAGACCGCAAAGCTCCAAAAGCGAGTGCGGGGACTCGGTCGCCAGAGCCGCGCCCAGTCGATCCACACACCGAGCGCGGCGGGCAGCGGCGCGATCGCGAAGATCGCCAGCGGATGGGTCGTCTCCTGCAGGGGCATGGTCGAGAGCACGGCGCCCACGAGCGCGATCAGGACTCCGAGAAAGGCGCCTCCGGTCGTTGCGAGGGGGAGCTGCGTGAGGAGTCGGACGAAGCGCTTCATGGCCGATGGGACCGGCGCCCCTCGGCAATGCTTGGACGGCCAGCCAACTTTTTCAGCGACCCCTACACGCGCGCGCACAAAGCCCGGCTCGATCGTGGCGGCAACAAGAAAAATCCCAAGGTCGCTCCGCCCCGGTTGGTTTACCTGCCATGAGCCAGCACCGCATTCACCTCGACGTCCTCGACATCGCCGACCCCTGCAACGAGAAGTGGGGGGCGATGAGCGGAGATGAGGTGAAGCGCTTCTGCGGCCTCTGCCGGCAGAACGTCTACAACCTCTCGAGCATGAACCGCGCGGACGCCGAGGCGTTTGTGGCCGAGGCCGAGGGCAGCGTCTGTGTGCGCTTCTACCGCCGCAAGGACGGCACGGTCGTCACGAAGGACTGCGCGCCTGACCGCCTCGCCGCCGCGCGCCGCGTGGCGAAGCGCAGCCTCGTCTTCGCCGGCGCCGCGATGGCCGGTGTGCTCACCATCGTGGGCAGCCTCGGATTTGCCTCGGCCCTCTCGGCGGGCGACTCCGTAGTCGACGCCATCGCAAAGGCCGTCACCGGCGAGCCCGAGCCCCAGCCGATGATGGGCGCGATGCCGGCGCACTGGGATCCTCCCCCGGAGGTTCCGGATTCGGAGAGCGAGTCCCCGGACGAGCTCACCCCGGCGCCGATCGAGGAAGGCTGATGCCGGAGAACACCAAACACGCGCTCGACGTCGTTCAGGTCGGCAACCCCTGCGATGAGCCCTGGTCGAAGATGAGTGGCGACGAGCAGGTCCGCTTCTGCGGGCTCTGCGAGAAACACGTCTTCAACCTCTCCAAGATGACGCGGGATGAGGCCGAGCAGGTCCTGGAGGAGCGTGTCGGGCGCATCTGTGTTCGGTTCTACCGGCGCGCCGACGGC
>Ga0114933_10002577_pt1 | contig 18576 bp, 11 predicted proteins | sample 4SBtaG_FD_89691 | JGI IMG/M metagenome (GOLD analysis project Ga0114933, IMG submission 89691) | Deep subsurface microbial communities from Kolumbo volcano to uncover new lineages of life (NeLLi) - 4SBTROV12_W25 metaG | ecosystem: Environmental > Aquatic > Marine > Volcanic | place: Kolumbo... | reverse complement strand
CCGAGCACGCCCGCGCAAGCGACGACCATGGCGCTGGGCATGGACGGCAAGGTGGGCCTCCGGGTGCATTCTCCCAAGGGCGAGGTGCGGGTCGGTCGGGTGACCGAGGACATCCCGACCGAGACCGCCCTGTCGGCGCTCAAGGGAGCGGTCGCGGCGCTCGGCGCGTCGGCGACGGGCGCCGCGCTGCTCAAGAACGGGGTGCGCTCGGTGATCGCGCTGCCCAAAGCGCTGCGCTCACTCCAAGAGCCGGGAGTCGACACGACGACGACGACCGTCAACACGATCGATGTGTTGGGCGAGGCCGGCTTCGTCGCCACCGAGTCCATCACGCTCGGGGTCGGCGAGTGGGTCATCTCCATCGACAAGGACGGCGTCGCCCTCGGCATGGCCGTCACCACGCCGCCCGTCGGAACGGACGGCACGAAGGCGGCGCCGGTTCTCAATGGAGCGCTCGTGGCCCTCACCGCCGACGAGCTCTCGATGAAGGCGGGCGAGCTCGGCGGGAGCGTCTCGATGAAGTCCGACGCGGTCGAGCTCACGTCCGTGCCGCTCCCCGGCTCCGTCAAGATCGAGAGCGACACGATCTCGATCAAAGACTTCTCACTGGTGACCTTCATCTGACATGGACGTGATTCACGCGACCCCGATGAGCTTCGGCTTCATCACCTGGCCCATTCGGCCGCCGCAGCTGACGATGGTCCTCGTTGTCAAGGCGACGTACGACATCGTCGACGGTGGAGAGGCGAAGCTGAGCGAAGAGCAGCGGCCTTGCCACGGCTCCGTCACGTACGACGACGACGACGATCTGAGCATGCGGCTCGACACGGACTTTGCGTTGCTCAAGCGCACCGGAGAGTGTCTCCTGGCAGGCACCTGCCACCCTCCGGCCCCAACGGGGATCTCGCAGGTTCGCTTCTCCGTCGGGGACCTGGAGAAACGCATCGCGGTTTTTGGGGAGCGTGAGTGGCGCCGCGGCGTGCTCGGAAAGAAGTCGACTGAGCCGGAGCTCTTCGAGGCGATGCCGCTCCGCTGGGAGCGCTCCTTCGGGGGGCCGGGGTACGCCGACAATCCGCTCGGGCGAGGGCTCGTCGCCGTAACGACCGAGGACGGCGAGACACGGCATCCGCTGCCCAACCTCGAAGACCCCGAGCATCCGGTCAGCGGGCTGAGCGATCGGCCGACGCCTTGGGGCGCGTTCCCGATCTCACCGACCTGGGCACCGCGGCTGCGACACGCGGGGACCTACGACCAGAAGTGGACGGAGGAGCGCTTTCCTCACCTCGCCACCGACTTCGACCCGGCGTTCTATTACGCGGCGCCCGCCGATCAGCGGCTGAAAGACGGCTTCTGGCGGGGTGATGAGCCGATCGTGCTCGAGAACCTCCGGCCCGGACAGCCCGAGGTGACGACCCAGCTACCGGGCCTACGCCCGCGCGGCTTTCTCGACCGCGAGGGGCGACTCGACGAGGTTCCGTTGGTGCTCGACACCATCACGCTCGATGCGGACGCGGGGCAGATCACGTGCACCTGGCGCGGAGCGATCGAGGTGGCCGACCCGCGCTTCAGCCGCGTGCGCCATCTCTTCTTGATGGACCAACCCATCGGTGAGCGGCGGTCCGTGAAGAGCTGTCGTCGCCGGCTCCGCGCTCACCTGCGCTTGGACCACCTGGTGCAGTCCGGATTCGAGCCGACCACGCCCGCCGAGGAGGAGCAGCAGACGCTGGCGCTCTCCCGGCTGCAGCGCACGTTCGGCGGTGATCCGCGCATGAGCGCGCTGCTGCGCTCGGCCACCGGGGTCGTCGACGCGACCATGATCGAGGTTCCTCCGGCGGACGAGCCCGAGGCCGATGCGGGCCCAGTCGAGCCGCCCATCGTGGTCGAGCCGGTCGACGCCGACGAGGCGCTCGCGAGCGTGTACGCAGACCTGGCCGCGCAGGGCATCGACGTGTCCGCGCTCGAGTCGCCGGAGCCGCCGAAGCCGCCGGCCGACGCCCTCGACATCGAAAAGATGGAGGAGGCGTTTGGCAGTGCGGGCATGGACGTGCCCGACGAGGTGAAGGAGGTGCTCGCCCTCACCGCGAAGGTCGAGGAGCTGCGTGCCGAGGCGGAGGAAGAAGATGAGACGCCGCTCGAGCTCGGCACGCGCGAGGCGCTCCTGCTCAACTACGCGGAGGGGCGCGCGCTGAAGGGCGACTACACCGGCGTCGATCTGAGCGGTGAGGAGCTGCCCGGGCTCAACGCCGATGGCGCGCTGCTGGCGGGGGCCAACTTCCGTGGCTGCGTCTTGACGAGCGCGAGCTTCGCAGGGGCCGTGCTCGTCGAGGCGACGTTCGAGGAGGCTGAGCTGAACGGTGCCAGCTTCTCGGAGGCAGACCTCACCCGCGCCCGGTTCCGCGCCGCCAAGCTGCCGGGCGCCATCTTCGATGACGCGACGCTCGAAGACGCAGACCTGGTCGGTGCGGACCTGAAGAAGGCGAGCTTTGTTGGCGCTGAGGCCTCCCGAGCGAACCTCGAGGGGGCCAACCTCGAGGAGGCGATTCTCGACACGGCGGAGCTCAGTCGCGCGAACCTGACCCGTGTGAACGCCAAGCGCGCGAGCTTCGTGGACGCTCGACTCAGTGGCGCGTGCTGCGTGGAAGCGACGTTTGAGGAGGCCAACTTCGAAAAGATCCGCGCTGGCTTCGGCGCGCGTTTCGACCGGTCGTTGCTGCGCGCGATCGAGGGCACGGGGGCTCGCTTCTTCGGCTCGTCGCTGGCTCAGGCGAACCTCTCCCTAGCGCAGCTCGACAAGTCCGACTTCACGCAAGCAAAGTTGCAGGAGGCGCTCTTCGTCGGCTGCTCGCTCAAGAAGAGCCGCTTCGTCGGCGCGAGCCTCGTCGGGGCTCAGCTGGTCCGGAGTGACCTCATGAAGGCAAACCTCTTGGACGCCAACCTGCAGCACGCGGACCTGCGGGGCAGCAGTTTCTTTGGCGCTGAGCTCTTCAGGGCGCGTATCGAGGGCGCTCAGTTCGAGCTCGCCGATCTGACGGGCACCAAGCTCGAGGGCAAAGAGCTGTGAGCAACGAGAAGCTCGAAGACCGCGCTGCCGTCGAGGCGCGACTGAAGGAGCAGCAGACGCTCTGTGATGTGGTGCTCGAAGGATTTTCTCTCGAGGGCATGGACCTCGCGAACACCGTGATCCGGGGCGTGCACTTCAAACAGATGACGCTCACCGGCGTGAACTTTCACGGCACCGTGATGCACGACGTCACCTTCGATGCCTGTGACCTCACCAACGCGATCCTCAACGAGACCATCATCGCCGACGGCTGCTTCTTCGGCCCGGGCACCTGCCTCACCGGAGCCACGTGTGTCGGCCTGAGCGCCGACTCGCTCGACTTCTCCTTTGCCGAGCTCGGGCCGCTCGACATGCGAGGAGCGACGCTGAGCGGCGCGAACCTGAGCGACGCCGACCTCGGGGAAGCCTCCTTTGACGCTGCGGAGCTCACCGGCGCCGACCTGAGCGGGGCCACGCTGACGCGCGCGAAGATGGCATCGGTGACGCTCGAAGAAGCAGATCTCGAAGGCGCCAACCTCGTCAACGCGAACCTCGAGAACGCGTGGCTCGCCAGGGCGCGGCTCCATGGCGCGAACCTGCGAAAGGCGCTCGTCAGCTACGCGGACTTCAGCGAGGTCGACCTGAGCGGGATCGCGGGTGCCCCGCGCTCGTTCCGCGGAGCACGCCTCACCGGCGCCAACCTCAGCGGCCTCGACCTCTCTCGCGCCAACCTCGAGGAGGCCAACCTCGAGGGCGCGGATCTCTCCGGGTCGATGCTCTCCCGGGCCTCCCTCATGAAGGTGCGCTCCAGCAAGACGAGCTACAAAGGGGCGACCTTGCGCAACGCCGTGATGCGCGGAGCGGACCTCCGAGAGGCGGACTTCACCGACGCGGACCTCCGCGACGTCAGCTTCGAAGCTGCCGATCTCACTGGAGCCATCTTCGAGGGTGCTCAGCTCGGTGGGGCCAAGATCTCCGGCGCGACCCTCGGGGGTGCAGATCTCTCGGGCGGCGGCTTCTCTCTCGAGGGGCTGGCGGGGACCAATTTCTCGGGCTGCACCCTCGAAGGCGTGTCGTTCGCCGGCGCGGACCTCACCGGCGCCGACTTCTCCGACGCGAGTCTCGGGCAATGTGACTTCACGGACGCCTGCCTGGATGGGGCTGACCTGAGTCAGGCCAAGGCGGCCGGCGCGCGCTTCGCCGGCGCGCAGCTGAAGGACCTGATCGCCGTGGGAGCGGATTTGAGCGGCGCCGATCTGAGCCGCGCGACGTTGGCGCGCGCGAAGCTCAAGGGCGTCACCCTCGAGGGGGCCAACCTCGCGGCAGCGTCGCTGCACGTCGCCTCGCTCGACGGCTGCGATCTCCGTGGGGTCAACCTGGCCGGCGCCAACCTCGACCACTGCACCATGAAAGAGGCCGTCCTGACGGGCTGCGATCTTCGTGGCGTCGTGCTCACGGACGCCAACCTCTCTGGGGCCAAGCTCTCCGAGGTCGACCTGCGCGAGACCAACATCTCGAAGGTGAGCTTCGTGGGCGCCGACCTGAGCCAGGCCAAGCTCGCTGGCGCGCGGGCCTGCTCGACCCTCTTCACGGACGCCGACCTCACCGACACGGACTTCGCCGGAGCGGATCTCCGTAAGGCGCAGTTCCAGCGGGCCAAGGCGACCGGCGCTCGTTTCCTTCTCGCGCGCCTGACGCACGCGCAGCTGACCGAGGCGGACCTGCGCAACGCGAACTTCGATCACGCTCGGCTCGACCACGCTCGGCTCGACCATGCGCAGGCTGACCTGGCGGACTTCACGGACGCGGACCTTCGCTCGGCATCGCTGCACCGCATGACGGACACCGACGCCAAGTTTGCTCACGCCGATCGCAGAGACGCCAAGGGCACCGATGCCGCGCGCGCCGCGGCAGAGGATTTTGAACCAGGATGAACATGCACGCGACAGAATCGATCGAGTCACCCACGGCGGCGTCTTCTGGCGTCGGGCCGGCCGTCGTGTTGGCGACCGAGGGGCGCAGCGTCGTCGTGAGGACCGAAGAGGAGGGCGTCAGTCTCACCGCGACGCTCTCTGCGGACACGCCGGAACTGCGGGCGGGTGATCGTGTGTTGATCGCTCGCGGCAGCTCGGGCGCGTGGGTGATCTCCGTGCTCGGCGCGATCCGCCCTGCGCCGTTGCTCGCGGCCGATGGCACTGAGGCTCGGCTGGAAGATGGCGTGCTCAGCGTTCGAGACACGGGAGGGCGCCTGATCTTCGAGCACCGGGCCGACGAAGGGCTCAGCGTGATCCACGCCCCGCATGGCGACCTGCGCCTGAGCGCTCCGGGCACGATCGAGCTGGACGCCAAGAAGGACATCAAGATCCGGGGCGGGCGAGAAGCATCGTTGGGCCGCACGGACGACAACGCGCTGCGCTTCGATCGGCGCGGCGCTCACCTGAAGACGCGGCTTCTCGAGGCGAGCGCCGCCGTTGCCAGGCTCGCGCTCATCGACACCACGTTCGCCGCCGCCCGGGTCACCAGCGCGGTCGAGACCGCCAAACACACCGTGGGTGTGCTGGACACCAACGCGAAGCGGATCGTCACCCGCGCGAAGTCGGCGTTCACCGACGTCGACGGCCTCTCTCAGAGCCGGGTCGGTCGCCTCCGTCAGATCGCCAGCGGCAGCGCTCAGCTCATCGCGTCGACCCTACTGGTCAAAGCCAAAGAAGACGTGTCCATCAAGGGCGATAAGATCCACCTGGCCTGAGGAGAGCGAAGTCATGTTCATCTGCACCACCGACGGCGGCGACACCTTTGCCTTCCCCAACGTCTGCAACACCCCGAGCGCGAGCGGCACGATCCCGATCCCGTACACGAGCATCGGCTCCTACGCGGACGCCGACACCGACACCTGCTCGGACAAGGTCACGATCGACAACAAGAACGTCTGCACGACGGAGACGGAGATCAGCAGCACCAGCTCCGACGAGGCCGGCAGCAGCGGCGGCGTCATCAGCGGCACAACCAGCGACATCGCGGCGCCTCTCCTGGGCTCGGTGAAGGTCTTCGCGGAGGGAAACGCGGTCGTCCGGTTCCTCGACCCGGTGCAGAGCAATGGGGACAGCGCCAACACTTATGGGGCGTGCATCTCACCAAGTCAGACGAAGGTGATGGCTCTGAGTTAGGATTCAGCCATGACAGACCCTCGCATCGGCCGGATGGTGGCCGATCGGTATCAGCTGGAGACAGTGCTCGGTCAGGGCGGCATGGGCATCGTTTACGGGGGGACCCACACCTGGACGGAGCGGCCGGTGGCGGTGAAGATCCTCCGCTCGCAGTACTCGGTCGGAGATTCGCTCAAGCGTTTCTTTCGCGAGGCGCGCACCGCGGCGGGCCTGCGTCACCCGAACGTCGTCGACGTGCTCGACATGGGCGAGGACGATGACGGCTCCGCCTTCATCGTGCTGGAGCGGCTCGAAGGCGAGTCCCTCGAGGAGCGCCTCGAGCGCGAGAAGAGCCTCGACGCGGCGGCCGCCCTGCGGATCGTCCTGCCGCTCATCGAAGCGCTCTCCCTGGCGCACCTGAAGGGCATCATTCACCGGGACATCAAGCCGGCCAACATCTTCCTGGCCGAAGGGCACCGCGGCTTCGAGGTGCCGAAGCTGCTCGACTTCGGCGTCGCCAAGCTCGTCGAAGGCGCCACGGACCTGCGCACCGTCACCGGGAGCGTCGTCGGCACCCCCGGGTACGCGTCACCGGAACAGCTGCTCGGCACGCGAGATCTCATGCCCGCGGCGGACGTCTGGGGGATGGGCGTCGTGCTCTACCGCATGCTCTCCGGCCGGCTGCCTCACGAACCGGAGCCGAACCTACCGGCGTGGGTCTTCAAGATCGTCGGCCAGCCCGCGCCCGAGTTGAGCACCGTCGCCCCCGACCTCCCGAAGGCGCTCACCCAAGCCATCATGCAGACGCTCGTCATCGACGTCGACACACGGATCGCCAACATGCCGATCCTCCTGCAGACCCTCCTGTCGGCCGCAGAAACCGACAACATCGACGTACTCGACCCCCGAGCCAGCGCCCCCCCCGGCTCCTTCTAACCCCTCCCCGAACCCGAAGGGGACGTAGTGTTGACTTGTTGCCTTGCTGACATGTCGACTTGCTGACGTATGATAGAGCGTCCAACGTAAATCGCCCCGCTCGAGTCTCTTGGACCCAAGCGGAGCGAGGTGGTTCGAGGAGCCGTGGGTTCAGCGTTCGCTCTGAATCACCATCATCGCTTCCCCGTGCGCTTCGCGAATGACGGCCGCGGGCTGCGCCATGGGTTCGTCCCCCGCGCTGTCTTCATAGTCGTAGCTCGGCTCACTCGGGGCCGCCGCGGGCGCCGCCGATCCACCCATCGAGGGAAGGGCGCTTCGCAGCACGCGCATCTGCTCGGCCTGAGCTCGCAGCTCCACGTCCTGTCTCGCCTGCGCCTCGGCCCGCGCTGCGGCCTCGGCAACCGCCAGCACCTGGCGCGCCGCGGCGATGTTGCCGTCGCGCGCCACCTCGATCGCCTGAACCGTGGTCGCCGCAGCCAGCATGCGCGCCGCCGCCCGTTCCACGTCTTGGTTGCGTCCCGCCTCGACCTCGGACGGCTCGCTCGTCGCTCGCGCCCCGAAGTAGGCCCGTCGCTCGAGCCGCCCTGCGTTCTGGATCGCGTCGTCGAAGTGCAGCACCGCGTCGAGCAGCTCGACCGCCGCGCCCGACCGGCGCGCGTTGGCCTGCATACGAACGATCACATCCCGGTGCTCACCCTCGGAGATGTCGCCGAGCGCCACCTGCACGTGGCCGTTGGCGAGCGGGGTGATCTGCTGTCCCACGACCCCGTCGATCCGGACGCCAGGCCCCGGGCTCAGCTCCAGGGTGAGGTTGCGGGCGAGCAGCCGCTCGAACCGAAGCACCTCGTCGCGGAACACGCCGGCGACCATCGAGGACTCCTCGACGTAGTGGAAGCGGCCACCCGACTGCGTCGCGACGTTTGCGAGCAGCGTCTCGTCGAAGTCGATGCCGAGTCCGAGCGCCGTGATGCGGATGCCCCGCTCTCCAGCCGCCTGCGCGAGCGGCAGCACCTGCGCCGCATCGTTGGGCACACCGTCGCTGAGTAGGACCAAGCGGTTGATGCCCTCCGGCTCGAAGTTGCGAACCAGCTCTTCGAGTCCCGCCTGCATGCCGCCAGAGAGATCGGTCGTACCGCGGGCTTCCATGCGACCGATGCGCGTGCGCAGCTCGCCGAGATCAGCTCCGTCGAGCTGGGTCGACTCGAGGAGAACCTCGGTCTCGGAGTGGAACGCGATGACCGAGAGGCGGTCTTCTGGGCGGAGGGCGTCGAGCAGCTCGAGGCTCGCGCGTCGGGCGTCGGCGATGGGGTCTCCGTCCATGGAGCCGGAGGTATCGATCACCAACGCGAGGTTGATCGGAGGGCGCCGTGCGTTGGCCAGCGCCTGTGTGCTCACCCTCAGCTGGGTTACCACCTCCGAGGACTCGCCCGCGATGAGGAACGCGTTGCCGAGCTCCCCCGAGAGCAACACGACGTCCGGGTCTTCACCCTCGGCGACGGTCGTCGCGCCCCCGCAAGCCACCAAAGTCAGAGCTACCCAAGCCAAACCGATTCCGTATCGCACCGTCGTTGCCTCCCGCTCCGGGCGGTCTTGCCCGAGTGGCGGATCTCGACGCATGAGAGGGCCAGAAGGTTTCGATTAAAATAAGAGAGAGCGACGCGGACGGGTCCGCATCGCTCTCAGCTCGGAGTTCCCAGAGGAGGGATTAGCTCGTGAGGCTTACCTCCTGCTGTTGAATCCGAGCGTGGTTACCAGAACCATTCGTACAGGTTGATTTCACGTGTTTTCCCTCCTCTGACGAGAGCCAGCGCGCTGGGGGTATCTGTCCGAATAACCGGGCCAGGCCTCTCCGAAACGCGTTCCATGATGGGAACGAGCCCTGCATTGAGCATCGTTCGCAGAAAGCAGCGCGATCCCTCTCGGGTTTCACACCATTGTGGGGTTGAACACCCATCTGCCGCCCACCGTTGCTCAAAGATAACATGGGTTTGTGGCTGTGCTCTTCCCGGTGCTCATATGCTGAGGCGCCGCGCGCGTAGATTGGTAGCATCGATTCCATGGCCACCTTCGACCAGAGCAACGCCCAGTGCCGCGTCTTCACTTTCAAGGAGGGGCTGCTCTCCGCCGTCGCTCATGATCTCGAGATCGACGTCTCCCGCTTCAGTGTCGAGATTAGCGACGACGACGGGTCGGTCACCGCAAGTTTCGATGCCACCTCGCTGAAGGTCGTCGAGGCGATGGTCGACGGCCGCCGCTCACCCGGCAAGATCGGCGCGCGCGACAAGAAAAAGATCGAGGGCAACATCGTCGACACCGTGCTCTCGGCCAAGAAGCACCCTCAGGTTCGCTTCGAGTCGACCGATGTCAGCGCCGTCACGGTGGTCGGCACGCTGACCTTGAACGGGCGCTCCCGCGAGATCCGCCTCTCGCGCGAGGCGGATACCGTGACCGCCACGATCCACCAGCCCGACTACGGCATCAAACCGTTCACCGCGATGTTTGGCACCCTCAAGATCAAGCCGAGCGTCGAGGTGAAGCTCTCCCTCGAGCGTTGAGGCGCCCGACGTCGAAGCTCAGAGGTTGAAGCTCAGAGGTCGAAGCTCAGACGTCGAAGCTCAGACGTCGAAGCTCAGACGTTGAAGCGGAAGTGCATCACGTCGCCGTCGCGCACCACGTACTCTTTGCCCTCGATGCCCAGCTTGCCCGCCGCCCGGACGGCGGCCTCGGTCTTCATGGTGACCAGGTCCTCCCACCAGATCACCTCGGCCTTGATGAAGCCGCGTTCGAAGTCGGTGTGGATCTTCCCAGCCGACTGCGGCGCCGTCATGCCGCGCTGGATGGTCCACGCGTGCACCTCGGGGTCGCCGGCGGTGAAGAACGTGATCAGGTCGAGCATTTCGTATCCGGTGCGGATGACCTGATCGAGCCCCGGCGCGCTCAGCCCGAGGGACTCCAGGAACTCCGCGCGCTCGGTCTCGTCGAGCTGCATGATCTCGGCCTCGATCTTGGCCGAAATGCAGACCGTCTTGGCGCCGTGGGCGTCGGCGTGAGCGCGCACCGCCGCGATGTGCGGGTCACCGTCGAGGTTGCCGAGCTGCTCCTCCGAGACATTGCACACGTAGAAGAGGGGCTTGTCCGTCAGCAAGAAGAGGTTCCGAAGGATGTCCAGCTCGTCCACATCGGCGTCCGAGCGGTCGAAGCTGCGGGCGAGCTTGCCTTCGTCCAGGTGAGCTTGGAGCTTCTCGCAGAGCGCGAGGGCCTTCTTCTCGACCGGGTTGGGGCCTTTGCTCGCCCGGCGGGCACGATCGAGCCGCTTCACCACGGAGTCGAGGTCCTTGAGGACCAGCTCGGTTTCGATGGTCTCGATGTCGGCCTGAGGATCCACGCGGTTGTCCACATGCACGACGTTGTCGTCCTCGAAGCAGCGCACCACGTGCGCGATGGCCTCGGCCTCGCGAATGTTGCCGAGGAACGCGTTCCCTCGCCCCTCACCGCGTGACGCGCCCTTCACGAGCCCGGCGATGTCCACGAAATCCACCGTCGCGGGCACGATCTTTTTTGGGGCGTAGAGTTCTACCAGGGCGTCGAATCGCGGATCCGGCACGGGCACCACGCCAATGTTCGGCTCGATCGTACAGAACGCGTAGTTCGCCGCCTCTGCTTGCTTGCGCGAAAGCGCGTTGAAGAGGGTGGACTTGCCCACGTTGGGGAGTCCCACGATACCGACCGAGAGCGCCATGGGCGCCCCATAGCATGTCCCCGAGATCTTGCCCTCGCGGCACGTCCGCGTCACAACCCTGTTGCACGTTCCAGCCAGACTTGGAGTCGCCACACAGATGTCAGAGCGGATCCTGATCGTCGACGACGAGCCCGATATCCTCGAGCTCCTCGAATACAACCTCAGCCAGGCCGGATACACGGTCGTCACGGCTGCGGACGGCGGGGCGGCGTTTGCCGAGGTAAAGCGAGAGCCCCCCGATCTCATCCTGCTCGACCTCATGCTGCCGGACATCTCCGGCACGGAGATCTGTCGCCGTCTCAAGAAGGATACGGCCACCGAAGATATCCCGATCATGATGATCACTGCTCGCTCGGAAGAGATCGACCGCGTGGTCGGCTTCGAGCTCGGCGCTGATGACTACATCACCAAGCCGTTCAGCCCTCGGGAGCTCGTGCTTCGGGTACAGGCGGTGCTGCGTCGATCCAAGCGCCCGAGCCAGACCCCTCGAGACGCGCGACTCCTGATCGGGACGTTGGCCATCGATGTGCCGCGCCACCTGGCGACCGTCGACGATGAGGAGCTCGTGCTCACCGCCCTCGAGTTCAAGCTCTTGCTCGACCTCGCCAGCCGGCGGGGCCGGGTGCAGACGCGTGAGGCTCTGCTCGAGCGTGTGTGGGGCTACGCCCGCGGCATCGAGACGCGCACGGTGGACACCCACGTGAAGCGGCTGCGAGAGAAGCTCGGGAGCGCGCGGAACTGCATCGAGACCGTCCGCGGCGTGGGATATCGGATGCGGGACAGCTGAGCGGGAGCTCCCCGCCTCCCCCACGGGGGTCGGGGCGGCCGTCTAGCCCGACCATATGAGTTGTGTTAGTGCATTGGCTCCCGGGGAGGGGAGCCAACTTGCGAATCGTCGCCAGGATCGATCACACCGATCTGCCGCCAACCAGCGTCGTGACCAACGTCCAGGCGAACGAGGGGCTCTCCGTGCTCTTCGACGTCCTGGTCGAGTTCATCTGCGACGATCCGAACCTCGACGTTTCCTCCATGCTCTGGTCGTCCGCTGCGGTCACCTTGACGCCCGAGTGGGGCATCTCGCAGCCGCGGCATTTTCACGGGGTGATCGAGGAGGCCCGGTACCTCGGAGCGCAGGGGCACTGGTTCCGCTATGCGCTGCGCCTGAGGCCGAGCGTGCACGGCCTCAGCTACCGCGTCAGGAGCCGCATCTTTCAGGAGCAGACGGCTGACGACATCGTCAAGCAGGTGCTCACCGACGCTGGCATCCCAGAAGACGGCACCCGGTGGGCCACCAACGGTAGCTATCCCGAGCGACGGTACTGCACGCAGTGGAAGGAGAGCGAGTTGGCCTTCGTTCTTCGCCTGCTCGAGGATGAGGGAATCTTCTTCTGGTTCGAGCATACCGAGGTCGACCACACGCTTTGCTTTGGCGATGACCCGAGCGTGCACGAGACGATCGAAGATCCGTTTCTCCCCATTCAAGGATTGGCGTCACAAGAGGTCGAGTCGCTCTGGGACTGCCAGCTCACGACCCAACTGACCCACGACACCTTTCAAAGTCGAGACTTCTGGTGGGAGACGCCCGGAGCGGCGGTCGCCGCCTCCGCGGGGAGTGGCGAGCGGATCCGCTACGAGTATCCCGGCGGCTACTCGAGTCAGGATGAGGCCTCGCGTCTCGCCCAGGTGCGAGTCGAGGAGGACCGCCGAGATCGAACCGTGCTGCACGCAAAGGCCGACGCGGCACGTCTCGTTCCGGGCAAGAAGTTCGAGTTGATCGACGTCTATCCGGAGCCGCTCGCGAACGAGTACATGGTCGTGTCGGCGAGACACCGGTTCGATGCCAATGAGCGGGGTGAAGGCGCCGATGGGCGCGGGAATTGGTACGAGGAGATCAAGGCGCTCCCGTCGACGACCGCCTACCGTCCGCCGCGCGAAACACCGAAGCCGATCGCAGCTGGTCTCGAGAGCGCCGTGGTGACTGGCCCCGCGGGCGAAGAGATTCACGTCGACGAGATCGGTCGGATCAAGGTGCACTTCTACTGGGACCGAGAGAACCCCGTGGATGACACGGCGAGTTGCTGGGTACGTGTCCAGCAGCTCAACACACAGGGGGCGATGATCTTGCCCCGCGTCGGCTGGGAGGTTCACGTCGGGTTCGAGAACGGCGACCCCGATCGGCCCGTCGCCTTTCACAAGGCGTACAACATGGAGACCATGCCTCCATACGGGCTACCCGCCAACAAGACGCAGTCTTCCTTGCAATCCTCTACGTCGCCCGGAGGGGGCTCGACAAACGAGATCCGCATGCAGGATGGCAACGGCGGCATGGACTGGTCTCTTCATGCCAGCAAAGACCTCAACGTCGTCGTCGCGAACGACGAGAACGAGACGGTCGGCGTCGACGCGATGGAGAGTGTCGGCAACTCGATGACCACCAACGTCGTCGGGCCCGAAGACGGCACGGTTGGCGCGAACCAGTCGCTGAGCGTCTCGGCGTCCTCCGCCACCCAGACCGCAGGATCGAAGAGCGTGACCATTGGCGCCAACGATGACTGGGGCATCAAAGGGGCTTTCGGGTTCACGACGACGGGCGACCGCACGGAGACCATCGGTGGCCTCATGAACGTGCTCGCGAACTCGGTCAGCGAGACGTTCAACGCCGCTCATACCCGCTCCGTCGGCGCGGTTCAGGCCATCGTCAGCGCCACCGCGATCGCGGAGACGGTCGGTGGCTCGAAGACGGAAACGGTGTCCGCCGCCAAGGCGGTAATCACCCCAGCCGAGTACCAAGAGGCGGTGCGCGCGGTGAAGACATTGACCTGTGGCGCGGTCACGGTGAAGACGGGCGAGGACGTGACCTACGGCTCCAAAGGAGCCGTCGCGCTGACCGCCGCCGGGTTGATCGACATCACGTGTAGCGAGGACGCGATGTTCACCGGATCTCAGGTACGGGTCACGTCGGGCAGCGCGACGTTCAAGGGCGGCGGAGGCGAGTTCAAACTCGGCGGCTCCATCACCATCGACGCCAAGAAGTTCGGTGGCGAGAGCGGCCCGATGCTGAAGATCCAGGGCACGATTGACTACAAGGACTGACGATTGAGCAACGTGACCCAGACGACGCTGATCATCGATGGCGCAGGCTCCGAGACGTGGCGTGTCACGCACGCGTCCGTGTCGGAGCGCCTCTTCACGCCTACGCGGGTCGTCGTCAACGCATGGACCAACGCTCCGATCGATCTCGACGCGATCATCGGCAGTGACGCAACGCTCGAGTCGCACATCGACGACGAGATCCGAGCCTTCCATGGAGTGGTCGTCGAAGCCGACGAGAACGCCGTCCGCGCCGACTCGTTCGACATCCAGGTCGTCTTCGCCAGCAAGCTCGTCGTCCTGCAACGGGGGCGAGACCATCGCATCTACCAGGAGAAGACGGTCCAGGAAGTCGTGACCGACGTTCTCGATCGGGCTGGGGTGGCTGCCATCACCGAGTGGGCCGTGAACGGAACCTACGAGCCGCACGAGAACATCGTGCAGTACGGCGAGAGCGACTACGACTTCGTCACCCGTCTTCTCTTCGAGGAAGGCATCGGCTACGTCGTCGAGCAAGCTGAGGATGCGGAGCACATCGTCTTCTTCGACGATGACACCGCTTACCGAGCCATCGACGGCGAGTCCCTGCTGGACGTCACGATCACCCGGACCGAGCGCCAGCAGGGCATCTCGGATCTGATCCCTGTTCACCGCGTCGCCTCCGACCAGGTGATGCAAAACGACTATGATCTGGGGAACCCCGGCACGGACCTGCGCACGGACGCAGAGGCGGATGAGACGACGGGTCGGGAGGTGTACAACCATCCCGCGAGCTACATCGACCCAGGGCGCGGCCAGCGCCTGACCGACCGCCTCCTCGAGCGGCTGCGTCTCCATACGCGCACGGCCGAGGGGCGAGGCGATGTGTTGCGACTCGCGACGGGACGTTTCTTCACGGTCGCGGGCTCTCCACGCGCCGACGTCGACGGTGACTACGTCCTCCTGGCTCTGCATCACACCTTCTCGGGCGGCGGTGGAAACCACAGCGACGCGAGGATGACGTACGAGAACCGCTTCGAGGTTCTCCCTCTCGAGGTGATCTTCCGCCCGACCTCAGCGGCGCCAGCCCCGGCCATCGGGGGCGTGCAACACGCCTTGGTGACGGTGCCCGGCGGCGAGGAGATCCACGCCGACGACCGCGGGCGCGTGAAGGCGCGCTTCCTCTGGGATCGCTCGGGCATCATGGATGACAAGAGCAGTACCTGGCTTCGTGTCGGTCAGCTGGCCCTGGGCGGCTCGATGATTCTGCCGCGCGTCGACTTCGAGGTGCTGGTCGACTTCGAGATGGGCGACGTCGATCGACCTGCGGTCAGCGGCCACCTCTACAACGCCGAACTTGCGCCCCCCTACGCGCTGCCGGCGGGTTGCACGGTGAGCTCCATGCAGACGGCCACCACCGGCGGCGGGCCCGGCGCCAACGAGCTTCGCTTCGAGGACGCAGGCGGGAGCGAAGAGATCTTCATCAACGCCTCCAAAGACATGACCTCCTCGACCGAAAACGACACGAACTGGAACGTCGGCGGCAATCAGACCTACACCGTCGGGAGCAACAACACGTTGTCGGTCACGGCGGACCACACGATGAGCGTGGCGGCCTCCCGCACGCTCGACATCGGCGCGAACCAGGACATCAACGTAGGCGTCAACTACAGCGACGGGACCGGAGGCAGCCTCAGCAACACCGTCGGAGGCATGCGCCTGGTGAAGAGCGGCGGGGACCACTCGGAGAACACCACCGGCGCCCTCTCGCGAACCGTTGGCTCGCTCCAGTGCATCACGGGGATCGCGGGCGTGCAGCGAACCATCGTCGGCGCCTCCACGACGACGGTGGGCGCGGCGTGGCTCGAGCTGGCGGGCGCTTCTCGGGGCCTGAGCATCAAGGGCGCCTACACGGAAACCGTCGGGGCACTCAAGTTCATCAAAGCCAAGAACGTCGGCATCAACTGCGATGCGGCCTACACGATGAACGGTGCGGCGGAGCTCATCAACGCTGGCGGGAGCCGTGTCGATGAAGCAAAGGGCGCTGTCCTCCTCACCGCAGGAGCTGCGTTCAAGGTCAAGGCCAAGAACATCATCTTCGAGGCGAAGAGCAAGTTGGTGTTTCGCGGGGGTGGCGGAGTGATCGAGCTGACGAAGGCGGGCATGGTCACGATCAAGGCACCCAGCGTGACGGTGAAGAACGCCAAGGCCCTCAAGCAGATCATGCACAAGAGCAACTGATGGCTGAAGGCGATAACTTCACGACGCTCCACGCATTCCTGAGCGCTTCCAGCTGTGGCGGCGAGGTGCTCTCCGTCACCGGTCGCGAGGAGCTCGGACGTGCCTACCGGTACACCGTCGACGCGGTGCTCGAGGAGGTCGACCTCGAAGGCATCTCCGGCTCCACCGTCTACGTGAACATCTCCGACGGCCAGGACGAGCGCCACGTGCACGGGCTGGTCGAGCGCTTCGAGATGGAGGCCACTCCCCACGAAGGCCCGATGAACGCCAGGCTGCACCTCGTGCCACTGCAGTACGCGCTCATCCATCGGCACGGCTATCGCATCTTTCAGGACCTCAACGTGCAGGAGGTGGTCTCGCAGGTCTTCACCGACGCGGGCGTCGCGGAGAGCCTCCTGCGGTGGAACCTTCAGGGCTCCTACGAGACCCGCGACTACACGGTGCAGTACGACGAATCCGAGTGGGACTTCGTGTGTCGATTGCTCGAGGACGAGGGCATTTGGTTTGCGTTCGAACACGACGCAGACGCGGCGGTGATGGTCTTCGGAGACGCTTCCGATCAGGTCGAGGCGCTCGAGCCCAGCGCGCTGACCTTCTTCGATGAGTCGACCCAACGCACCTGGGGTCACTCCGGTTTCGTTTTTGCGTGGTCGCGTTCGCGTTTGCTCTGTGAGGGTCGGGTCGCTCTCGACGACTACGACGGCCTGCATCCCTCGCTCGCGCTCACGTCCGAAGCCGAGGCGGACGAACCGTTCTCACGCGAGCACTACGAGTACCCCGGAGGCTATGTCGAGGCTGGTGAGGGTGGGCGCAGGGCGGATGTCCGTCTTCAGGAGCTCAGGACGCGCCGCCACACCGCCCGCGCGACCTCAGACTTCGTCAAGCTTCAGCCCGGTCGACGCTTCGAGATCCTCGATCACCCCTCGGCTACCGGGGAGCACGTGATCACCGCGGTCGACGTCTCGTTTGTCATCGATGACCGGGTCTCTCGCACCACGCTCACGGCGCCCATCGCTCTGGACCACTGCGTGCGTTTCGATTGTGTGCCGCGCGAGCAGCTCTACCGCACACGCCGCACCACGCCGCGTCCCAAGGCGTATGGCTTTCAGACCGCTCTGGTAACTGGCCCGGCCGTAGAGGAGATCCACTGCGACGAACATGGCCGCGTCAAAGTTCAGTTCACTTGGGATCTGGACGGACAGCTGGACGAGCGGACCACCTGCTGGATTCGGTCGACGCATCCCCACACGACCGGCTCCGTGACCGTGCCTCGCATTGGCTGGGAGGTCATGGTCCAGTTCTACGATGGCGACCCGGACCGCCCGGTCGTGCTTGGTCACCTCTTCAACATGCTCCACCAGCCGGCGTATTCGCTGCCGGACGAAAAGACGGTGACAGGGCACCGAAGCATCTCATCGCCGGGGGGCGCAGCCGTCAATGAGATTTCGCTGAACGACGCCGCAGGATCGCAGCAGATCCAGATGAACGCCGGCAAGGACATGACCCTCAACACGGTCAACAACAAGAACTCGCAGACCGCGAACGTGGTTGCGAAGTCCGTCGTCGGCTCGCGGAGCTTCAGCATCGGGGCGGACGAGAACATCAGCCTTCAGGCCAACCATGCCGGCTCGGTGGGGGGCGACCACACGATCTCGATCGGCGCCAACCGCACGACCAAGGTCAGCGCCAACGTCGCCAACGAGGTCGCAGGCTCCACGACCATCGACGTCGGCGGACTCGAGAACATGATGATCGGCAACCCGATCGACGCCGTCATCCAGATCATCAAGAGCGAGGCCATCGCAGCCGCCCAAGGGGCAGCGGCCAAAGCCGCGGACCGAGTTCAAGGCGCGCTGCTCGGGCCGGTGATGCCTGCGCTCAACGCGGTCAACGGGGCCCTCGGGGAGGCTGCGAGCTACGCCGGTCCGGCCGCGGCGATCCTCGGCGCCGACAATCCCGCGGTGGCTCTCTACGGCGACACGCTGGCGGGCATGAGTGAGCTGACCACGCCTCCTGACCTGGCCGGAATGGCCGGCGGGATGGCCCAAGCGGTCGCGTCCGACGCGCTCGGCATGGGTGGCGAAGACGGCGGCGCCGGCGGCGGCGGCGGTGGCGGTGGCGGCGGCGGTGGCGGCGGTGGCGGCGGCGGCGGTTGCTGGGGAACGGTCGTCGGCGGTGACGTCACGGAGACCATCGGCGCGTTGGCTGCGATCAACTCGGCGTACGGCGTCGCAGTGAACATCGGCGGCGATAACACCGAGACCATCGGCGCTCTGCGGGCCGAGATCGTCAAGGGTGGCCACGCGGAGGACTGCGCGTCAAAGACCGAGACGGTCGGAGTCTACTTCGTGAACGCCGCAGGCGGCTTCAGCGTCGACGCCACGGGCGCGATCGCATTGAACGTG
>Ga0114933_10002575_pt1 | contig 18590 bp, 16 predicted proteins | sample 4SBtaG_FD_89691 | JGI IMG/M metagenome (GOLD analysis project Ga0114933, IMG submission 89691) | Deep subsurface microbial communities from Kolumbo volcano to uncover new lineages of life (NeLLi) - 4SBTROV12_W25 metaG | ecosystem: Environmental > Aquatic > Marine > Volcanic | place: Kolumbo... | reverse complement strand
TGCACCGAGGGCTCCGGGCCGGCGTCCATGTCGCTCGGTGGCGGGGCGTCGGGGACGGCGACGATCACAGCCTCGTCGACGGCCTCGCCCCCGGGCGTGGCCCTCGACACCAGCCAGGCGCCGACCAAGACCGCGCCCGCGAGACCCAGCCCCGCGGCGAGCTGTAGCGCGCGCTCACGACTCATCTCGCCCTCGCCAGGGGCGCGATGTGCATCGCATTTCCTGCCTCGCGGAGGCGTGCAGCCAAGCTCGCGGGCTCGAGCGGATCGCTCGCGCTCGAGAGGAGCGCAAAGAGGCGCCCGTACGGCGTCGCCAGGTGCTCACGGCTCGGAGCCTCCGGGTCGAACCCCTCTGGAACATCGGGCAGGGCCATGGACCGCTCACCATACGCTACCTCGAGGGCCCCGAAACGCGCGTTCACTTCGCGCATCGGCGCGGCGGACGCTGGGTGGGCTTCGAGAAGCGGCGCATACGCGTCGAGCACCGCGCGCCCCCCGGCGAGGTTCGCGCGCATGTCGGCGAGTGTGCGACGCGCGTACCGAGACTCGTCTTGCCCCGTTGCATGCAAAAGGACCTTCTCCGCCTGCTCCTCGATCGAACCCAAGACGCCGCGCCACGCCGTCTGGTGATCGAGCGCGAGGGGCCGAAACTGCTCTCGCATGTTCGACGTGTCACGCACCAGGCGCCGACAAAGCCCCTCACGAAACTGGCGCGCCTCGGGCGCGGTGCGCGGGGCCAGCGGAGGCCAGTATCCCGCGAGCGTCTCCTCGAAGCGGCGAACCTCCGGGCTCACGGCGTCGTGCCAGAGAATTCGCTCGACGGCGTGCAAACCCACGAACCCAGCCCCGTCGAAGGGGTCCGTGTCGCGGCCGAGCTCTACGGTGTGCTCGTAGCGACCGTCGATCTGCAGATCGAGCTCCGGGAAGAGGATCGCCACGGCCCCCTCGACCCGCTCGTAGGCGTCCCGCGCCCTCCCCCAGGCCTCTCGCATCGTGGCGATCGCGTCGTCCTCGCCCAGCCAGCCCTCCTCCGCCGGTTCAGGCGCGGCGGCGCAGAGCTCGGTCGCCGCGGAGACGAGCGCCCCAAACTGTGTATCGACATAGTTCTTGACGGTGATGACCGTTGCCTCCTGCGGAGAAGCTTCGGCCCGGTCGGGCGGCTCATCCGGCGACGCGGCCTCCCGCGGTGCACCGTCGCAGGCGCAGGCAAGCAGGACAAGAACCGCGAGGCCGCCGCGTCTCACAGCGCCTCGACAAACGCGACGACGCGAGCGCGGTCGGCCGACGACAGCGCCCTGAATCGAGCCACCGCGTCGTTGGCTTCGGATCCCTCCGACGCGTGGGCTTCGATCGCCTGCTCCACGCCCTCGGCGCGTCCATCGTGTAGCAAGCGACGTTGGTGACGAATGCCCATCAGAGCGGGAGTCTGCCATTCGCGACCCGAAGCCTGGCCTTCGATGATGCCGTCTGCGAGGCCGGCTCCCATGTCGTGCAGGAGCAGGTCGGTGTAGAGCGCCACGTCGACCCCCGCGAGCGCGGCGATCGGATGGTCCGAGCGCGTGCGGGCGCGCGGCACATGGCAGACGGAACAGCGAAGATCCTCGAAAAGTGCCCCGCCCGCCGGGTCTGCGGACTCCCGACCCGGGATTGCCAGCAGGCGCACATAGTCGGTGATCGCGGCGACCTGCCCGAGATCGACGTCGACCCCCGGCCGGTCGTCGTCCAGCAGCCCGTCGGGATTGGCGGGTTCCGTGGGGCGGAACGGCGAGGTCAAACCCATGTCACCGACCAAGGCGTCGGCCACGAACTCGTCGAGCGAAGCGAGACGGGCCTTGAGCCCAAACCGCCCGAGGGCCGGAAGCCACGACGGCAGCGCAACCGCGGAGGCTCTCTCGACTCGGTGCGCTCGACCGGAGATCCCATCGTCACGCTCCGCCTGCGCCCGCTCCCAGGACAAGAGCGTGTCGTCGGCGATCGCCTCGATGTACCCGCGCCCGAAGAGCGGTGGTCCGAGTCGCGTCTCCGCTCGTACCGGAGCGTCCGCGGCGGGCAGCAGCGGCGTGGCCCCGCCGATCGTCCGGCGGCGAACCACGTCGCCGAACGGCAACACCGTGGATCGATCCCCGTGGAGCAACGCAAGGCGTGTCACCACGCTCGGGCCGCGCGAGTCGCCCTCGTGGCACGACTCGCAAGAGTGCTGAATGTAGAGCGGTCCCAGCCCTTGGGCCGCGCGGAACGGGAGCTCGAAGCGCGCATCTCCACGGGCGAAGCGCGCCAGCCACTCCGGGCAGAGCCCCGAGATCGGCGCGTCGCTCGGGTCCTCCGTCACCAGGATCAGAGGCGGCGCAGCTGCTTCGTCCGGGCGCTCCGGCGCCACCGCACCCTCGCCGCAGCCGAGCCAGAGCAGAGCTGCGAAGCCCACGAGCGGCGCGAGGGTCGTGAAGGGCGTGCGCTCGCCCTCAGACCGGCTCGAGCCGGTTCCACATCTCATCGAAGACCCGGCGGTAGGGACCGACGAGCCGATCGTCGTCCGTGACGAGGATGTTCTCTCGGTTTCGCTGTGCCGCACTACGGGTCCAGTTGTAGCTGCCCGTGACCAGGGTCGACGAGTCGAAGACGGCGAACTTGTGGTGCATGTGGTGGGCCGATTGGTCGACGCGCACCTCGATGCCGGCGTCTGCCAACTCGTACACGTCCGATCCGCGGTCACGCGCCTTGTCGTCATCGGTGACGATCCGCAGCTGCACGCCGCGCTGATGCGCCTCGACGATGGCGCGCGCGAGTCGATCGTCGGTGATCGTGAAGACGCAGATGTCGACCTTGCTCCGCGAGCCGTCGAGCTCGCGGTGAATGGCCTCGAGGCAGCCGGGCCCCGGGCTGAAGTAGACCTGGGCGCGCACCGTCTCGGTCGGTTCGGGCGGCAGCAGCACCTTGTTGACGGCTTCCAGCCAATCGAGGACCTCGCGGGAAACGTGGTTCGCCATCTTCTCCCGCGCGAGCGCAAACGCGCGATGCCGAAAGAACGCGAGCTCCTCCTCTCGGACCTCGTCCGAGCTGAGTAACTGTTCGAGCGCAGATTTCTCGCCGCGCGAGAGGCGGTGATCTTCGAGCGTTGCGGCGAGTACGCCGTCCACTTCTTGGGGCTTCATGCCGCGATTGTAGTCGTTGACCGACGATCGGAGGCTTCGATACCCTGCGGGACCCATGGATCGGACGACTTCCCCCCGCTCTCGCGTGGTGTTCTCGGTGGCTGTCTTGGTCCTCGCATTGGCGACGGCTGCGACCGCGATGGCCGTTGACGTACGCGGACGACTGCGTGTTCCCTCGGACTTCGGCCAGACGCCGCCCGAGGCTCCCGACGACGCCCAACGCAACCGCTACTGGGATCAGTGGAACGGCTTCCTCGAGCCGCGGCCGCGCGGGTTCGACGCGGCACGCGACCTGGCGGTGGTCCTCACCGGTGAGGGTGAGTTCGCCGAGGAGCAGCCCGGATTCAGGCTGGCCAACGGCGGACTCTGGCCCACCACGATCGTGGTGCGGACGGGAGCCCGCCTCGAGATTCAGAACACTGACGCGATCTCGCACCAGATCTTCGCCGAAGGCGTGGAGGGTTTCACCGACACGCCGGTCGCGCCGGGTCGCATGCGCCCGGTCGACATGCCGAGCGCCGGACACTGGCCGATCGCCGACACGCTCTACGAACACGTCACGGGCCACCTGCACGTCGTCGATGATCTGGTCGCTCGGGGAACGGTGAGCTCGGACGGTCGCTACCGCTTCACGAACATCAACCCCGGCACCTACACGCTGAAGGTGTTCTTCGGGGAGGATGTCGTGCACACGCAGGAGGGCATCGTGGTCGAAGATCGCGAGCTCACGCTCGACCCAGTTCCGCTGGGCGGCAGCGCGGAGGCGGCACAGTGATTCTCTCACGCTTCTGGTACTTACTGCTCGCCGGCGCCGCGATCATCGGCGTCTCGGCCGCTCTGCTCACGGCCACGCTCGTGGACGACGAGTACCGCCACGCCACGGTCAACGAGCTCGTCCGGGACCGCTTCGAGGTCGAGCAGACCCTCAAGCTCGACGCCCGCTCTCGCCTCGACGCGATCGCGCCGATCGCCGCCAACGGCGACGTGCGCACCGCTCTGCGCCGCGCGAGCGCCCGTGACGGCGAAGAGGTCGACGAGGAGCTCAGCAACGGGCTGCGCCAGCAACTGCAGACGCTCAACAGCCAGCTCGACCAGATGTCCGGCGACATGCTCTTCGCGGTCGACCGAAACGGCTGGGTGATCGCGGGCGTCTCGCCGACCCCCATCCCCTCCGGAGCCGGCCTCGGGCAGTTCCCCCTCGTGCGCCGCGCGCTCGAGGGCTACATCCGAGACGACGTCTGGATCTACAACGACGGCGTCTACCGGATGGCCGCGCGCCCCGTCGTGGAGGGCGGCCAGTACGTCGGAGCCCTCATCCACGGCAAGCGCTACGACGATCGGCTCGCCGAGCTGCTCTCCATGCGACTCGACGGCGCGAGCATCGGGTTCTTCCGTGGCGACGGCATGTTCGCCGGGTACATGCCGCCGGGCGCGCCGCGCCGCGATGACATGGGTCAGCTCCTCGCGAGCTCGGTCCTGGAAGACGAGCGCTTCCTCTCGGGCGAACGCACCGAGCCGGTGGAGCTCACCGGCAACGGCCTCGCGGTCTTTTCGTCGGTGACGGGGAGCGCGCGCTACGCCAACGTCGGCTACGCGATCGGCCGACCAGTCCCCGCGGTCGGCAGCCCGTGGGCGATCTTCGACCAGGCCGGCGGCGACAAATGGGCCGGCCTTCCCTGGCTCTACCTGGGGCCCGTCGGCTTTGGGCTCTTCCTGCTCGCCATGTTCTTCATGTGGGTGGAGCGGGACCGCCCACTCTCCAAGCTGCTCAAGCGCGCGGCAGAACTCGAGGGCGCTCCCGAGAACCGGCTCACGATCACGGACTTCGGCGGCCGCTATCGCAAGATCGCCAACGTCGTGAACAACGCGCTCGACAAGGCCGCCGAATCTGCGGGCGCCGGTGCTCCACGGGCGGCTGCCGCCAACCTCGATGCGCTGCTCGGGCCGACGGATGACCGACCGGGCTCGGGCTCGTTCTTCGGCTTCTCTGGCGAGAACAAAAACCCCGTCGCCGACCTGCCGGCGGTGCCTCCCTCACAAGCGGGGCCGGGTCAGCCAGCAGGGGGACTTCCCCCGATCGGCGCTCCGGCCGGCGGTCTGCCGCCGAGCCCGGCGGCCAAGCCAGCCGCACCGCCCAAGCCAGCCGCACCGCCCACGCCAGCCGCACCGCCCACGCCGGCCGCTCCGGCCAAGGCGCGACCCAAGCCGCCCGCCCCACCCAAGCCCCCCAAGCCGCCCGCCAAGCCGAAGGCTGACGCGCCGGCCGAGCCGGCCCCGAGCCCGGAGCCGGCCAAGAAGCCCACCCCCGCCAAGAAGGCCCAGGAGAAGGCGCCGCCCCGCGCTGCGTCCAACCGGACGCTCAAGAGCACGCTCCTCGGTGTCGCGCCGCCCGACGACGATGACGACGACGACGACGATGACGATGACGGCGCGACCATGATCGCGCGCGTCCCGCAGGAGCTCCTGAAGAAGGCCGGCGGCGGGAACGAGCAAGACCACTTCCGTGAGGTCTTCGAGAAGTTTGTCGCCACCAAGAAGCAGTGCGGCGAGCCGACCGCCAGTCTGACGTTCGAGAAGTTCGCCGTGACGCTGACCAAGAACCGAGACCAGATCGTCAAGCGGCACGGCGCGCGCAAGGTGCGCTTCACGGTCTACGTGAAGAACGGCAAGGCCGCGCTGAAGGCCACTCCCATCAAGGACTGATCACCGACCGAGGGCGCGCTCATCGGGGCCGCTCGAGAAGGAGAGCCGGGGCACCTCATTCGGAGCCCCGGCTCGTGACGTCCTTACCATATGGGTCGTAGATTGATGTGGAAGAACCCCTATCCCTATTAGGTGGGGGCCGGTATCGACTGCTTCAGGCTTCCCAGTGTTGCTTGCTGGTCCTGCACACCACAACCGAGAGAAAGCCCCCTAAGAACAAAGGCTTGTACGGGATTCGTTTCACACAACCGTCGCGATTCCCAACAGAGGAACGTACTTTCAAGTTAGGTCAGCGACCCTTGGTGGTCAACCGTTCTCCGCGACCTAGCCACGGAACGTCGGGCACTCCGGCACGGTGATTTGCGAGTCTCGCGAGCACAAAGAACAAGTCGCTCAGGCGATTGACGTAAGCGATGATGTCATCGCGAACGGGCTCTTCGGCGGAGAGCAACACAATCGCTCTTTCCGCTCTACGGCAGACGGTGCGCGCCAGATGCAGGTGGGCCGCCGCAGCGGATCCGCCGGGAAGAACAAACACCTTGAGCGGGGTCAGTTCCAACTCGGCTCTGTCGATCGCCAGCTCGAGAGCGCCGATCTGTTTCTCGTCGATGGACGCCGCGCTGGTCTCTTTGCCCGGCTTCGCCGCGAGTTCCGCGCCGAGATCGAAGAGCTCCGACTGAATGCGCTCGAGCCACGCGTCAACGTTGGTTTCGGGATCTCCCCCGGCCTCCAACGGGTGCGTCCGGGCCAGTCCGATGACGCAGTTCAGCTCGTCGATGTCGCCATAGGCGCTCACCCGCAGTGAGGCCTTGGACACGCGCGTACCGCCGAAGAGGCCTGTCTCGCCGCGGTCGCCGCCCTTCGTGTAGATCTTCATGCTGCACCCAATCGTGTTCCGGCGGAGATCGGGTGTCCGCTGAGGAACGGGCCCGCGTCGAGTCGACGCTTGCCGGTGAGTTGTACTTTCGTCAACGCGACGGCCCCTTCGCCGCAGGCGACGACGATTCCCTCCGCGTCTGCGCTCAGGACCACCCCGGGCTCGCCGGCGCCTGGCACCACCTGCGTGCGGTGAACCTTCAAGGCCGTTCCGTCGAGCGAAGTGTGCGCGCCTGGCCACGGGTGCATGCCGCGCACGCGGTCGTGCACCGCGCGGGCCGAGTCGCCCCAACGGATGGCACCATCTTCCTTGGACAACAACGGAGCGTTTGTCGCCGCCGCGTGCGCCTGGGGGACCGGCGTGATCTCTCCGGCCACCCACCTCGGCAGCTCACGGGTGAGAATCGCGGCGCCCATCTCGGAGAGGCGCTGACCGAGTTCGCCGGCGGTCTCGTCGGGATCGATCGGCGTCTCGTCGCAGGCGAGCACGGGACCCGTGTCCATGCCTTCGTCCATCTGCATCAAGCAAACCCCGGTGCGGTCATCGCCGTTGACGATCGCCCACTGGATGGGCCCCGCGCCGCGCCAGGCCGGCAGGAGCGAGGCGTGCACGTTCACGCAGCCGCGCCGCGGCGCGTCGAGCACGGCCTTCGGCAGGATGCGACCGTAGGCGATGACGACCGCGACGTCCGCCTCGAGGGCGCGCAGCGACTCAGCGAACGCGGCTCTCTTCACCCGGCGCGGCTGCACCACCTCGAGCCCGAGTTCCAGCGCGCGCACCTTCACGGGCGGCGGCCTCAGCTTGAGCCCTCGGCCGGCCGGCCGATCCGGCTGACAGACGACCTGCACCACGTCGGCCAGCGCGGCCACCGCTTCGAGACTCGGCACCGCGAGCTGCGGCGTGCCAAAGAAGATCGCGCGCATGCTTCCTCGCTCTTGCTTTGGGTCGGTGAGGCTATTCGGCCGCGCTGGAGCGCTTGCTCATCGAGCGATGAACCAGGCGGCGACGGATCAAGCCGAGGTGGTCGATCATCAGCTTGCCATCGAGGTGGTCGTTCTCGTGCTGGATCGCCACGGCCAGGAGCCCATCGGCCTCGAGTTCGAAGGGCTCGCCCTTCTCGTTCTGCGCTCGCACCGTCACACGCTCGGCGCGCTCGATCTCCTCGTGGATCCCGGGGAACGAGAGGCAGCCCTCTTCCCAGGCCTGAGCGCCGTCGAGCGTGGTGATCTCGGGGTTCACGAAGACGCGAAGCTCGCTCGGGTCATCCTCCCCCTGCGCCACATCGATGATGAACATGCGGATCGGCTCGCCGATTTGCGTCGCGGCCAAACCGACGCCGGGGGCGGCGTACATGGTCTCCGCCATGTCCTCCACGAGGGTCTCTAGCTCGGGACCGAATTCGGTCACCGGCTTGCCCGGCTCGCGCAGACGCTTGTCGGGATAGTGGAGGATCGTGCGAATCGCCATTGCCCGTAGTTCCTAGTATCGCTCGCTCAGCCTGTAAAGACGGGGGTGATCGCGAGCGCGTAGCGACGCCGCAAATCAGCGCTCGAGAGCACCGCTCGGGCTTCGTCGAGCGCCTCGAGCGCCTCGGCTCGCGAGGCACCCAGCTTGCCTAAACCAAGGGCCTCGAGGGGGATGGCCGCGAGCTCCGCGTGCCGCGCGTCGTAGGCGCCCTCGACCTCCCCGCTGGTCGCGTCACTGCCGATGCCCAGGATCGCGAAGTAGTCGGCGTCCACCGCACGAGCCGCCGCCGCGACGATCAGTTCTCGCACCGCCGCGCGGGCGTCGCCAAACGACGCGTCAGGCGGGTCGGTCAGCACCAAGACGTCACCGGCGACGAGCGCGTAGAGGAGCCCCGCCAGCCCAGGCTCGGTGGGAGCAGCCGCGAGGAAGTCCTTCAACCGATGCCCGTCCATTCGAACGAGCAGTTCGACCAGCTCCGAGGTGAGTTCAGCGGCGGCCAACGCCGCCTCACGCTCGGGTCCGAGCGCCAAACCCGGCTGCTCATCCCCCAAGAGGAGAGCCACCCGCTCCGCGTCGAGCGCCTCACGCGCCACCTCGCTGAGCGCCGCCCGCAGCGGACGACGCATCATCCGCGCCCGCGAGAGCACCCTGCCCGGCTGGGTGTCGTCGAGACGGCGGAGCACAAAGTCGGCCTCTTCGCTGGCCACGATCTTCACCAGCAGACGCTCTCGGGCCTCTCGCATGAGGCGATCGCGCTCGAAGCGCCCGAGTTGCCCCGCGTCGACCCGGGCCTGCAGCGCTGCCTCGGCCCCCGCCTCGTCGGCGGGCGCCTCCGTCGCACGCCCGCGACGCCTGAGCCCGTCGAGCACGGTCTTCGCGATCGGCCCGTCGAACGCGCGCAGCTCGCCGGCCAGGAACGTCATCCGCACAGGCGTATCGTCGCCGAGGCGCAGCTCACAGATCGCATCCAGCCCGAGCGCGGCCACGCGCCAGAGTAGCCGGAGCGCGCCGCCAGCCCCGAGCTGCCCACGCCGGTTGCCGCCTACGCTCGTGCGACCGAGAACGGTGTCGTCGTCGGGCCAGGCCCCGCCACCGATCGGGCCGGGGGCATTCGTCACCAGCGGCGGAAGCTCCGTCGCGGTGGTCAGCTCGCGGCGGACGGGCCGAGCCTCGGGCGGTGGATCGAGCGCGGTGTGCACCCGGCGTGGGATCGCCGGTGGCGCGATCGCGGCCGGGGGGGAGCTCGAGAGCCCATGGTTGGTGGACGCGGCCTCCTCGGCGGTCGACGGCACCATCGGCATCGGAACCGCGGGGCCGCCGATGTAGGTGAAAGCGTCGATCGGGTCCTCGACCACTGGCTCGTCGATACGAAACGTCGGCATGTCGAGGAGCTCGGCGGGCACGAGCTCGTCCGGAGGCTCGTCCGCGGCCAGCAGATAGAGCGCGATTGGCGAACGGTTGGGAAACACCCTTCGATCGGCAGCGTTGAGGAGATCCGCCAGCCAGGGCGAGACCCGAGCACGCTTGTCGGGCGGGATCTCGAGATCCGAAGCCCGCCGCTCACGGCCCGTGCCCGGCTGAGAGCCCGTGCCGGGGAAGGAGCTGATGGGAGAGCTCCCCGAGGCGGTCTTGAGTCGGCGTCCCGTTGCGGTCGTCGATGGCGTGGAGGCGACGGGCTCAGGCGTCCTCGATCGGCCGCCCGTCACGCTCGAAACCTCGTGCCCGTCGGCGATGGCGGACGGGTCGACCGCGCTCTGGCCGAGCTGCATCGTAGGCTCGCGCGGGCGCCAAGACGTCTTTGAGGCCTCCGGCTTGCGAGACAGAACTTGTGAGCTCGCCGGATCATCGGGATCGGAGAGCTGCATCGTGCGCTCCGGTACCGGGGCCTGAATCCTGGACACCTCCGCACGCGGAGAGGACTCGAGCAGCGCGTACACCTTGGCTAGGAGAGCGGCGAAGCTCACGGGCCGTAGAAACACCGCCTCAGCCCCGAACCCCGGGCCATCCCCGGGGTGCGCCGTGCCCTCCGGCACGCCGACCAGGATCACGGGAACGTCGCCGTGGTCTCCGTCGTCACGAAGCAGCTTGATCGCCTTGAGCGCGCCGGGCGCGTCGCCAGCGACGATGACGAGATCGGCGTGGGTCCTGACGACGTCGTCCGCGCCGATGACCCCGACGTCGAGATCCGACTGACGCAGGTTCTCGACGATCCACGGCCCCTCCGAAGTCGGGTCCCAAACGTCGATCATGGCGGCCACGGCGGTGATGATAAGGGCTGCCGAGCTGGGCCCCAACCTCGATCCGAGGGCACACGGGTTCGCATCGAGCGGAGCAGCGCTCGGACGCCGATCACGATACGCTCGCCAGATGAACGCATCGAAGCGCGCTTCCGGATGCTCGCCGAGACGGGCCTCCCGCCGCGTGCTCGTCGCTCTGCTCACGCTTGGGGTCGCCGTGCCGGTGGTGGCGCAGGAGCGAGCCGAGTGGAGCGCGACCGGCCCCCGCGAGGGTCGTCAGGCGACCGACCCGGCGCGGCTCACCCCGGAAGAGCGCAGGCACCTCCCGGTGCTCTCGATGCCCCAGAACGTGCGCGCCGATCGCCCCTTCGATTTTGTCGTCCAGGTCGGCGTCGACCCCCACGTGATGACCGACGCGCATCACATCGACTGGGTCGAAATCAGCGTCGGCGAGAGGCGCGTCCTGGTCGCGGACCTCAGCGCCGACGTGGGCTATCCGATCGTGCGTTTCCCCCTGGTGCTGAGAGAATCCGCCGAGCTGACGGTGAGGTCGCACTGCAACCTCCACGGCACGTGGCGGACCCAGCGTTCCGTCACGGTGCGCTGACGCGATGGCCCCGCATCGCGCGGGCCCGCCGCGACGGCTATCATCCGCCTCGATGCGGTGCTCGGTCCTCCTCCTCTTGCTCGGACTCGTCGGCTGCGACGATCTCGGCAGCTATGCGACCGGGCCCGACGAGGCCTACCGCGGCATCGTCGTTGGCGTGGAGGACCCGCCCGTGCTGCGGCGGGGGTTCGCCTCCTCGACAGAGCTCACGATGACCTTCGATCCCCGCCGCGCCAGCTCCCTTGCCAACCCCCCCGGCACCCTCACGACGAGCGACGGGGCGCTAACGCAGGTCGCGCTCGAGCCGATCGTCCCGCTGACCCACGACGCGCTGAGCGAGTACGAGATCCCCATCGGCGCGCGCATTCGGAACTACATCTTCGTCCTCCGTCCGGACGAGGGGCCGCTCGCCGGTCGGGAACCGTTTGTCTTCGTCTCACTCATGGGTGACGGCATGGTCGAGGTGCGCATCGTCGCTGGCGGCGGCAGCGCGCCCGGAGACTACTTCGGCCTCTTCCGCCTGACCCGGGAGAGCCTTCGATGAGAGTGCTGGGCATCGAGTCTTCGTGCGACGAGACCGCGGCGGCGGTGGTCACCGAACGAGGAGAGGTGATCAGCGACGTGGTCGCGAGCCAGATCGCGGTACACGCCCCGTATGGTGGGGTCGTGCCAGAGCTCGCGTCGCGCGCCCACGTGCAAAACGTCGTGCCGGTCATCGAGCAGGCGCTCGCCCAGGCAGGCGGGATCGAGAGCATCGACGCGGTGGCCGTGACCAACGGCCCCGGCCTGATCGGAGCGCTCCTCGTCGGCCTCAGCGCCGCGAAGTCCATCGCCTGGGCGCGTGACCTCCCGCTCGTCGGCGTGAACCATCTCATCGGCCACCTCTTTGCCGTCTACCTGCGCCGGGAGGGCGAGTCCACGACGCCGCCGGAGCTGCCCTACGTCGCGCTGCTCGTGAGCGGAGGTCACACCGCGATCTATGAGGTCACGGCGCCTGGCCAGATCCGCATCCTCGGCCAGACCCGGGATGACGCCGCCGGAGAGGCGTTCGACAAGGTCGCCAAGCTGCTCGGGCTCGGGTACCCGGGCGGTCCGATCGTCGACCGGCTGGCCGCCTCGGGGGACCCGAACGCCGTCGACCTGCCGTCACCGATGGCCTCCAAGCGCACGCTCGACTTCAGCTTCTCGGGCCTCAAGACGGCCGTCGCGCGCCACGTGAAGGTCAACGGCGTGCCCGAAGATCCTTCCGACCTCTGCGCGGCCTTTCAACGTCGGGTCGTTCGCGTGCTGGTGAAGAAGAGCGTGCACGCGTGTGAAGAGCTGAAGATCCCGAGGCTCGTGCTGGGCGGCGGCGTCGCCGCCAACCGCGGCCTCCGGGCGCGCGCCAAGCTCATCTGTGAGAAGCGCGGGATCGACCTCTTTGTACCGTCGCTGGCCTCTTGCACCGACAACGCCGCCATGATCGCCTACGCGGGCGCGCTCCGGCTCAGCGCGGGGGAGCGAGATGACGTTGCGTTGGGCGCGTACTCGAGGAGCCCCGATCTACGCCGCGGCAAGCTGCCCAAGGTTCGCTGACCTCCTAGAAAACGATGAACCCAACTGCAATCTTTGTGATACAGGCCGACGCATGAAGGGCTCGGTAGACACCATTCTCGAAGCGGTCGGCGCGACGCCACTGGTTCGGCTGAACAAGCTCGGCACCGAGCTCGAGGCGACGCTCTACGTGAAGTGCGAGTTCCTCTCGCCGAGCGGCTCCGCGAAGGATCGGATGGCCCGTGCGCTGGTCGACGCGGCCGAGCGATCCGGTTCCCTGCGGCCCGGCGGTACGATCGTCGAGGCGACGACGGGCAACGCCGGCGCGGCCCTTGCGCTCGTGGCAGCGGTGCGCGGCTACAAGTGCATCTGTGTCGTTCCGGAGAAGGCGAGCGCGGAGAAGCTCGCGTCTCTGCGCGCCTACGGAGCAAAGGTCGTAGTCGCCCCGGGCGTCGTCGACCCCGATGACCCGAGGGGCATGCGCTCGGTCGCGGCTCAGCTCGCCTCCGAGTCACCGGGCGCCTTCTTCATCAACCAATGGGACAATCTGGAGAACCCAGAGGCGTACGCGGCGTCCTTGGGGCCGGAGCTCTGGGAGCAGACGGAAGGCAGCTTCGACGCGATCGTCGCCGGCATCGGCTCGGGCGGGCTCCTGATGGGTCTGCGACGGTACTTGAAAGCGAAGAAACCCGACATCCAGGTGGTCGGCGTCGACGCGCGCGGCTCCCTCTACCACGACCTCGCGACGAGCGGCCGCGTGACCCAACCGTCCGGCTACCAGCTCGAAGGCGTCGGGTCCGACTTCGTGCCGCGCGTGCTCGACCTCGGCGCCCTCGACGCGGTGGTCCAGGTCGATGATCGCAACGCCTTTCTCACGACGCGAGACCTCGTGCGACTCGAGGGCATCTACGCCGGTGGCTCGAGCGGTGCAGCCGTGGCGGGCGCGATGGCCTGGGCCCGCAAGAACCCTGGGACCAAGAACATCTTGGTCGTGCTGCCGGACTCGGCGGGCCTCTACCTTTCGAAGCTCTTCAACGACGAGTGGATGCGTGAGAACGGCTTCCTCTCGGAGCAAGAAGGCCTCGGCACCGTGCGTGACCTCCTGCAGAACAAGGGTGGCGTCGGCGTGGTCACGGCCAAGGCCTATGACCGGGTGCGCGATGTCGTGATGCGCATGAAGAAGCACGGCATCTCCCAGCTCCCGATCCTCGACGGCGACACCCTGCTCGGCGCGGTCGCGGAGGTCGATCTGCTCCGCTACCTGGTCAGCGGCGAGAGCTCTCTGGACGGCGCCGTCGCGCCACTGGTCGAGAACGACTACGCGACCGTGAACCCCGATGCCTCGATCGAGGAGCTCAAGGCGACGCTCGCCGACGCCCGCATGGCGATCGTGCTCGAGGGCGAGCGCATCGTGGGCATCGTCACCAAGATCGATCTGATCGACTACCTGGCCAAGCGCGCGAGCTGATCGACGCCGCGCGAGAAGACGTCCGGCGGCGCGAGCAGGGAGAGCACGAGCCACGCTTCGTTGTCGGGGAAGTCGTAGAAGTAGCCCGGGTGAACGGAGACGCCGGCTTCGATCAGGGCGATCGCCCAGGCCTCGTCGGTTCGTGTGGCGGGCATGCGAACAGGTGCATACCACCCACCCTCGACCCGCGGCACGCTCGCCGCCGTACCCTCACACGCCGATCGTAGGACCTCGAGATTCGAGGCGATCCGCTCTCGAATCGCTGATGCCGCACCATCGAGGGGCAGGAGCAGCGGCAACGCGTGTTGTGATGTGCTCGGGGAGAGGTAGGTGTCCATGATCAGCTCGAGCCGCGCGCACGCGTTCTCGACGGCAGCGCTCTCCCCGGCCACGGAGATCCACCCGAGCTTGAGCTGAGGCAGCGCGAGCCGCTTGGATGCGCCGTCGAGCCCGAAGACGAGTGACTCGGTGGTCGAGCCGGCAAAGCTGGCGGCCCGGGGCCGGTCCTCGGGCGCTTCGATCGGGTAGGCGTGGAACACCTCGTCGACGATGAGCGGCACGCCGAGCGAGGTGAGCGCCTCGAGCTCCGCGCTGCCGAGGTAGTGCCCCGTCGGGTTGTTGGGGCTGACCGCAACGATCGCGCGCGTGCGGTCGCTGATCGCTTCCCAAAGCTCCGCCGTGTCGAAGCTCCACTGCCCGTCGTACCGGCACGAGTACGGCACGAGCGAGACGCCGGCGAGGTGCGCGAGGTGCGCGAGCAGCGGATAGCTGGGCGCGGGCACGAGCACCTCGTCCCCCGGATCGGTCAAGAGCGTGAAGAGGTGCCCGTAGGCCTCTGAGGTGCTCGCCGTGATGAACACCCGGTCCACGCTCGGAGCCAGCTCGGCCGCGACGAGCGCCTCTCGCGCCCCGATCCATCCGCGTGGATCAGGCTCGTAGACGAGCGCAGACGGACTCGCGAGTGCATCGAGGATCTCGTCTGTCGCGTAGGGGAGCTGCGCCTTGGTCGGGTTCGAAAGCGCGAGGTCCAAGATCTCCGTGCCGCTCTCGCGACGCGCGCGCAGGGCCTGGGTGTAGGCGTTCTCTTCCGTCTGACCGGTCGCGCTTCGTTCGGAGAACAACATCACGGCAATCCCACCTTTCGGACTTCGAGCGACTCAGAGCATCGAGACCGGGTCGACGTCGACGTGCGCTCTCGCGGTCCGCAGGCCTTCGTCGATCCGCGCCGCCACGGCTCTCGCGACCGAGCGCAGCGCGCGGCGATCGGAGCTGCGGAGCAACATGCGAAAGCGGTAGCGGGCGCGCAACTTCTTGATCGGCGCCGCGGCGGGTCCGAGCACCTCGACCTTCTTCGCCTTCACAGCCGGCTGCTCTCGCGCGCGTTCAGCCAGGAGATCGATCGCACTCCGCGCCCGACGCTCGTCCGGCGCGTCACAACGAACGGCGACCAGTCGGCCGAACGGCGCGTACCGGAGCAGCTGCCGGTCCTCGAGCTCGGTGCGATAGAAGCGCTCGTAGTCGTGCTGCTGAGCCGCGAGGATCGCCGGGTGGTGCGGCTGAAAGGTCTGGAAGACGACCTTGCCGGGTCGGTCGCCCCTCCCGGCGCGCCCGGCCACCTGGCTGAGCAGCTGAAAGGTGCGCTCGGACGCGCGAAAGTCCGGGAACGCGAGCGACTGATCGGCGAGCACGACGCCCACCAAGGTGACGCCGGGAAGGTCGTGCCCCTTGGTGACCATCTGCGTGCCGACGAGCACGTCGATCTCGCGGCGCCGCACGCGCTCGAGCACCGCCTCGATCCCTCTCCCTCCCGCCGCCGTGTCCCGGTCCAGGCGAGCGATCTTCGCGGGCGAGAAGGCCGCCGCCAGCGTGTCCTCGAGGCGCTCCGTGCCAAGTCCGAGCGGGACCAGCTTGGAGGCCTGACACTTGGGACAACGGAGCGACATCGGGGTCGCGAAATCGCAGTAGTGGCAGCGCAGGCGAGACGCCCGCCGGTGCTCCGTGAGGCTCACGCTGCACGCCGGACACTCCGCCACCTCGCCGCAGTCGCCGCACCGAAGGCTCGGCGAGAAACCGCGCCGGTTCAGGAAGAGGATCGCTTGCTCGCCACGTCCGAGGCAGTCCTCGAGCGCACGGTGGAGCGGGCCGGTGATCAGCGGGTGGCCCGACGGGCCGGCTCCGTGTCGCTTGAGGTCGACGACCTCGACCTGAGGTAGGTCGTTCTTGGTCGCCCGGGTGGGCAAGAGGCTGTACGACACCTTGTCGATCTGGGCGCGGTAGCGCGTTTCGACACTCGGCGTCGCCGTGCCCAAGACGCAGATCGCCCCGGCGCGATGTGCACGCAGGATCGCCATGTCGCGGGCGTGGTACCGGAAGCCGTCTTCCTGCTTGAAAGAAGGGTCGTGCTCCTCGTCGACGACGATGATGCCGAGATCGAGGACCGGCGCGAAGAGCGCAGATCGGGCGCCGACCGCCAGCCGCAGCGCACCACTGCGCAGCCCGCGCCAGGCCGCATGGCGCTGCGTCTTCGTGAGCCCGCTGTGCAGAACCGCGATGCCATCACCGAAGCGCGCGCGGAAGCGCGAGACGAGCTGCGGCGTGAGCGCGATCTCCGGTACGAGGAGCAGCGCGCCCTGCCCCATGCTTCGCGCCTCATCGATCACCCGGAGGTAGACTTCGGTCTTGCCGGAGCCCGTCACGCCGTGCAGCAGATGGGTGGACGGCCCTGCTCCGAGGGCGGCGACGAGCCTCTCGATGGCAACTCGTTGCGCCTCGGTGGGCTCGTGCGGGGCGTCGCGCGGCACCGACTCACTGAAGAACGGGTCGGCGGCGACCTCCCGCTCCTCGACGACGACGAGGCCGCGCTGGCTCAATCGACGAACGATCTGACGCGGCCCCTTCACGTGGGCTCGGAGCTCGTCGAGCGAGACCTCGGGGCGCTCCTCCAGCAGGGCCAACACGGCGCGCTGCTTTTCACCCAGGCGCCCCTCGGCCGGCTGGTCGGTGCGCTTGGCGAAGGCGGCCTTCTTGGTCGCGATGCGCGGGCCCGCGAGCTGCTCATCGGAGGCGAGAAACCCCTCGCGTCGGAGCGCGTGCACGGCCTCCGCCGGGAGGGCCGGCGCGGCCGCTCGGAGCACCTCGCCCACCGGGTAGAAGTAGTAGTCGGAAGCCTCGATGAGGAAGTCGAGCAGCTCCTTCGGGTAGGCGGGCGTCGGCTCGATCGCTCCGGCGACCGCCTTCAGCCGGACGACCCCCTCGGGCGGCGCATCCCGATGGGCGAGCACGACGCCGACGAGCTTCCGGCCCGAGAACGGAACGGCAACGCGGGTGCCGACCTCGAGGTCCCCGAGCGCTTTGGGCGCTCGGTACGTGAACCTGCGGCGCAGGGGCACCGGGAGCGCCACCTCGACGAACCGCTCGCCGAGGTCTTCTTGCTCGAAGAGGGGCACGACGCCGCTCATGCCGGTCTCGCAATGTGCTCTGCCAGGCGGCGCCAGGTGCCGCGGGGCGCGTGCGCACCGACGGCGAGCCCGGCGAGCTCCCGAGCCAGCCCGTCATCCAGCGTCTGCGGCAACGCCGCAGCTGCGGCCGCCGCGAGCCGTCCTCGGGCCACGTACGCGATGGTCGGAGAGCGTTGCGTGTCATGCCAGGCCACCAGGACGGCGACGTCCGCGCCCCGCACGACGAGCACGGATCGGCGGAGCGCCTCGGCCAAGGTCGGGTCCGTCAGGAGTTCGCGATGGCGCTGCCTTCGTCGCCGCCGCGCCGCCGGCTGCCCCTCGGTCTCCCGCTGCTCTCGGCGCACCTCGCGACGACTCATGTGCTGGTCCTGCCAGTACCGGTAGCACCGGTAGACCAGGGCCACCGCCCCGGCCAGCGCGATCAGCGCACACGCCTGCCAGTAGAACTCGCCGACGACGACGCCGACCATGGAGAGCGCGCGCTCCGGCGCGAGTTCGGTGCGCCCGAAGAGCCCCGTGGAGTCGCTGAGAACCGCCAGCGCGATGAGCGCGAGGGCGACGCTGAGCCCGGCCGGCGCGAGCCGCGCCGCGAGCTCGCTCGGGCTGAACATTTTCGAGAAGCCGCGCACTGGGTCGAGCCGCCCGAGGTCGGGGGTGAGCGGCTTCGTCGTCCAGAGCGGACCCACCTGGAGAAAGGCGGCGATCGCGCCCATGGTCACACAGGCCGCCAGCGGCCCCGCGAGACCCGCGAGGAGCACGTCAGCGGCTTCGGTCAAGTTGCCCTCCCCGCTCAGCGCTCGCACCGCGAAGCTACGCCAGGTGCCCAGCCATCGAGGAGCGCCAAAGGCCAACGCGGCGCCGCCCGCGAGGAGCACCAACGCCGACGAGGCCAGCGGGCTCTTCGCGACGTCGCCGGCTTCTCGGGCGCGCCGCAGCTTGCGAGCGGTTGGCGCGTGGGGTCGGTCCTCGTCCATCGGTGGAGCGGCGAGCATAGCGCGACCGGACGGGCGCGCCGGGTGAGGACTGACGCTGCCTCGGAGGCGCGCCGCCTACCGTGCGAAGCGGACCGCTCAGGCAGGGCTAGCGTCGACG
>Ga0114933_10002573_pt1 | contig 18600 bp, 16 predicted proteins | sample 4SBtaG_FD_89691 | JGI IMG/M metagenome (GOLD analysis project Ga0114933, IMG submission 89691) | Deep subsurface microbial communities from Kolumbo volcano to uncover new lineages of life (NeLLi) - 4SBTROV12_W25 metaG | ecosystem: Environmental > Aquatic > Marine > Volcanic | place: Kolumbo... | reverse complement strand
TAGTGAAGTGTTTGTTATCGGCGGTGGCCAAATCTATCAGGCCGCTCTGGGTTTCGCGGATACACTCTATGTCACACGCGTGCATGCCCACGTTGAAGGAGATACAGAGTTTCCAGCTGTAGACTGGGATGCCTGGCGACTGGAGTCCAGCGAAGAGCATCCAGCCGATGATCGCAACGACCATAAATTCAGTTTCGAAGTGTGGCAGAAGCGATAGACGTCGGCTGCGACTCCCGCATCCAATATCTTCGTCGCCTAACGGTTTCTCGACATATGGTACGGTCGCCATAGCATCGGGCGACGAAAGCTTGCCTTTTTCTAACTTCACGCGAAGAATGCCAATAGACGCTTGAACCGCTCACGGACTTTTCTGAAATCAGGTATGCAGAAAACTCAATCCACATTTGAAACCCGCAGCTTATTTGATCTAGCTGGTTGGTTAGCAATGCATGGTGACGAAATACTAGACACCATGAAGTACATCTCTCTGGAACAAACGCGACGTTATTACATTAGTAGTCGTCGACGGATCGAATTCTGGCTTAATTGCACCCGAGCGGATGCCGTTGCGGACAAGTTTAACGCTGCGGAATCCGCGTTGGTTTCTGAGATCGTGACGCGAGTATGGACAGCACTTGCTCGAGGGATTGCAACGGAGTCCGGAGGCAAGGCTCTGGTTGTGTTTGAACAGATTTGTGAGGATCACGCGGCTGTAAATGAGCGGGCACGTTTTTCAGTGGAATTAGATGGGCCGAGCCACAAGCTCCGGTCACTCCGCCGCGAATGCGAGCAGTCGACGGACCATCTACTCGCGTTTCTGCCTGCAGAGTGCTGTGCCGGGGTTTATGCGCATGACCGAGTCCGATTCGATAAACGGCAGGTAGAGATTGACTATGAACGCGAAAGTGGCCAGCTCGAAGCGGCTCGTTGTTTTACGCGGCACACACTACATGCGAAGTTTGAATGGAGTCATCTTGGTGACCGGCTGATTCAATGCCGACAGGCTCCGTACCATCGCCAGGTTATCAGCAGCATGATTTCGATGATGGACAGAGACCTAATGCCGATTCCTGAGATGTGGTCGCGATTCTACGCGCCACACAAATCAGCGTCAGCGGCTGAACTGGTAGTATGGAACTAGTGTTACCAGAAGTAACACCAAGGGTGAATGCCTTCGAACTTCTGCCTCCTGATTCAACGTCATATGTTCACGCTCGCGATTACACATCTTGTTCTTGTCACACTGTTGATGTGCTGGATTTATTTTGGTTTTGCCAGTGTGCCAAAGCTGATTGATGAGGAGCCGTTAACTGACGGCGAATTACCGTCTTTGACCATCGTGTTTGGTGCAAGAAATGAAGAAGCAGAACTCGAGCGGGCACTCCGCAGTTTGATTGCAATAGACTATCCGGATCTGGAGATTATTGCTGTTAATGACCGATCAACAGATACCACGGGCGAAATCATGGATCGGGTTGGATGTGAATCTGATCGATTACAAATCATCCATAATGACTCGCTACCAGACGGCTGGTTGGGGAAAAACTACGTTTTACAATTGGCCTCTCAGCAGGCATCAGGCGAGTACATCCTGATGACGGACGCGGATGTATCTATGAAGGCAGATGCTCTCCGCAGGGCGATGGCTTTTGCAAAACGGGAAGAGTGGGATCATGTGGCGGGATTACCGCACATTGATATGCCGACCGCGTTACTTCAGTGCATGGGAATCATGTTCTTCCAATTCTTTTCCATACTCTTTAAGCCCTGGAAGGCGCGTGATCCACGCAGTAAAGCACACGTTGGTATCGGCGCATTTAACCTGGTTAAGACGGCTGTCTACCGTGACATAGGAATGCATGAGCCTATCAAGATGCGGCCGGATGATGACGTTCGATTTGGGTGGCTAATAAAGAAGCACGGATACCGGCAGTGTCTGGTGAATGCTGCAGATTGCGTGAGTGTTCCCTGGTACACCAAATTGCGCGATATGATTGTCGGACTGGAGAAGAATTCGCTGGCTGGCCTCAATTATCATGTTTGGCTTGTGCCACTGGGAATGACGATGCTTGCTGCGTTCTTCTTATGGCCGCTCGTTGCGCCGTTTGTGTTGGCATCGCCGGCGTGCTGGATTTATGCTTCTGTTAATGTGGTGATTCTCATAGCAATGATGGTTGCAGCAAGTGATAATGCAGTGAATCCGTTCTACACGGTGCTTTATCCATTGACGATAGTGCTGTTGATCTGGGCGACCACGCGTGCAACCGTGTTGACCTTGTGGCAACGCGGCATCTACTGGCGAGGCACGTTTTATTCACTCAAGGAACTTCGAGCTAACACCCTGGACTAGTTATGAAACGAACTTATATCGTTATTTGCTTGCTTACGATTCTCATCATTTCACCTGCAGCGATGGCCCAGAACTGGAAAGCAGGTACCTCACGTGTGAACATCATACCGGAGAAACAGATCTGGATGTCCGGTTACGGGGGCAGAGACCACGTAGCTGAAGGAAAGCTCACAGACCTTTGGGCAAAGTCGTTGGCGATTACTGATGCCAATGGTAACACCGGAGTACTGATCACACTGGATTTGGTTGGCATCCATGCGGATACAACGGCAGCTATTTGTGAAGCATTGAAGGAACAGCATGGTCTTGAAAGAAGTCAAATTGCAATCAATTGTTCCCATACACACACTGGTCCGGCGGTTGGCATGAATCTGGGGCCGCTTCATTACCTACAGATACCTAAAGCGGAGCAGGAGCAACTCGACCTCTACGAGAAGGCGTTGATTAAAAAGGTCGTTTCCGGTGTGTCGCAGGCGATCGAGGATGTGGAGCCGGCATCCCTTAACTGGGGATCGGGTTTGTGTGCCGTTGCAGTGAACCGCCGAAACAACTCAGAATCTCAGGTGCCGGAAGTTCGTATCGCCGGCAAACTGAACGGACCGTACGATCATGATGTACCGGTATTGGCTGTTCGGCGTGCCGATAAGAGTCTCAAGACAATCGTGTTTGGCTATGCCTGCCACGCCACCGTACTCAGTTTCTATCAATGGTCGGGAGACTATCCGGGTTTTGCGCAGATTTCAGTCGAAGAACAATTCCCCGGAGTTAACGCGATGTTTTGGGCGGGCTGTGGAGCAGATCAGAATCCACTGCCACGACGCACAGTGGAATTGGCTAAGAGCTATGGTCACCGCCTGGGGACAGCCGTAGGCGAAGTTATCAACGGCACAATGCATGCTGTCGAGAGTACGCTACGGACGGAATATACCGAAGTTGATCTGCCACTTCAGCAACTGCCGACAGTGGACGAACTTAAAGGGAGGCTCGATTCGGATCAGAAGTACGAGAAGGCGAGAGCAAAGTATATTCTAGATCGACTTGGTAATAAGAAGGAATTGGATACGACCTATCCGTACCCGATAGGCTCCTGGCGAATTGGCAAGGATGTCCGATTTGTATTTCTGGGCGGTGAAGTTGTAGTGGATTACGCGATATCTATCAAAAGTTTGGCAGCAGGCACGCCAGAGGATAGCGCGCAGATGGTGTGGGTTGCAGGCTATAGCAATGATGTGATGGCCTATATCCCATCTCGTCGCGTGCTGCGAGAGGGTGGTTATGAAGGCGGTGGGTCAAATGCCTACTATGGCATGCCTGGTTTGTGGGCGCCGGAACTCGAGGCGATGATCATGCATGAGGTTGAAGAGCAGTGGAAATAAGCTAACAGGTGTAGGCCTGTCAACGGTACGCTGGCCGTCCATCGTAAGTATCCAAGTAACCACCGCAAGTAGTTTCCAACCGCACCATATATCGAGGAGCCGTGAGGCGACGAAGATATTGGACACGGGCATTTCCCTGTCTGGGAATCGCTCTAAAAATGTATGAACTGATTGAAAAACGGCTACGTATAATAAGTAGATCATGCATGAAATACCTGCGACTAACTCATTTGCTGAGGAGTTGACGGACGAGCAACTTCTCCACAATTACCGGGATTCCGGTGACCGTGAGCTGTTTGCGCGACTGGTTCGGCGATATGAACGCGAACTGTATGCTTACCTTCGCCGATATCTCGGTAATGCAGAAATGGCAGAAGATGTGTTTCAGTCAACTTTTTTGCAAGTGCATCTGAAATGTGACAAGTTTGACACATCGCGACGATTTAAGCCCTGGCTGTACACCGTTGCAACAAATCAGGCAATCGATGCACAACGCAGGAATAAGCGTCACCGAATGGTGAGTCTTAACCGCACGAATCAAAATGATGATTCGGTGGATGTAGGGGCATTGATCGATCTGATGGTCAGTAAGGACACTGGTCCACTGGATCATGTTAGCCAACTGGAACGTGGACAGTGGGTTCAAAACGCCATCAGCCAACTTTCAGACCAGATGCGCAGCGTTGTGAATCTGGTTTATTACGAAGGCATGAAGTACCGAGAAGCGGCAGATATCCTGGATATCCCTGTCGGTACGGTAAAGAGCCGCCTTCACGCTGCGATTTTGAAGCTCAATGAAGCATGGATCGCTTCACACGATGAAATAGAATTCTAGTGAGTCCCGATAAAGCACGACAAATAACAGAGTAAATACAATGACATTGGACCTGATTGGATTTCTGCTTGGCGCATTAGACGAGGATGAGCACCAGGCAGTACAGCAACAGATCGATGCGGATCCATCACTAAAAGAAAAACTGGATCGGCTTGAGCAACAGCTTCGAACGCTGGAATCCTATCGACATTGTGAACCGCCGGCTCAACTTTCAGTTGATACGCTTGGCTATGTGTTTGACTATGTAGACAATCAGGCACCTCGCCCGGCAAGTGTCGTGTCACAACCGGCTCGCCGCAAAAAGAACTGGTCTCGGTGGGACTTGATTGTTACTTCAACATTAATTGTCGGTGTTGCCTTATTGATCGTTCCCGGTGTTGCGAATAGTCGTTATCAGGCTGAATTAAGAGAATGTCAATTCAATCTGCAGGAGATTGGCCAGGGGCTTCTAGGCTACTCCATGGTTCATAACGGTTACTATCCCGCGGTACCGGATAACGCAAATCTTGGCGTAGCAGGTTACTTCCCACCAGTGTTGTTGGAATTAGGATTTCTTGACCGCCCGGGACTAGTATTCTGCCCATCCGAAGTTGTGCCTGAGGAATGGCGCAGCGGTGGTGTGCCCAACAGTAAAGAGGTCATGGAGGCTACCGGCGAAGAACTGAAACAATTGCAGATGCGCATGGGAGGTAGTTACGGATTTAACGTTGGTTACGTCATTGATGGAAAATACCATCGAATTCGAAACCTTGGCCGTCCGTTCTTTGCGATTGCTGCGGATCAGCCACATCCTGTTGGCCCGGATCTAAGCAGTAACAATCACGGCGGTCGGGGTCAAAACGTACTCTTTGAAGATGGTCACGTGCAGTTCATTGTGAGCCCTGCAATCCGAGAGCATATCTTTCAAAGCAATCGTGGTCGAGTGGAACCTGGTCAGAGCCTTAATGACTCGGTGATCCTACGCAGCGAAGTCCGCGTGTATCCGGTAAGCGAGTAACAGTTGCGGCTATTCTCTTTCGCTAGCTATACAATTAGCGTCTTGCTGTCTTCACCGAGGTCCTGCACGTATCTCGGTACTGCATACCCTGGTAATCGTGTCCGTAGCTCAGTCATGATTTGCTTGCCTTCAGCAATGGGTACCTCGAAATGGGCAGCGCCGCGAACGCGATCCAACTGGTTTAGGTAGTACGGCAACACTCCGCGATTTATGAGCGACTCACATAACGCAACCTGTGCATTAGCGGTATCGTTGATACCTCTAAGTAAGACTGCCTGATTTAGTACGGGCGTCCCAGTGGCCTTGATGCACCTTATGGCAGCTTCAACATCAGCATCCCATTCACGTACATGATTCATGTGAATCACAATCACTGATGAGAGCCTGCTGTCCTTAATGAGTTTGCAGAATTCGGCTGTGACTCTCGATGGAATCATAATTGGCAACCGAGTGTGAATGCGTAGCCTGTCCACATGAGGAATTGCTTCAATCAACTCTATGAGTACAGCAAGGCGCGAGTCACTAAGTGTGAGAGGATCTCCACCGCTTAAGATCACCTCTGAAAGAGAGTTATCATCCCGGATTGCTTCCATGGCCGATTCCCACGTATCCATGCTCCGTGGTTCCTCGCCGTACGGATATTCGCGGCGGAAACAGTAGCGGCAATGCACAGCACATGTTCCGGTGGTAATCAGCAGCGCACGGCCTCGATACTTGTGAATTACGCCCGGTGCGATCCGGTGCTTAAGATCCGAAACCGGATCTGTTTGATAGCTATCCGGTGATGAGGATTCTGCTTCGACGGGCAAGACTTGTAGTAACAGCGGGTCAGTCAAGTTGCCCGCTTCGATTCTGTCTGCAAATGGCAACGGTACGAATAATGGAAAAAGCTCGGTAGCATTACCACCGGCGCCAAACGTCCCTGCATCTAATCCGAGATACGACTCCAGCTGTTCAGCAGAGCGAATCGCACGGCGCATGTGTTGCTGCCATGGTAACTCCGCATTTTGCGTGTTGGAGGATTCGGTGTGGTGCATCGAGCGGTGGTCTATACAGTTGCTGGGTGAATAGGAAGAATCACGGGTTTCTAGGATTATGCCTTGTTGGTACATTTTGAGAAGATGAGCAACGCAGCAGAAAAGGCTGTATTTAGTGCAAGCGTTTAACCGATTGTTCAGTGTATTCGCATTCTTCTACACCTTTTATACCCATTAATTAGCAGGCAAAACCGTGGCAGTTTACAAGACGAACGAGTTCCGCAAAGGACTTAAAGTACAGATTGATGGTGACCCGTACCTGATGATCGAAATGAACTTCGTGAAACCAGGTAAAGGAAATGCCTTCTACAAATGTAAACTGCGTAATCTCGTACGCGGTACGGTGCTTGACCGCACTTACAAAGGTGGTGACTCGCTTGAAGCCGCCGATGTAGAAGAAGTTGGCGTACAGTATTTATACCGCCAGGGCGACACGTTTGTGTTTATGGAAAACAAGACATACGAGCAGTATGAATTAAGCAGCGAACAAGTGGACGACAACTGGAAGTATCTGAAGGATGGTACAACCTGTTCCATGGTGTTGTACAACGGCAACCCGATTACATTGACGCCACCGAATCATGTTGAGCTGCTCGTGGAATATTGCGAACCAGGTGCTAAAGGTGACACGGCGACCAACGTTACAAAACCAGTAAAAGTTGAAACCGGTGCTGAGTTTATTTGTCCGGCGTTTATCGAGATGGGTAACGTCATCCGAATTGACACTCGAAGTGGCGATTATATTGAACGCGTCAGCGTTAAATAGCTATGTCGTTTCGACCAACCGCATCTGTCAAAAACCTCGAGCTGCGAAGTAAGAAACTCGCTCAATTACGCTCGCACTTTGCAGAGGCTGGTTTCGTAGAGGTTGAAACGCCACTGCTTTCTCATGACACGGTGGTGGATCGTCATTTACACCCTGTGCTGGTAAGCATTGATGGCGAAGATTTATGGCTGCAAACGTCTCCCGAATTTGCAATGAAGCGTCTTATCGCTTCCGGCATGGACGCCATCTATCAAATCACGCGTGCGGTACGGTCGGGCGAAAACGGCAAGCTGCATAATACTGAATTCACGATTCTTGAGTGGTACAAGGTTGGTCAGTCCTATGAGGCCGCCAGAGAGTTTCTATCATCACTTGCAGAAGCCATCCTCGGAATATCACCACCAGAGCAAGTCACGTATCAGGATCTCTTCAAGCAGTCTATTGATCTGGATCCGATTAACGACTCGGAATCACTATTCACTCGGCGTGCTAGTGAGCTTGGATTACATGTTCCAGATGCGTGGGAAACACTTGATCGGGACAGCAAGCTGGATTTTTTGTTAGCGGATGCGATTCAGCCGCAACAGCAGTCCCGCGCAATGGTTGTGTATGACTATCCAGCCTCTCAGGCTGCGCTGGCAGCCTCAAACGGAGAAACAGCCGAACGCTTTGAGCTGTTTATCAATGGATTGGAATTAGCGAACGGCTATCACGAACTACTCGATGCTCAGGAATTACGTGATAGAAATCGTGACACCAACAAACAGCGACTGGCAGATGGAAATGATCGGCTACCAGAGGAAAGTCGATTGTTAGATGCTATGGACTCCGGCCTTCCGGATTGCAGTGGAGTGGCACTAGGTATTGACCGCCTGATGATGATTGCTGCCGGTACGGAATCAATCCATGATGTCATTGCATTTCCAGTGGATCGGGCTTAGCAGAGAGACCCCGACGAGACTACTCGCCACGTAGTGTACGGCGATGTGCGACGAGGCGACGGATATTTTCCAGATCATCGCATGGAGTGGCATCGATCAATCGACGCGTATATTCTTCTTGAGGATCACGATAGATTGCTTCGGACGGACCGAATTCAACGATTTTTCCGTCTTTCATAACTGCCATCATGTCTGCCATGAATTTTACGACGGACAGGTCGTGGCTGATGAAAATATAGGTCAGACCGCGTGACTCCTGCAGGTCATTCAGAAGATTGAGTACCTGAGCCTGCACGGAAACATCAAGCGCCGATACAGATTCATCACAAACGATGAATTCCGGCTCAACGGCTAACGCTCTTGCGATACAAATTCTCTGTCGCTGTCCTCCAGAGAACTCATGCGGATAGCGGCCAAGATGTTCAGGCAGCATACCTACTTCTTCAAGTAGTGCTGCCGCACGTTGGATACGATCAGATTTGTCTTCGCCGATACCGTGCAACATCATGGGCTCGACCAGTGACGTTTGGATTGTCATCCGTGGATTCATCGACCCATACGGATCCTGGAAGATTATTTGCATTCGATTGCGCAGCGGCTGCATTTCCCTACGCGAAATACCGGCTAACGAATACCCATCAAAGTGCATGGAGCCACCGGTTGACCGGACCAACCGTAGTAGGGCTCGGCCTGTCGTGGTCTTTCCACAGCCTGACTCACCCACCAGACCAAGCGTTTGGCCACGATAAACATCTAACGTGATGCCATCGACGGCTTTAACATGCCCGACTGTCTTCATCAGCAAGCCACGTTTTACAGGAAAGTGCACTTTCAGGCCGCTAAATCGAACAAGTGGTTCTGTTCCTTCGGCAATACAGGTTGCTTCACGGCCATAGCCTGATATTTCATCATCAAACCCAAGTTGTTCGAGTACACTTTTTGGGTGCAGGAGTCTTCCGCGACCGTATGTTTCGAAGTGATTTTGCCTGTCCGCTGTCATCTCTTTAGAAGTGATTTCGACCTCGCCGTCATCACCTTCAGTTGTATCCATAAAGTCGGAAACGGTTGGCAGTCGCTTGTAAGGCGTGTCGAGCCGTGGACGGCAAGCCAGCAGTCCTTTGGTGTAAGGGTGAGTCGGGTTTTCATAGACCGAAAGCACATCACCTTGTTCGACAACTTTACCGTGATACATAACGATGACGTCATCTGCAATTTCCGCGATAACACCGAGATCATGGGTAATAAACAGCACCGCCATTTGCCGCTCGTCTCGCAGCTCGCGGATTAAGTCGAGAATCTGCTTTTGTATCGTAACGTCCAGTGCGGTTGTCGGTTCGTCAGCGATCAGCAGACTTGGATTGCATGAAAGGGCCATTGCGATCATCACCCGTTGCTTTTGTCCGCCGGACATTTGATGCGGGTAATATTCAACGCGAGATTCCGGTTCCGGAATACCTACCTCGTTAAACAGCTCAATGGTTTTCTCGCGTGCTTCCTTTTTCGATACCTTTTGGTGCTGAATGATCGCTTCCATCACCTGCTTCCCGACCTTATGAACGGGATTAAGAGAAGACATTGGTTCCTGAAAGATCATACTGATCTCACCGCCGCGGATTTTCCGCATATCCGTTTCTGGGAGACTTACTAAATCTTGGCCGAGGAACGAAATGGAACCGTTTTCTACTTGTGCGGATGCGGCGAGCAGCCGCATGATTGTTAGTGAGGTTACGGATTTTCCCGAACCAGATTCGCCGACCACGCCAAGCGTATGCCCCGGCTCAATCTGGAACGAGATATCATCTACGGCCTTAACCACACCGCGATCGGTGTGAAAGTAGGTCTGCAGGTTTTGTACATCGATGACGGCGGACATGATTAATCTCTCGGGTCAGCGAGTCGTGGGTCAGTGGATTCCTGAAGACCTTCGCCAATCAGGTTATACGCCAGTACGGTGAGGAAGATGGCAATTCCCGGGAACAACAATTGCCACCAGTATCCGGACTGTAGTTTTTCGCGTCCTGAGTTGAGAACGGTTCCCCAGCTAGGATTGGGTGGTGAAATGCCGAATCCCAGCAGGCTCAACGCCGCCTCGACCAGAATAGCGGCAGCGATACCAAACGCGATGGGTACGAGTACCGGTGCCAGGCTGTTGGGCAGGATATGCCGGAACATGATCCGGGTCGGGCGGGCACCAAGACACCGTGCGGCTGCGACGAATTCAGACTCCCGCAGCTTTAGGAATTCAGCACGGGTAAGGCGTGCCATGCCCGTCCATCCGGTCAGTCCGAGTACAGCCATCACGTGAAAAATATTGGGGCTCTCAACAACAGCAAGCAACGCAAGGATTAACACCAGACTCGGAACGCACATTACCACTTCGATAAACCGGCTCAGGGTGATGTCGACCCGTCCTCCAAGGTATCCGGCAATGGCGCCGATACAGATACCAATAAGCGCAGACAGTCCCGTTGAGACGAATCCAACGAGCAATGCGATTCGCGTGCCATGTACCATGCTCGCAAAAATGTCAAAGCCGGTCTTATAGGTTCCGAAAAGGTTTAGCGAACTCGGCGATCCTTGAGCATCGTAGGGGTTTCCGTCTTCGCCAAGTCCCCATTCATTTGCACGAACCGGGCGGTACGGATCTTGATAGACCAATGGCCAGATTGCCCAACTATCAGGGTCCTTTTGTTTTAAGTTTCGAGGGTACACTCGACGGAATTTATCCTTTTGGAAGATCGGGTTTTCCCAGCCACTGTAGTAATAACCCATGCAAGGAAAGTATATGCTGCCCTTGTACTTACAGATAATTGGTTTCGTGCCGGCGATCATAGGGGAGAACACGGCTACGCCCGAAAGGAAAACGATAAACAACAACGCAGCCATTGCCAGCTTGCGCCGTTTGTACCGCGACCATGCCTGACTCCAGAAGCCAGGCGAATTTTCTATCTTTAGTGGTTCTTTGTCTGACATGGGCTAGTTGTACCGGATCCTCGGATCAACAAAGGCGTAGAGGATGTCTGCGATGAGTTGACCAAGTAAAGTGAGCACGGAGAACATTAGGGTAATAGTCATCAAGACTGTGTAGTCACGAGTGCCAATGGAGTCGAAGAATAACGTTCCCATTCCCGGCCAGTTAAAGATTTGTTCAAGGATGATTGCACCGCTTAAGAGGCCTGGTAATGTCAGGCCGAGCAGTGTTACAAACGGGATTAATGTGTTTCTAAATGCGTGATGAATGAGAATTCGAATGGGGCCGAGCCCTTTTGCCTTGGCTGTACGAATGTAGTCCTGTCGAATGACTTCTTCCATATTTGCTTTGATAAATCGACAATAATACGCGAGGCTTCCATAGGTAAAACAGGTTACAGGCAGAATCATATGCTTGAAGGAATCCCACGCTCGTTCGGTTGCCGTGAAGGACTCATAGTCCGGATCATGGGCACCCATCAGCGGTAATTCGAACCATGTGTCGCCGAGCTTGATTGCAAATAACAGCTGCAGGAATAGCGCAGCAACGAACGACGGAAACGAATAGAGCATGTACAAGACAAAACTCATCGCGCGCTCTTCTGTCTTGCCACTGCGCACCGTGGAGTAAAGGCCCATTGGCAAGGCCAGCAGATAAGTAAGGATCAGCGACGTGATGCTCAACTGTAATGTTGGTCCGATGGCATCCTTAATTAAGGTAAGAACCGGCTTTTTTACAGAAAAGCTCGTACCGAATTCGAATGTGCACGCATTTTTGAGCCAGGTGAAGTATGCTTCGTACCAGGGTTTGTCCAGACCGTAGACAGCTAGCAGTCGCTCAACATCCGCCTTGCTGATCATCTTGCTCGGATCCATCATCGCCGGATCCGTATCCATCGGATTGCCCGGCATATTGCGAATCAGCCCATAAATCACGAATGTGATCAATAGGAGGGTGAATGCGCCGATTAAGATGCGCCGAACAAGGTAGTTGAGCATTTATTGTCCCTACAACGGATTCAGGAACAACATGTGTTCCCTTTGGAAGCATGGGTTTTACTGCATTGCAGGAGATTTGAAAATGCTGCTTTCGCCTGGGCCATAGCTGTATGGCCCACGAGCACTGAAATTCACTCCGCGAAGCTCTTTATTGAAGGCAAAATAGGCGTTTCGGTAGTATAGCCAAGTGTAGGGCTGATCTTCGTATAGCTTCAAGTGAATCTGTCGGTAGATTTCACGACGTTTGTCTGGATCCAATTCATATTTGCCATCGATAAAGAGCTGGTCAATCTCGGGGCTTGAATAACAAACGTAATTCCGTCCACTGTCAATCGCCTTAGTTGCCCATAGATTCTCGCTCGTGTCGGGATCTGTTCCCGTTCCCCAACCACCAAACTGAGCATGGAATTGATGATTTCGTGATCGATCCTGCAGCGTGGTGAATTCGATTGGACTCACGCTGCACTCAATACCGATCTGATCGAGGTTTTCCTGAAGCAATTCACACATAGCAACGCGGTCGGGACGATTACTCGACACGATCGTGAACTTGAATGGCACCCGTTGGACGCTATCGATTTGGCCGTCAAAACCATCATCGATGAACACCATGCCATCGAGGATACCGTCATCATCCGTGTCTTCCCAACCAGCTTCGGCGAGCAATTCCTCCGCAAGATCCAGATCCTGTTTGTACGAGTCAGGCAACGTCGCCGGCGACCATGGGCTAGTACTGTGGAAGATACCACGTGCTGCTTCGTCTAGGTTGTTTCGATGTCGCGTTAACAGTTCATTGTGGTCATAGGCTAAACCCATTGCTTTACGAACACGAACATCACGGAAGAAATGGGAACGGTTATTCCATCCAAAGTAAAAATATACCCACTCAATATCGTAGGCCTTGGTGTTCTTGTTATAGAATTCCTCGTCACCCGTTTGATCTGTCCACTGCGGTGGCGTGAGCTGGTACTCGTCGATATCACCTTTCTTGAGTGACAACAAAGCCGTATTCGGATCTTCAATAATTGTGAAGCGGATGTTTTTGAAATATGGGATGGCACGGACCTGAGCTCCGTCAATGGTGTGATAGCTTTCACGTCGCTCAAGTGTGATTTCCTGACCACGCACACGCTTTGTGATGACGTACGCCCCGCCAGTCACAGGATTTTCATCCTTTTCAACGTGGTAAGCACTCGACTGCATCGTCGGGTCTTCCGCGACGGAGGCCTCAAATACGTGTTTTGGAATAATCGGAAAGAGGATATTCCAGACATTGGTTGCAAGCGAGTCAGGGTGAAAGAACACAACGGTTCGATCATCGTATGCTTTTACACCGAGCAACTGATCTGTACCACTTCGTACAGCCGGCACCGGAACTTTCGATGTCATGATAACTTTGTATGAGAATTCCACATCGTGCGCTGTGATTTTCGTCCCATCAGACCAGATTAGATCGTCTCGAAGGACAATCTTGTCGAAGAGTCCATCGTGGCTCGTTTGCCATGAAACGATTCCGTCCTCGCTGCCGTATGGTGTAAAGGTCCAATCGAAGCCAAGCAATCCAAAATTGATGAGGCCGGAGACGTCGGATTCTGCAGACGAGCTTGCCATCAACGGATTTGTGCTACGAACATCACCCGCTGTATGCCGACTCCAGCTTGCATTGAAATCGGCGTTTGAGCCGTCCAGCGATGCAAGTTGACCAAGCGCGGATCTGATCTTGGAGTTATTGACCGGTGAATCATTCACCAGTGCCATGGCTTCTTCGATGGTTGCTTCCGCTTCTTCGTTTTCTTGTCGCTGACGCATCAGATCCATGGCATCCAAAACGGGCTTGTCCACCCATTCGGCGTCAGCATCCAGGTCCGCAAGCTTTGGAAACTCATCATCCGCCATCGGCACGAGGTCGCCGAGTTGAAATGGCACGTTTTCATCACCGCCGTCATCAACGGTTTGCTCTGTGGTTTTGGTTTTTTCCTGACCCAGATTTGACCGTTTTACGTGTGAATCTTTCAGTTGTTTGTTGAGCGTGGCGAGTTTATCCTCATCCTGTCCCACGTATTCCGCTAGCAGGTTGGGTACGGTTTCAAAGAGCGGAATCATGTTGCCGCCGTTGTCCTTAAGCTCTTGTTCGACCTCGGCAACAGTTGTGATTTTTACTGAACCAAGAACGACATTCGGCTTTACTTCTAAAGTATCAGCACCGGTTTCCGTTCCTACGGCGTTATTGCCACCGCCTCCACCATTGGCTGCACCAATATCACCGGCTTCTCTTGAACAGCCACTGGCAATGACAGTAAGCGTGGCGAAACATAGGAGAAAAGAAAGTTTCCTGAAGAAGGTCATGACAGATTACGTCCTGTTTTGGTCAGTATTGGGAGCTTGAAAAATGGTCGTAGTACAACTCGTATTGTCGGAAAAAAAGTTGTGATGTGCAAACGCCTGTTGAGGGTACTAAGGCCCGCCGCGGGGCTCAGCGCAGCCGAACGGTCAGCTAGAGCTATCAGGCTCGTCATCTTACGATGCTCAACACCTCAGCAAGGGCATCAATCTGCTCGACCGAATGGCTTGCAGTTAGCCCAATCCGTAACATTGCCTCACCGTCGGGAACCGTTGGAGGTCGGATAGCAGCGACTAGAAAACCTGCCTTAAAAAGCTGCTGAGATAAAGAGAGCGTCTTGTCATTCGCACCAATGCGAATGGGCACAATGTGAGAAGGATGGTTTTCATCAATTAGCCGATTCGTCGCCAGTCGTGATACAAGACGGTCGCGTAATGCAAGCAAGTGCGTTCTTCTGTTCGAGTCACTTTGTACTATCTTCAATCCCGCCAACGACATTTCACAAACACCATTTGGCATGGAGGTTGAGTACACGTAGCTGCGAGCCTTATTTCGCAACCAATTAATCAACTGACTCGTTCCCGTGACGACACCACCTACACTACCGAGTGCTTTGCTAAAGGTACTGACCGTGATATGCACTCCTGATTCGACATCCGCTTCCTCTGCCAACCCTCGGGCACTGTTGCCATACACGCCTGTTGCATGAGCTTCGTCAATCATCAACATGGCGCCCTCGTCATCTGCTATTTGCGAGAGACTACCAAGATTCGCTACGTCGCCATCCATACTGAATAATGTGTCGGTAACAATGAGCTTTCTTCGGGCCTGCACGCTGGTTATCAACTCGGTTAGATGGTCGATATCATTGTGCCGGTAAACGAAGACGTCCGCATTAGAGAGTCGGCAGCCATCAATGATACTTGCATGGTTACGTGCATCGCTGAAGACGGCATCTCCATTGCTGACGATTGCTGGAATCGTACCCATGTTTGCCGCAAACCCGCTTGAAAACAACATGGCTGATTCGGATGCCTTGAACTCGCAAAAGCATTGTTCAAGGGTCTTATGAGCTGAGGTGTAGCCAGTGATTAGGGGACTTGCGCCACTTCCCCACTGTTGATCACTACCATCTCTTTTCAGTTCGGCCGCGATGCCCAGATAGTCGTTGCTGGAGAAGTTGGTTAATTCCTGACCCGCGATTGAAATGAAACCGGGGCGGTAGCTAACATCACGCGTTCGTATCGTGCGAAGCGCATCTGCTGCGTTCAACGCGTCTAGTTCGTCATCAATCCAATCAAGAGGTTGCATTGGCGTATTTGAATGCGCAAGACCTATGAGGGCAAGACTAGAGCAATCGCTTTCAATAGGCCCTGCGGGGTTCGGCTGCGCCGAGCCCCGCGGTTGCCACAGCCATGTGCGTTGCCCAGTTACATGCAACACGACCCTGCGGCTTGCATATCCGCTTTACTCGTGTCGCAGAGCTTCGATCGGATCCATGCGCGATGCACGGTAGGCTGGGTACATTCCAAAAATGACACCAATAAGTACAGCAATTCCAAACGAGACAGGAATTGAAATCGGTACGATGATCGGGACGGTTTCTCGGACTTCCGCAGGTAGGCTTGCCATTTCCTCCGGGAAGTTCTCAATCAGGGTGTCACGCAACCATTCGAGTGTTACCGGACAAAGGAGTCCTACAGCGACTCCTACCAGACCACCAACGATGGACAAGGTAATCGTCTCAACAAGGAACTGCCGTTGAATTGCACCCTGGCGGGCACCAAGAGCACGGCGAATACCGATCTCTCTGGTTCGTTCGGTTACGGTAGCAAGCATGATATTCATAATTCCGATACCACCGACCAGTAGTGAAACGGCAGCGATCAGGCCCATGAAGATCATGAACATCATACGCGTTGTTTCAGCTTGCTCAAGTAATTCGAGCGGAACAACCACATCAATATCGCCTTTGCCGGATTCCAACTGAGTTCGTAATGCATCTTTGACCAACTCGGCAACGGTTAGGACGTCGTCCATGGTTTTGACCTGAATCGTTGCCTGATGCAGCTCCACTTTTTCAGCGTAGAACGAACCGCTTTGGAATCGACGCGTCACATCGCCAACTCGTTGGTTGAGTGTCGTGATCGGAATATATACGTCTCGCGAGTAATCCTGAGCGGCTAGGGAGCCACCGATTCCGGCAGAGGCCGTACGCTTTCGCAGAATCCCCACGACTTCGTAATACGTTTGGTTTGTTGGGCAATAGACTCGCTTGCCAATCGGGTCATCATGTGGGAACAATGCTTCAGCAATACCCATCGACAACACGCAGAAGTCTTTGTTCTTATCCACGTCAGCGGGCGAAAGAAATCGGCCCTTTGCCAACTTCAGCTTCGTTGCATTGAAATAGTCCGTAGTAGATCCTACCAACCGACCATCCATATCATTGTTACCGAAGCTAAAACTGATCTTCATTTCCCGAATGGGAATGGCGACTTCAATTTGTGGGATCGTGTTAACCAGCAGGTTAAAGTCTTTACGCAGCAGGCCGAACTCTGCAACGTTACTATCGCCAAGTTTTTCGAGCGGTGGCTTGATACTGCGAACGATAATGTTCCGTGCACCAAGGGAAGCGATTTGCTCCTGCGCCTTTTGACTAATTCCCTCACCAATTGCCAGCAGCCAGATTACGGCCGCCACCCCGATAAAAATACCGAGAACGGTCAGTGCCGATCGCATGGGATGCAGAAACAGGCTCTTGATACCGAGCTGCCAAGTTCGAAATAGCGACATTAAGGCATTCATGGTTTATCTCTCTGCACGACGCGTCTTGCCACGCTTGATGACTGATGGCTGAGACTTATTCGTCGATCTCCACTTCGATTTCTGGTTCGTCATGACTATCAGACGAACCGCCCATCACAATTTCATCATCATCCACGGAAAATCCGTCACTGGTGACCGCTTGGGCTTGTGTAACGGCAACGTCCTCTTCTTCGTCTTCAGACAGTTCAGTTGTTGGCATGGAGTAGTGATATTTTTGACGATCCTGCTCGATCGGCAAATCTGATTCGATATGTCCATCACGCAAGCGGATAACACGGCGGCAGCGAGCGGCAACTTCATCTTCGTGCGTCACCATGATGATCGTTTTGCCTTCGGCGTTAAGTTCTTCAAACAGGCAAAGGATTTCATCGGTTGTCTTAGAGTCAAGGTTTCCGGTCGCTTCGTCAGCCAGGATGTAATACGGATCATTGACCATAGAGCGGGCAATGGCTACACGCTGCATCTGACCACCAGAGAGTTGTTGGGGTCGGTGATCCTGGCGATCACCAAGACCAACCTTACCGGCAAGCTCGATTGCCCGCTTACGCGTTGTACGGTTTACTTTACCCTGGTAATACAGCGGCACCTGGATGTTCTCAACAACATTGAGTTGCTGGATCAGGTTGTAGGATTGGAAGACGAATCCAATCCGCTTGCTGCGGATATCGGATAAACCGTTATCGTTGAGCGTAGCGACATTTTCTGTGCCGAGGTAGAGTTCCCCAAAGCTAGGCCGATCAAGACAACCAAGCAGGTTCAAAAGCGTACTTTTACCGGAACCGGACGGTCCCATGATTGCAACGTAATCACCTTCGGGCACATCAAACGTGACACCACGAAGAGCATGTACGGTTTCGCTTTTCAGAACGTAGTCTTTTCCAAGATTCTCGGCGCGAACCGCAATGTTCGACATTATTCGCTCTCACTTTCAGTTTCGTCAGTGTCCGCATCTGCATCAGTGTCTGCATCTGCATCGCCTTTAGCATCGTCAGCGTCTGTTGGTTTTTCACCATCGCCATTTTCGCGATCCTGCCGATCCTTCATGGCTTTTGCCATTGACTCGATCATTTCGTCCTTGGTGATCTCACCGTCTTTGTTAGCATCAGCTTCTTTCATGCGATCCGGATCATCGGAGGCAGCAATTTCCTCACTATCAATG
>Ga0114933_10002571_pt1 | contig 18626 bp, 21 predicted proteins | sample 4SBtaG_FD_89691 | JGI IMG/M metagenome (GOLD analysis project Ga0114933, IMG submission 89691) | Deep subsurface microbial communities from Kolumbo volcano to uncover new lineages of life (NeLLi) - 4SBTROV12_W25 metaG | ecosystem: Environmental > Aquatic > Marine > Volcanic | place: Kolumbo... | reverse complement strand
TTAAGCATTGCAAAATCAACAGCATTTGAATTTGACCTTATAATCAATTCTTTTTTCACTGTTATAAGTATTATTTCTACTTTGTAGTAGAAAGGTTAAACATTTTTCAATAATTATATAACTTTCGTTATATGTTATTTCAAAGAACTTGGGATGTTTAAAGTGTAATCCCTAACACTATTTCTTTTTATGACGATTTGCTCTCGCTCTTTTTTTCCTCTTGTGAGTAGCAACCTTATGTCTTTTTCTTTTTTTACCGCTCGGCATATCTATCTAATTTATAATTAGCTAACTGGAACGTTCTGCTTAACAGATTTGACAAAAGTTTTCGAAGGTTTAAATGCTGGAATATTATGAGCTGGGATAATTACAGCAGTATTTTGTGAAATATTTCTACCTGTTTTCTCTGCTCTTGTTTTAACTATAAAACTTCCAAAACCTCTTAGATAAACATTATTATTATTTTGGAGAGAATTTTTGATTTCATCCATAAATTTTTCAGCGATCATCTGTACATCAGTTTTATCCATTCCTGTTTGATCCGATATATTTTTTACAATATCTGCCTTTGTCATTTTTCTGTTATATTGGTTATACAATTAGCTTTTAAGGCTAGCAAATATATAAATTTATATTTTAAATTAGTGATTTAGTAACATATAATTAGCCACTAATAAATTACTAGATGTCATTGGAAAATCAATTACTTAAATGGTATTTAATTAACAAAAGAGACTTGCCATGGAGAAAGAATAAAGACCCATATAGTGTTTGGATTTCAGAAATAATTCTTCAACAAACTAGAGTATCTCAAGGCACTCAGTATTATAATAACTTTATGAAGAGATTTCCAAATATTGAGGAACTCTCTCTATCTAAAGAAAGTGAAGTTCTTAAGGTTTGGCAAGGTCTGGGGTATTATAATAGGGCAATCAATCTTCATAAAACTTCAAAAGAAATTTTTAACAACCTAAAGGGAATATTCCCCTCTAGATATAAAGATTTAATAAAGTTAAAAGGAATTGGAGATTATACTGCAAGTGCAATATCCTCTATTTGTTTCGATGAATATAACCCAGTTGTTGATGGCAATGTGCTAAGATTTCTAGCGAGATATTATGGTATAAAAGATCTAATTGATTCTAAAAAAACTCAAAATAAAGTCAGAGAGATTGGGAAAAAATTAATTGATAAAACAGATAATCCAGGAGACTTTAATCAGGCCATGATGGAATTTGGTGCATTGATATGTACTCCCTTCCCTGATTGTAACACATGTTTTTTAAGTTCAAAATGTATCGCATTTAATAAGAACGAAGTTGAAAAGATTCCGGTCAAATTAAAAAAGAAAAAAATAAAAGAAAGGTTTTTAAACTACATAGTTTTAATTGATAAAAAAAATAATACTATTATTGAAAAACGAGTTGAAAAAGATATATGGTTCAAGCTTAATCAGTTCCCATTAATCGAAACTAATTTTAAAGTGGATGATATTATGCGAATATCTAGTTTTAAAAAATTTATTAATTCACAAAAGACCCCTATTAATATTGTGGAGTATTCAAGACATAATGTTAAACATGTTTTATCACACCAAATTTTGCAAATAACATTTCATAAATTTAAGATTGAAAAGGAGATTTCATCAGGCATAAACTTATCCCATCTAAGCAACTATAACTTCCCTGTGCCCATTAATAATTTTATTAATAAGAAATTATTCTAGGTACTCTATTTTTGTATATTAGCTGTATAATCATATATATGAGTGGAACTTTAAACAAGGTCATGTTAATAGGTCATTTGGGTGATGATGTTAAGATCAAGCATTTTGATAATGGTGGATGTATTGCAAGATTCCCTTTGGCAACTAATGAAACATACACCAATAAGTCAACAAATGAAAAAGTAACAAACACAGACTGGCATAATATTGTCTTAAGAAATAAAGCAGCGGAAATCTGCGAGAAATACCTATCTAAAGGAGATAAAGTCTATGTTGAAGGAAAACTTAGAACAAGAAAATGGCAGGGAGATGATGGTGCTGACAGGTATACTACTGAGGTGAATGTTGATGAGTTTACTTTCTTATCTACAAAAAAAGAGCCTTCCCCTAATGTTGAATCTAATCAATCAACAACTACAAATAATCAGACAAGTGATCAGGCTGAAGACGATTTACCATTCTAGAATACCCACAAATTAAATACTAGAATTCCGTGATAGTTAAATATCTTTTAATCTTTTTATTTCTAATTTTATCAGCTCTAACATCTGGCTCTGAAGTGGCCTTCTTTTCTTTAGATAAGTCAAATATACCTAATGAAAAAGGTAGCAGATTGATATCTAAAATATTATCACTCCTAGATAAACCTAAAAGATTACTTGCTACTATATTAATATCAAATAATTTCATCAATATTGCTATAGTTATATTGTTTGCTTCTATTGATAATCCGTACTTGAGTTCACTCAATAGTCCTATACTCGAAACTATAATTGAAGTGGGTTTAATTGGAATGTTAATTTTATTTATTGGAGACATTCTTCCCAAAATATATGCTAATAGAAATCCATTAGTTTTTTCTAAAATAATGGCGAACCCAATTTACTTTTTAGATAGACATGTACTTTTCTTATTCAATAGACCAATGAGTAAATCTATGAGTTACTTAGAATCAAACTTAGTAAAGGACTCAAAAAAACTTTCTGTAGATAAACTTTCCAAGGCATTTGAACTTACTGATTCAAAAGAAACGAGTAAAGAGGAGAAAAAGATTCTTAAAGGTATTGTGAATTTTGGAAATGTTGAAACAAGGCAGATAATGTGTCCTAGAGTTGATGTTTTTGCACTTGATGTAAATAACAAATTTGTTGATATAGTTGACAATCTAATTGACAAAGGATTTTCAAGAGTTCCAGTTTACAATGATAATCTTGATAAGATTGAAGGTGTCCTTTACGTTAAAGATCTATTACCGCATTTAGAAAAAGATAATTTTAATTGGAGAGACTTACTAAGAAAACCACTTTTTATTCCTGAAAATAAAAAGCTTGATGATTTATTGACAGAGTTTAAAACTAAAAAAATACATATTGGAATTGTGGTTGATGAGTATGGAGGAACATCTGGAATAATTACATTAGAAGATGTTATTGAAGAAATCTTTGGAGAAATTAGTGGAGAGTTCGATGAAGAAGATAACTTGTTTTCTAAACTAGATGATTTTACATATATTTTCGACTCAAAAATTAATCTTCAAGACTTTTATAGAGCAATAAATTTAAAAGATTCAACCTCTTTTGATGATATTTCAACAGAGATTGAAACTCTAGGTGGATTTTTAATTGAAAAAGTTAAAAAAATTCCTAGAGTAGGTCAGGTTATAAAACATGATTCCCTAAAGTTTGTTATAGAAATAGTTGATAAAAAAAGAATTAAGCAAGTAAAGTTAATAATGCCAAAAAATAAATAATCGGTGAACTTAAATCTAAGAAAATGGGGAACATTGATTATTCTATCTGTTATATGGGGAAGCTCATATATACTAATTAAAAAAGGCTTAACAGGTCTTACACCTGTTCAACTAGGATCACTTAGAGTAATTATAACAACTTTATTAATAGCTCCTATAGGATACAATAAAATCAAACATATACCAAAAAATAAAATGAAATGGGTTGCTATCTCAGCATTTGTAGGCTCATTCTTCCCCGCATATTTGTTTGCATTTGCTGAAACTGAAATTTCAAGTTCAGTTACTGCAGTAATGGTTTCACTTACCCCTCTATTTACATTATTAATTAGTGTAATAATTTTTGGAGAGGAGTTATTAAAAAAACAAGTAATTGGAGTAATTATAGGGTTTCTAGGAATTGTAGTACTAATAAATAACGAACTTCTATCTTCATCCTTTAATATACTATATGTCATGTTTATTGTACTAGCAGCTTTTTGCTATGCAGTTAATGCAAATCTTTTAAAATATAAACTTCCAAATATTCCAGCACTAGGTATAGTATTTATGAGTTTTTTATTCATGTTTATTCCTGCTTTTATTGTCCTGTTCTTTTCAGATTTCCCATTTTCTGATTTTACATCAAATCCATTAATATTAGAGTCTATAGTTTACATTGTAATACTTGCTCTATTTGGAACAGCAGTTGCAAAGGTGATGTATATAAAACTACTAGCTATATCTACCCCTGTTTTTTCTGTTTCTACAACTTACTTAATGCCAGTTGTTGCAATTTTTTGGGGATTATTAGATGGAGAAGAATTTAAATTAACTCAGTTTATTGGAACAAGTATAATTTTGATAGGAGTTTATTTAGTCACAAAAAAAAAGGCACCTAATAAAGGTGCCTCTAATTAATGTTTATTCAGTCTTAATTAAAATCAGAATCTGAAGTTTTTACATCAAGCTTAATCTTACTAAACTTTATAGTAATTCCACCAGGGATTGGAAGAGCAGGAGTCACTTGATTTATCTCACTTGGTATTAGTACTCCATCAACTTCTTCATACTCATTTACAGTTGTTTCAACAACAATCTGATTCCCTTCTACCTCTGTTGTCTCTATCTCTTTTACTTTAAGACCTGACTCAACCGAATAGTACTCAGTTTTATTATCAGTTATTTTGATTTCATAAACTTTTTCTTCGTTTACAACTGATGTTCCAATAAGTTCAATCGTTGAAAAATCATAATTTAATTCAGAGAATAAAGCTGAATCAATGATTGCACTTTCAAGCTCTGAATCTGATAGAGGTATTCTTTGACCGTTCACCTCATTGTATCCTTGATACTTATTGAAAACACTTTTTTGAACCACCATGCCTCCAGCAGTAACTGTAGCTAAAGATTGATTTTGATTGTTTTTTAAAGAATAAAATTCTAAAACAAAGCTTTGGCCCTGCATATTTAAATTAGCATTTCCTGTAATTTCAATAGATTCAACATTTTCTAATCTATCTCTACCACCAATAGAATCTATGTAATTACTTACAATTCCTTCTGCACTTACGTCTGTTGATACAGAATAATCTGGCCTTTGAATTTCATTAGCAAACTTATCAAAGTATCTAATTGAGAGTTCTTTGCCGTTGTATTCAATATTGTCAACCTTCTCTAAAATTTCACTTCCTTTACCAGTAATAAAAATTCTTGTTTTGCTAGGGGTAAAGTAATTTTGAGAAGCTTTTTGAATATCTTCTTTAGTAACATTATTTATGTTTCCAAGAAAATTATTGTAATAATCTTCTGGAAGATCTTCAGTAATTATATTTAGTGCAATTCCAGCAATTGTTGAAGGATCTTCAAGTGACATAACAAAGTTCCCAGTATATTTTGCCTTAGCTGAGTTGATTTCTTCATCTGTTACAAGGGTATTTCTCATTTTATCAAGCTCCGTTAAAAGCTCTACAGCTGCACTGTCTACAACTTCATTTCTTACCTGTGCCTGAGCTATAACTCTCCCCTTGGTCTTAACGCTTTCAGATATACCAGAATATGAACCATATGTCCATCCTTTATCCTCTCTAAGGTTATTGAATAGCCTACCAGCTCCACCACCTCCTAATATTCTGTTTGCAACCAAAGCTGAAAAATAGTCTGACTCTTTTTTATTAAAGTCTACAGTATTCATTATTGAAACAACAGATTGAACACCATTTGGCATATCAACAAAAATTATTTCAGTCTGATTTGGACTCTCTGGTTGAGGGAATGACTCACTACTTACCTCTTTAGATTCCCATGAACTGAAAAGTTCGGTTACTTTTGATTTAACTTCCTCAAACTTTATATCACCTATAATGATTAGATACGCATTGTTTGGACTAGAATAATTGTTGTAAAAATCAACAGCATCTTTTAAAGTTGCTCTGTCGAGAGATTCTTGAGAGATGAATTCACCGTTTGGGTGTTTCGGACCATAAGTAATTAAATCTTGAACTCTAGAAGCTGCAGTTGAAACATCTTTATCTGAAGTTTTTAGACTCTCCTTAATAAGGTTCTTTTGATTATCAAATTCTTCTTGAGTAAGAAGTGGTTCTAAAACTGCAGAGGCCATTAATTCAAGTACTCTGGGAAAATATCTTTTTAGAGAACCTGCAAATGCACCAGATCCTGTAACACTTACAGACGCACCCATATAGTCGACTTCTTCTATGAAATCCTCTTTAGAAATAGATTGTGTCCCATTTCCTATCATTTCAGCAAGAATTGAACTTACACCTGCAACTTCCCCTTCATAGATTAATGGATTGTCAAATGAAAGTGAAGCAGAGGCTCTTGGGAGTTTATTATTCTCAACCACTAACACAGTAAGACCATTTTCTAATTTAAAGGTTTGTGGTTTTCCAAAAGATATCTCTGGTGAAGGTCCGGACTCAGGAACTATTGATCTATCAAGTTGCGAGTGCAAACATCCGGTAAATACTATCGCAAGAATTAAAATGATATTCTTTACAATTTTTATTTTGAATATGTTGTTTAATTTTTTTTCCATTACTCTATTATTGTTTTATTAGTTTCATCACCTGGTAAATAATCAACAATTACCCTTTGATTTGAATTAAGATATTTTTTTGCTACATCTCTAATCTCTTCTTTTGTAATACTTCTATAAATATCAAGCTCACTGTTAATCAATCCTGTATCTCCATAAAAAGTATAATAGTCTGATAAAGAATTTGCTATTCCTTCAATTGAAGCGTTTCTATTAACAAATTGTGTCTCTAATGTATTTTGAAGCTTTTCGAGATCTCTGTCAGTAATTAATTCGTTCTTTACTTTTTCAATCTCTTCGTCTATTTCGGATAGTAGTTTCTCTAGAGTAATTTCTCCTAGAGGAAGAGCTAGCATTAAATAAGTGCCATAGTCTTCTTGTGCTAAGTTAACAGTCTGAACTGCTAACGCCAACTTATTATCATCTACCATTCTTTTATAAAGCACTGAGCTTTTTCCATCACTTAAATAAGTTGACAGAATACTAAGGACTCTAGCCTCTCTTGTATTCATCTTCGGTGTTATATAACCAACTAATAGAGCAGGAACTTGAATGTTAGGATCATACCAAGTGGAACGAATCGTTTCCTCAATAGGATCTTCTTTAGGAAGATTTCGAACAACATCATCAGAACTTGGAATATCAGCAAAATACTTTTCTACCATCTCTTTGGTTTGATTAACATCAATATCTCCAGCAACAACTAGAGTGGCATTATTAGGTTTATGATATCTCGCATTAAACTTTTTAAAATCATTAATATCTGCAGCAGTTAAATCTTTATCAAGACCAATTGTTAATCTCCCGTAAGGATGCTTTTTGTATAGATTACTTCTAACAGCATAGAGAAGAGCACCATATGGAGCGTTCCTTAGTCTAAAGTTTTTTTCTTCTTTTACGACCCCTTCCTGTAATGTAATTCTATCTTCCTGTCTTATTATTGGATGTAACATCCTCTCAGATTCCATCCATAAACTTAATTCTAACTTATTTGAAGGAAAGACTTCATAATAATAAGTTTGATCATCAGTTGTGTATGCATTGTTTGATCCACCATTGGCCTCAACAATTTTAAACCACTGACCTCCTTCAATATTTTCTGTCCCTTCAAAAAGAAGATGTTCAAAAAAATGAGCAAACCCACTTCGACCCTCTTCTTCATCTTTGGATCCTACGTGATAAGAGACAGCAGTTGTAATAACTGGAGCTCTATTATCTTGATGAAGAATAACATGTAAACCATTATCTAAATCATATTCAACAAAATTGATTTCTTGTGCATTTGAAGCGTAAAAAGTTAGAGCTAGAAATGCTGTAGCTAATATTTTTTTCATTAAAATTTGTATTAAATTGAGGTCAAAGATAATAAATTGTAATTAACTTTATCGTACGAAATCCCAATTTTATTGGGTTTACAAAACATTTTTTTAAATCATATGGATATAGAGGAATTAATCTCAATAGTTACACTCAAAAAAATTGGAGATAATAAATTTGAGGGTCAAAATTATAAAACAGTCTGGGGTAGAATTTTCGGAGGACAAGTTTTAAGTCAGTCACTTCATGCAGCATATCAAACTGTACCTGAAGATAGAATTGCCCATTCTATGCATGGATACTTTATTTTACCTGGAGACTTAAAAGAAACTGTTACTTACGAGGTTGATAATATTAGAAATGGTGGAAGCTTCACAACAAGAAGAGTTGTAGCATTCCAGAAAGGAAGGGCAATTTTTAATATGGCTGCTTCTTTTCAAAAGGATGAAGAAGGGTATGATCATCAAATTCAAAAACCTAATGTTTTAAGTCCGGACTTATTACTTACAGATTTTGAGCAAGCAGAAAAGTTTAAGGATGAACTAGCAGAAAGATATCAAATATTTTTAGCTGCTCATCCTAAAGTATTTGATTTTAAACCAGTTGGAACAAATATTTTTTTAAGAAAAGAAAATGCACTTCCAATTAATCATTGTTGGTTTAGGTTAAAGGACAAAATAGATATGCCCCTTCAATTTCATCATCAACTATTAGCATTTGTAAGTGACTATCAACTATTAGCCACTGCATCTCTTCCTCATAGAAAAGAAATTGCAAAGACCCGAGCTTATTATGCTAGTCTTGATCATGCTCTCTGGTTTCATCGTGATTTTTCTATTAATGATTGGCTGCTTTATGATATGGAGAGTCCTAGTGCTTCAAATTCTAGAGGATTTGCAAGAGGGAGTATTTTTAAAGAAGATGGGACTATGATTGCTTCAGTTGCCCAAGAGGGATTAATGAGAAAATTAAAGAAATAATAATGCATAAGTATTTCTTCTTTTTTTTGATCATTATTGGCTCATGTCAGAAAGAAGAAAATAAATCAAATAATAAGGCCTCTATTGACGAACCACAATTTAATCAACTAGAAATATCTCAACAATTAGATAGGGATAAAATAGATTCAATTTTAGTTACAACAAATATTTTTGAGATTTCATATAATGAAGTTTTTGAACAACCAAACTGGGTTAAATATACAGTTAGAGATATTGTCAAAAATGCAGATAGAGATGGAATGAACTTCTACACTGTGGATTCTATTTATACATCAGATGATAATGATTATTACTCAAATAGATGGGATAGAGGTCACATGGCTCCAGCAGGTTCATTTAATGATTCATATGAGAATTTATATTCAACCTTTACTTACTTAAATGTTGCACTTCAGTATGACGATCTTAATCGAGGTGCATGGGTGGACCTTGAAGAGCAAGTAAGAGAGTGGGCCGATGACTATGGTGATATTGATATTGAAATATATTTGGAGTTTAATTCTAATCATATAGCTCTTGAAACCGGCGCACATGTGCCAACAGCATTCTATAAATTTGTCTTTTTCCCCGATAGTTCAAAAAAATGCTTTTACTTCCCTAATGTTTCTCCAGAGAAAGTATGGACTGAATATGAGATAGAATGTGATTGATATTATGAAATTTATAAATCAAATAAATAATTATTCATAAATTGAATGCATGAAAGAAAGAAAAGAATGGAGGCCACTACCTGATTCTATTACAATAAAGGATAGTAAAATTGAAGGTCTTGGCGTCTTTGCTACTCAAGATATTCCTGCAAACACTGACCTTGGAATATCTCATGTTTATGATGAAAGATTCCCAGATAATTATATAAGACTATCATTAGGAGCATTTATAAACCATCATGAAATGCCAAACTGTAAAGCAGTAGTTTCTGAATCACACGAATCAATTGGGAACATAAAACATATAAGAATAATTACTGAAAAAAATATTTTATCAGGGGAAGAACTTACCTTAAATTATATCATTAATAAACTTGATAACCCTCTTTGGGAATTTGAGTACGAGATATCCCAATAGTTATTTAACTTTTAATCCTTCTAAGTAAAAAACTGTACCACGAGGTACGCCACTTACAGGATCATAAACAGTGGTAACACGTCCCTCTATTTTATTTTCTCCGGTAAAATAAAGCTTAATATCTGAACTAACACCATCTGAGCTTTTACTATTAAAACTTATTACTCCATCAGTAATTCTTAGGTTTCTTGCTACTGAGTTGTAGAAACTTTGTCCTTGAAAAGTCCAAATAATACTTGTAGTAATGTTCCCTCTTTTTGATGTTCCAATTGTCAGAGAGGCTTCAAAAGGAAATTGAACCGATGGAATTTCGACGTCAAATTCGTATACTCCATAATATTTAGCATTTGGATCATTTTCAATATTATAGGAGATAGTCTTAGTAGATGAACATGATAAAATTATCATGTTAAAAACTATGATAGAAATTACTTTTATTTTATTTAATTCGTTCACCTTTAAATTCAAATTGTCCTGCATAAAAGCCTGAAATAGAATTTTCATCATCAAAATAAACTTCCATTTCAACATTACCAGCTTGATTATCAACTAAGTTTATAAATATTGCACCTTCAAATAATTCGATGGAATTAACTATTACTGGAATATTTTCCTCACCATTAAAATATGATATTGTTGATGAAAGAGTCGGTCCTTCATAAAATATTTTTAATGATACATCTATGTCGCCATATTGTTCTCCGAATGAAATTAACAAGTTATAGTTACCTTCAAACTGATTTTGAGGAGATTCAATCTGAGTTGATGTTTTTAAATTTTCAATTGATTTCTTAATCCTCAAAGATGTGCATGAAGAAATAATAATACCAAATAGAGTTAATAATACTAATATTTTCTTCATTAACTATCTAGAGATTGTTCCCTCGAGTTCAAATTGATCGGCTAAATATCCAGACACTTTATTCCCATCAACATAGATTTCAAAAACTGTATTTAAACCATATTCAGGGACATATATGTCTATGAATAAAATTCCCTCATCAACTGTTGTACTTAATATTTCCATAGTAGTAATAGTGTCTTCAATAAATGAAGTACTAAAAACGTTTTCATTTTTTGAGACTATCATTTGATAGTCTATATCTCCTAAACCAGGGATCCCGTAGGCTGTAAGATCATATGTTCCGATAAATTTCTGTGTTGAATCAACTTCAGCCACCTCTTTAACGAAGGTAGTCTGTTTTGAAGAAGTATCAGCAACAATAAATATACCACATGATGAAAATGTAAGTAAGAGTCCAACTATTATTATTTTATTTCTCATTTTTCTTAAATTCCTATTAGATATTGAAATTTAAGAAAAAATTGAGATCTATTTACTCTAAAAGGGTCAAAATCCTCTGGTTCTAAATCAAAATTATTAATTGAATTTTGAATCCCACCAATATAAAAAATTGTTGATGGGTTAGGATTCCATTTTAACAGAGGCTGAACAAGAAAAGTATCATTGAATTTATTGTACTCAGAAACTAATCTTAAGCTTAAGTCGTTATTAAATTGATACCTAAAAGATAATCTTGATATGTATCCATCATAAATTGCTTTATTATTGTCTAAATTTTCTAATCTTGAATAGTTAATTGATGAACTTAAGTTTATGTTGTTTCCAAGTCTGTAAGCAAGATTAAAAGACACATTTTTCTCTCTTCCAATTTTTGGCACCTCTTCATTAAATGCAATTTCTTTACCAATTTTTCCTTCAAAAGCAAAGGTCAAATTTTCAGTAGGAAATCCTATGATCCCTAGACCTGACTTTCCGTAATTTTTAAAATTAATATTTAGATAATTTCGAATTAAATTATATTCATAAACATACCCAATCTCTGTTTTTCCAAATGTTTTAACGCTTATGTTAAAATCAAAATTTTTGGTTTTTAATTTATTATCATAATTATAGTTAATGTCTCCTTTTAAGCTCGCATTAAATTCTTTAAGGTATTTTTTATCAAAAAAACTTGTATAACCATGGTATATTGATCCATATCTTCTATTTATTCGAGGAACAAACCCAACATCTGCTCTAAAACCTGGAGAAATTCCTTTGTAAAATATAGAAGTATTCCAATGCTCTGTATTTCTAGATAGCCTAATATAACTGGCATTTCCTTTGAATTTTTCCCCATCAAGTTTTACTGTTTTATCTAAGAATGTTTCCTCACTTTCAATCCAATTTGCAACCGGTTCTTTATTAAAACTTTTAGAAAATTCAAATTGAAATCTCCATATTGTGTTAAATGTGAATAGCCCATCAATTCCAATTAGATTTCCATACCCACCTTCTCTGAAGTATCTGTTTGTAGTGAACACTCCATACTTTGAACCTTCATTAATTAATCTCTGATGGCGAAATGTATTCACATAACTAACACCTCCATTACCACTATAAGATTTATCTTCACCTCCAATCAAATAGGGAGATACTTCATCTACAGCATTTAAGAGAATTGTGCCTGAATTGCTTCCAAGATTAACAAATTTTGATGCAAAACTAGGAGAATTAATGGTCCTAGAATAAAATCCTCTATCCATAAACTTTAACAAATCCATTCCTTTATTGAAAAAAGGTCTTAACTCAGGATAATCTAAAGCAAAAGAAGAGTTGATATCTATTTGTGTTTCATCAGCTTCAATCTGTGAAAAGTCTGGGTTTATTGTTGCCTCAATTGAGGAAGATGGAGAAAAATCATAGTTAAGACCAATACCAACATCACCTTTAATTTTTCCATATTCAATTGGATCATTATATCCTGTTTGTCTTTGGCCTGATATGTTTGATGAAATGTAAGGAAGGAGTTCGGTCTTGCCTCTGTAGACAATATCATTCATAATCAATTTATCTGTGACTTGACATACCCAGCAAGGGTCTGATCTGTCATATGGCTGAGTTTGACTTCTGTAAAAAGTTCCATCAAGTGTAAAAACTCTTGATATATTAAAGTTCCATATTTGATTTTTTCCAGGAGGGAATGGAAGTGAATTAATAGGAACTTTGAATTCTAAAACATATCCATCATTAACTATTGAGCTTTTAGTTTCAAAGACAGTATTATAAGCTTCATCAAAAGAATCTTCCTCACTAGTAGCATTCTTAACTCTAAGGTCAACTTGACTTCCAAATGCATTTGATCCTAAAATATAATTTGACCTTGAGTCACCAAAAGGATCAAGTCTTAAGAATATCATGTCTTCATTTGCATAATCTGCTTCATCTCTTGGTTTTATTTGTCCTCTAATATTCTCAGGATTACCATAAGCTTTTACTCCAAAATAAATGAATGTATCAGTATATGTAATAAATACTTCTGATTGAAGTTTCGTTGGAATATTATCACCCGGTTCTTGTTCAAAATCAATTGTTGCAATTCTTGAATTTCTTTTTTCATCCTCAGAAATAATCCCATCTAATATTATATCATTATCTGACGATTTAGTTAGATTAAATTCTTTTTGGGCAAAACAAAAGTTTGATAAAAGAAGGATTAATATGAAGAATGATATTTCTCTCATTTAAAGCAGCAAATTTAGATAAAAAACGAGGGATCCGAAATTTTTATTTTACTCTAATTAATAATATCCCTTCATTAATATTTGACTTTGAATCATATGGAATCAATTTGTCATTATCGAATTTCCAGTATGCGGTATCACCCAGTCGAACTTCAGATTGTTCGGATATTTCATCTAATATTAAGTAGCCTTTTTCATTTATTTCCCAACTAAAGACTACTCTGCTTTGTGTCCTCTCACTTGTAATCACAGTTATTGCAGCAGTATTGTCTCTCTTGAAATCAAATAATATTTGTGTCTTATCTAGTGCTTTTTCAATAACCCCAGAAAAAGTTCTTGCAGCTAATTTTTCAAATCCAGTTAACTCATCTGAGTTTTTGATTACATCTTTTATATCTAGTTTGAATTCCCACTCACCAATTAAACTACTTTCTAGATTCTCTTGAGAATGGCTATTATAAATTGTCAGAAAAGATAAAATCAAAAAAAATACTCTCATTCTTTTAATCATCGTTAAGACTCATTTTTTTGTTTAGTGAAAAAACCTCATCTGCATTATAATCATCCCCATGAAGTAATTTTAGCTGCTTATTTAGTAAGTCTCTTTTTTTGGAGAGTTTACTATCAAATTCTGTAATATCTATAAACTCTGAATTCTTAGGTAATAAATTAATTACATCATCCATATAATTTAATACAGCAGTAATTTGATTTGGAATCCAAGAAATTATTGGAGTACCTCCAGTTGCTTTAGCATATTTTGTATTGGCCATTATATATTTTTGAACAAATTGCCAGTGACCATTTCTGAAATAATAAATTTCATCAAGAATTTGGATTAACAGACACAGTCCCTCCTCATTATTTGACTCTTTTAGACCATTAAATAATCTGCTATTTCCCATTTCATTTTTAATATCTTCTAAAAAATTTTGTATACACTTTGGTCTATATGATCTTAAATCAAGCAGATATTTTGTGAGATCATTTGATGGATAATAATCAATAACTCCTGTAAAGATATCAGCAGTTGGAATAATATTATCTTGGGCTCCTGTCTGACCTCTGTATTGAACGGGTTTATCTGATACCCCTTCATATATCACTCCATCACCAAATATTTCATCATTACCTTTAATTCCCATAATAAATACTCTAAAATCATTATAATGTTTCCATCTAGAGGCTTGCCACATTATTTGTCTTCTTTCATTTATTTTTTTCATCGATGAAAGACACTTTTTAAGAGAATTATTTACTCCACTTGAATCATTAGACTCTAGATAATCAAATATGCTCCCAATTAATTCGGGTGAATGTTGATTTATATCAACATGAAGCATTATGAAGCCTCTCTCGTCATCCATACCAGAGAACTTTGCTGCCATAGCAAGATTCTCCCATTCAAAACCCTTGGCATCATCTATCTTTACGTAATTACCTAAAGAATATGCATAGTGGTAATCAATAAATGGATAGACATCAAGTTTCTTACTAACTATTACAAAAGGCTCGGCAATTTGTGCAGGTAAAGTACTGTGTGCTTTTCCATATTTTTTTGTTTCAATATAATTGAAGTGAGCAGGTGCTAGAAGGTATGCGCTTGTAAGAAATGCGTATGCTCTAAACAAAGCCTGAACGATAAAGACATCATCTTCTCCAGTTACTAAATCTTTTAAGTTTGACAGATTATGAACACCCTCTTCGATAGCCCCTTTTCTTGAAAGCAATCCATCACTTCCATCTTCTTTTTTAATTGGCATTTCATCAATTAGTTTTTGAAGCTCATTATATCTTTCAGGAAGTTTGGATAATGGGCCTTTCTTTGGAAGAAATCCATTCACTGAGTTTACTTCAAAGAAATTATCAGTATAATTTTCTAATTTCAATGTATTGGGTTTTGATATAAATGTATGGAAAAATTAGTCATTACAAGCGCCAATACTCCAAGTATTTACTCCTTCTGATTGTGCTACGCATTTATTGGAATAAGTTGTATTATCACAACCACATACTGGCATGTATTCTTTAGTACATGCAATTTGTATTTTTTCAGACTTACAAGATTGATTCTCAGATTTTGAACATCCAACTAACAATGTGAAAATCAATAAATAAAAGCCTAGTTGCTTGAACATTTTTATTAAATTGAAGTAAAATTACTAATTAAATGGATAAAAGAAGATTCATAAAATCATTAGGGGCATTGTCTTTTTCCCCTTTAATTTCTGCCAGTGAATTAAGTGATTTTAAGCCTATATCAAAAAACCTTCCGTTCATAAATAATGAAGATGAATTATGGAAAACAGTTAGATCTCATTATACCCTTAAAGATGAATATATTAATCTTGAAAGTGGTTACTACAATATAATTCCAAATCCTATATTAGATCATTTTATAAATCATGTTAAGCATGTAAATATTGAAGGCTCATATTACATGAGAAAAGATTTAAATAAAAATAAAGATAGAGTTACAAGTGAGCTTGCAAATTTAGTTGGCTCTACGCCAGATCAAATTGCCATTACAAGAAATGCAACTGAGTCTCTTGATCTTGTGATCTCTGGTTTTCCCTGGAAAAAAGGTGACGAGGCAATCTATGCAAAACAAGATTATGGGACTATGAAAGAAATGTTTGAACAAATTTCAGATAGATATGGTGTAGTCAACAAAATAATATCGGTGCCTAATCATCCGAAAAATGATCAAGAAATAGTATCCTTATATGAAAGTCAAATTACAAGTAAAACTAAACTTATTATGGTCTGTCATATGATAAATATTACAGGTCAAATACTACCAATCAAAAAAATATGTGAGATGGCACATAGGTATGGAGTTGAGGTTATGGTTGATGGAGCTCATTGTGTTGGACACTTCGACTTTTCAATTGATGATTTTAATTGTGACTATTATGGATCAAGTTTGCACAAATGGTTAGCTACTCCACTTGGAGCGGGCCTGCTTTATGTAAATAAAAATAAAACTCATAGAATCTGGCCTTTATTAGCCAATGGCAATACTGATAAGTCAGATATTAAAAGATTAAATCATATAGGGACCCATCCTGTTCATACTGATCTTGCTATTTCAAATTCAATTGATTATATAAAGTGGATTGGAATGGAAAGAAAGGAAAATAGAATGAGATTTTTACAAAGATATTGGTCTGATCAATTGAGAAATATAAAAAATGTTGTCGTAAACACACCGATTGATATGCAAAGAAGTTGTGGGATTGGGAATGTCGGACTTACAAATATGAGTCCATCTAAAATGGAAAAATTATTATTTGATAAGTACAATATTTTCACAGTTGCTATAGATTATGCAAATGTAAAAGGCTGCAGAATAAGCCCGAATATTTTCACTACAACAGAAGAGCTTGACACTTTTGTCGAGGCTGTTAAAGAAATGTCATTGGTATAGATTTATTGTTTTGTCTGTCACCAAACTATTTTGATTAAAATTTAGATTACCATATATTTAATTATCTATCCCAAAAACATATAAAATATGACATCTTTGCTTCTTGTTGAGTTTGATTGGAATACAGCTCTAATTAGATTTTCTGTAAATACATTTTTTATCGCCTCTATGATTCTAATAATCTCAAAACAAATGGTTTTAAGGCGCTTTTCTTTTTCATTTTTGATGATTAGTTTGATAGTATTTTTTTTATGTTTTACTCTAAAGAATTTTGACCTTAACCTTGGGATGGCTCTTGGTTTATTTGCAATTTTTGGAATAATAAGGTATAGGACTCAACCTCTTCAAACGGAAGAAATGACCTATCTATTTATTACTATTGGAATGGCAGTAATTAACGCTTTATCTGAAGAGTTTTTATCAGTAAGTGAACTAATTATTATAAACTTAACGGTTATACTATTTATAGTTTTTGGAGAATTTATTCTAATGAAATTTTCATATAATAAAGTTCACCCATTAGCAGAAGATATAAATAGACGAATTGTTTTGCAGCTTAAATATGTAGATGGAGATATGAGTAAAATAATAGCTGATGAAATTAAAAAGCAAGAAAAAAACCTTAATATTAATGTGAAGACATTTAAGGTATTCAAGATTGATAAAAGTCTAAACATCATTACTATTAATGTTTATTACTAAAAGAGCAACCAAATTTTTTGTTGTGATATTTTTCATGCTACTGAGTAATTTTAGTTTGGCGCAATCAAATGAATTAAAAGGATGGTCTTCTGTTGAGTATGGTTTTGAAATCAATGATTTGTTTAAAATAGATTTAAGTCAACATTTTAGATTAAAAGAAGACCTTAATGTTGTTGATACATATATAACTGAGTCAGAGATATCTTATGAACCAATAAATAAATTAACCTTATTAGGCCAATTAAGATATTACAGTAGAAATGATAATAGTGGGGGGATTCAAGGTTTCGAAAACATGATGCGATATAGATTTGGAATCGAAAAAAAATTCAACTCAAATAAATTTAATTTTGAATTAAGAGTTGCATATCAAAATCGTTTCTCACTGGATAGAAAGAATAGAGCTAAGAAGAGGTTTCGTTTGAAGCCTTTGATTGAATTAAAAATGAAAGACTGGTCAAATAATCCAAAAATTTATTTTGAATATTTTGATGAAATAGAGGGTAATGATCAAAAAGCCTACAGATATGGAATAAGCAAGAAAATAAACACAACTAAATCTCAAAGTATAACATTACGTTATTTTTATCAGAAATATAAAGAAAAGTATAGTCCAAATTCCTCTGCAAATATTATTTCACTTAAGTATAGTTTTAATTAAAAGTTAAATGAAAAAACTTAGTTATTCTAAATTAAAGGAGAAAGTGAAAAATGCTAATAAAAAAGAGTTCTATGCTCTTGTTATTGCATTATGGTGGATACCATTAGGATCTTTTTGGAGCATGGCTGCAATATGGATAAGATATTCTTCCAACATCAAAGAGTTTTTTAGATTTAAAAAGTAAACTTTATCACCTATTAAAGATTATTATTTTTCCTAAAATTTAATTTAACTCACTTTTAACGCTAAACTTACCTTTATACTTAAAACTTTTTAAGTTCTTTAATGTCTAAAAACCAGAATGAAAAAAGCCTTTCTATTTTTATGCTTAGTCATAAGCTTAACTTGTTTTTCACAACAAACAGTTTTAAACCTAGTCAAAACACAAAAGTCTGAATTTATTCTT
>Ga0114933_10002568_pt1 | contig 18633 bp, 23 predicted proteins | sample 4SBtaG_FD_89691 | JGI IMG/M metagenome (GOLD analysis project Ga0114933, IMG submission 89691) | Deep subsurface microbial communities from Kolumbo volcano to uncover new lineages of life (NeLLi) - 4SBTROV12_W25 metaG | ecosystem: Environmental > Aquatic > Marine > Volcanic | place: Kolumbo... | reverse complement strand
GGAATATTTTTATTGATGTTGCAGCCGCCTGAAATGTATGGCCAAAATTTATTGATGCGGTTCTGCCACTGCACTACTTTCTCTTCTGGCGCAAGACCGTGTTCACAAAATAGAAGCTTTCCATCTGGTTTAAGAACTCTCTTTATTTCCATAAGTGAAGCGGCAACATCCTCAACGGTGCACATGGTGTATGTCATTAAAACCGTATCGAATGCATTATCATCAAATTTCATTTCTTCCGCCTTGGAGATAATAAAGTCAATTTTGGGCATTGAGTCATCGATTCTCTTTTCTGCAATCTGGATAAGCTCCTCTGATGGGTCAATCCCTACCAAAGAACTAATATTACTTGTGTTCAAATAGGGCATGTTGAGCCCTGAGCCGATGCCAACTTCAAGAACCTTGCCTTTGGCCATTGGAACAAGCTTTTGTCTCTGCTTAATGAACGGTTTTTGTCCGCATGTATAATTTAGAAGATATGGAAGAATATATTTTTCATACATAATCAAATGCACCGCCTAATTGACTTAATTCAATAAGTTTTTTTTATCATATAATTTATCAATGACTAAGAAATACTTTATTCTAATCTTTCTCATCATGATTCTTGATACTCAAGCTCAGGAAACAAAAAGTGGAAATAGTGAGCTATTGCTTTATTCGCAATTTGGTGAATTTTGCACCATGTGTGAAGCGACCCTTGTTTGCATAGATGAGAAAAATAAAATAAATGACGCTTTTTTAGATCATGAATCGTACCTACTGATTCATCTGGAAACGCGAACATTTTGGTCTCAAATAGCCACTATATGGGAGTTTTTTATAAGAAACTTTGATGGTTATCAAGTCAAAGGACATTCAAGACCGGCAATACTCTATTCCAGCGAAATAGGAAACTGGTTTGATGCTGAAACCACAACTGCTGAGATCTCTATAGATCCAAATCTGATCAAAATAAAGCAATTTGTGATAGATAGAAATACTCAAGATTGGATTGATCACAAAGAACAGAAGATCGGTTCCTGTATCAGACTCCCCCTATGGGAGACTCTTGAGTACATCGATGAAAGAGTTCATAAAAGTGAGAACAATGAATAAGTATATGCCTATCGTCTTGGGCTTTTTACTGGTCATTCTCAGGTTGCTATTTGGTTTATTCTGGCTATTGGCTGGAATCAATAAGGTCAAGGATGAATGGATGACAAGCCCAATCTTGGAAAATATTTTTTTGCAAAGATTGACCGAGTTGCCTCCAGATAGTTTTTCAGTTTTCTACCTCACTAAATTTGCAATTCCTTTATATCAGCCCATTGGCTGGTTTATCACGATAGGAGAAATATACAGTGCGATTGGTTTGTTAATTGGTTTGACCACCAGATCATCGGCAATCATTAGTTTATTTATACTCTTTAATTTTGCCATCGGAGGTTACTATGACGCGTCACTCATTCCATTCTTTGTTTTGGTTTTACTCTTCATCAAATATCCAACCGGTCTGTGGTTTGGTCTCGATGCATTCCTAAATAAACAATTCCCCCAAAGTAGACTATTTAAATAGTGAATATTCAGCTCTCTAGGAACGTAATGATTTTGATTCTTTGATAGAAAGCAAAAGTAAACCGATGAGTGCAATCAATACAAAAGGGGCGAAATCAGCGCCTGGTGTCATACCATTGCTATAGCGTTCATCGTTTGCTAAACCCAAATCGGTCAAGGGATAAATGATCAGACGAATGGTCCACTCGGAAATAAAAAGAATGTACATCAAAGATATCAATTCTTTATACCTAAAAACCACAACCCAACAAAACAAACAGAAAATCAGTTGAGCAAGTCCCCAAAGCGAAAAGAAAAGATATATCACCGGCATAGGGTCTGGATCACCTGAAATTAAATTGAAATTAGCAATCTGATGCAAACCATACTCTTGGTAAGCGAGATGGATAATAGAACGCCATGTCATTAAAGCTAAAAAAGCAATGAAACCCCAAAATGCAATGGGATGACCTTGGTAAATATTTTTTATTTCTTTTGGGAGAATTTTATTCACGATGATGTCTAATTTAATGCTTTTTTAAATTATACTCATTGTCTATATATTTTGGAGAATCAATATGAAAGTGGATGGGAAAACAATTGGTGATGCAAAGAAGTTTACCATTGAGGAACAGTTTCATGACTGGTTTCATGAGGGCTTAAGCGCAGATGATGTTGCGGTAAAAATTAAAAAAATGTATGAAGATTATTCTGTAAAGAAGGAAGCGAAACAAAAAGCCTTTGGAGAAAGCTTTAAAAATCTAGGAGAAAAATAAGACTAAAGTCAGTGAGTCTGTCTTTTTCTGATTTTCTTGATTTTTTCTCTCAAATGTTTGTTGTGAGCGTAGAGTCTTTTTAAAAGTTTTTTTCTTATTTCTCGAACTGTCTTTCTTCGGCTCCTGGCTCTCTCTGATCTCTCTATTCTTGAGATTTTGCTCATCTATATTGATTATATATATTATTCATTTCTATTTGCAAAATATGCCATGCACTCCAGTTCTAGTGATGCTTCCAAAGCCAGTCCATCTGCACCAAATGCACTTCTTGCAGGATAAGGTTTTTCGAAATATTGTACGTATACAGAATTAAAATCGCCCCATTCTTCAATGTCATCAATCATAACCAAACATTTAAATACGTCCTTATAATCCAAACCAAAGTGAGCAAGAATTTTACCCATATTCTTTAGGACAAGATGTGCCTCATTGACAATCCCTCCTTTGATGATGCTTCCATCATCTCCCTCAGCGACCATTCCTGATATATATAGCGTGTTGTCTACTCTTATTGCTTCAGAGAATGGATAATTTTTCTTGAGTGCTTCTTCGGAAGAGTAATGCTTCATATCATTAGCTATAAGAGGATTCCCAACAGATGAAAGAAGAATAAAGAGGATTATTTTCTTGCTCACTTATGATCCCATTTATTTCACAGAATAGAACTTCATATCTAATTTGTCTGTGGTCAAATTCATCTCGGTAATGCAGAGATAGAAATTTCCATCCGTGACGTCATCTAAAGAATAGAAGTGAAGAATATTTCCTTTTCGTTCCCAGACGCCCTGTCGACTGGCTGCATTTCTCTCACCGTCTTCATTGATAGCAGTGGCTCTTCCCGAAAATGAACCTTGCGTTGCTACATTAGGATTGTCCAATTTAAGGTTGTATGTCAGCCAAACTTTCCCATATTGCCCAGTGTTGCCAACTACATTAATCAATCCGCCATCATCCGTAAGAGTCACAGATGTAATCTCGCCTTTAAACTCATTTGCGTCGCCTCTGATATCAAGACTGTAAACATTGGAAGACCCAATAATGATCATCAACGATAATATAATTTTTTTCATATTTTTCTCCTTAAATAAAAAAAGGAGGGCCGTTATATAACCCTCCTCTAAGCCATTAATTTAACATTTTAATTTTAATTTGTGAGTAAAAATTTGGTAATTACCTCGTCATGCAATTTCGGGTCCTCATAAAACTGCCAACTGCCAACACCTGGGAGCTTTACAATTGTACTCCCTTTGATTCTCTTCTGAAGTCCTGCGACATCACCTGCGTAAATATCTTCTTCACCCTCGAGAAGAAGGGTTTCTTTATCTAAATCGTCCAAATTGGGCTGATATCTAAAAATCGCATAATGCATATCAAACTTTCTCTGTCGATTAATGAGACTGGTTAGGAATGGTCTGAAGGTGACCTCTGGTGAGGTAGAGCTAGCACTCATATTTTTGTAAACATCCCATGTCTTATCCAGAAACTCACCGTCCACATCAACCGGAAGATCTCTGGTCATTGGTCTATCAATCAGAGCTTGAATTTGCTCTTCTGTCAAATTCTCCTCTCTTCCAGCACCTGAGAGAATCAACTTTCCAATTCTTTCTGGGTGACGAATGCCAAGATTGATTCCAATTGCGGCACCGCCGTGCTGTCCCAAAAAATGAAATTCATCCACGCCAATGTTGTCCATGACCTCGATAATTGAATCGGCATATTCATCGGCATTCAATTCGTGTTTTGAAGAATCGGATTGACCATGGTTTGGTAAATCTATTCCAATCACTTTGAAGTTATCTGAGAGAACAGGGCCCAGTGTTAAGTATTCATCTGAAGTTTGCCCAGATTGATGAAGTAAGAGCAATGCAGGTCCTTCTCCAATGGTCCAAAGATGCACCCTTCCAAAACTGGTATCACTGTAGTCCCTTCTGATTTCTCCAGACATGCCTGGCATTTCGGCACTTAAATTAAGAGTAAAAATCGAAATAAGCACAAAAATTGCTAGTTTATTGAAGGTATTTTTTGACATCGTTTACTCCTATAATTTTTTTAAGATGCGTCAGCCAATTCTGGCTTAGCTGCTCTAAGATATCTATGTAAAAACCAATAAATAACCATTGCTAACATAGCAGCTGCCCAACACATCATGAATACACTCTCATAACCTAAATTCTCTGAAAGTATTGATGCAGCTAAATTTGGCCCTACAATCTGGCCTAGCCCCTGAGATGCTGGAAGATAAGCAGAATAACGTCCGCCATGATCAAAATTTGCAAGTGATCCCATTTGGTAAACATCTGTAAATATCCAAAGTAAATTAAATGTAAAAACGCTCATTAAGAATTTTGGTTCAGTTATACCAAAGGAGAGTAGACCCACACCGGTTGCCATTGTAATCAGAGCAATTAGTAGAGGGCGGATCAAGCCAAAACGATTGCTCAGCAAGGTCGCAATGAAACACCCCAACAATGAGCAAAAAGATGCCCAGACAAGGGTGCTGCCAACAAGGTCTGCATTTGTATTTGCATCCAGTGCTGCGAGTTCAATATAAGTCCAGTAGGCACCTATATTGATGTAAGTTAAGAATATAGCGAATAAGCATATCCATGGGACCAATGAGAGTTTCTTATCCATGCCCTTTTTTTGAACCTGATTTTGGTCGCTGTTTCTTGATACCGGATAACTCTGAAGCCATCCAAGAAAAGGAATGGTGATTAAGAAGCAAACGATAAAAGCCATATAAATTCCGTTCATGGACAATTGAGGCAATACCTGCATCTCGAGTGCTTGTGAGAATGCAAAACTAAATAACATCAGATTGTATGCAAGTGCCGGTCTTATCGACATTCCAAAGACAGCAACTGCGACAGATGTGTAAATACCACTTCCAAAACCGGACATGAATCTCAAATACAACACTGTTTCATAATCAACATATCTAATGCACAAAGCATTCGCAGCTACAGCAATGATAATTCCGAAAAAGACCAATATTCTTCTATTAACCTTTTGGATGATCCAAGCTGTAAATACAGATCCTGCTGCAAGACCGCCCAAATCCATTCCAGCGACTCTGCCAACCTGAACTTCACTAAAGCCTAACTTCGTAACCCAAGCGGTACTGATGACTGGAATCCCAACCAAAACACCATATCCCACAAGGACCATGTAAAGTGCAATGAGCAATGATTTCCAGTCATCCTCAAATAGGATTTTCCAGTCCTCTAGTGCTAATGCTATTCCTTTTTTATCTCTCATGATCTATTGAAATAAGAATATCAGAACTTTTGCATGCCTGATAGAAGACAAATTGTATCCCTCAGCGAAGATGCTGATATTTACAAAATTAATGAAAACTTAACTTACGTTTGTTGCTTGTGGACCTTTGTCGCCGTCTTCGACTTCAAAAGTTACACTTTGGTCTTCTTTTAATGATTTATATCCATCTCCTTGAATTGAAGAATGATGAACAAAAAGGTCTTCACCGCCATCATCTGGTTTGATGAATCCATAACCCTTTGTTGGGTTAAACCATTTTACTTTTCCTGTTGCCATGTTTTTTTACTCAGTTAAGTTATTTCGAGAGTCAATAGTATTGTTTATACAAAGATAATCAAGCGGTATTTTATTTTTTTTATCTATATTTTAAGATTGCTTCTTTTTGTTATTCCAAGGTGCATCCGGATCATCCTTAGTTTCCTCAAACCATTCTGAGAAACTTTTTCCTTCTTTTCTAGCTAATAAAAACTCTTCTTTAATAAAAAGAATTACAAGGATAAGAAATCCAGCAAATAAAAGTCCATTCATCCAATAAGTAATGGTAAGAAAAACGCTATGAAGGCCTAAACCGCTATCAATAAATCCAGATACATTTTCGATGCATCTTTGTATATCCATTTCAATTAGAGGAATTAGTAACTCATCACTTCCAACAAAATTACAATAGGCAGTTGTATTCCAGAATGGTGAGGTCATTGCAATAAGCAATGCAGGGGGGAATGCTACTACATTCTTAAGAATATTATTAAAATCCTCATCGCCCATTCCGTCATCTATAAGGCTTGTAACTTTCTTCATTAAATGTGCGAAAAGCATATATGCTGTGATCCCAAAAATAGCTCCTAAAAGAGACATCACCTGAGCAAAAAGTGAGAGAGAAACAAACAGTACAAATGCTAATAATATCCAGGCCATTCTAATATCCTTTTTATTTTCTTATGAAAAAATATAGCAGATTACTGGCGCGCCCGATAGGACTCGAACCTATAACCCTCAGCTTAGAAGGCTGATGCTCTATCCAGTTGAGCTACGGGCGCATAAAAAAGAGCAGAGTGCATTATAACGCCTTAAAAATTGAATCAAAGCCTATTTAGGCAGATTGTGCCTCTCTCCAACTTACATCTTCGTCGTCAAAATCTTCCCATTTTAGAACACCCAACTTTTCAAATTTAGGCCTGACAGACTCGGTAAGCAAGCCAACGCGTTTGAGACTTGGTATAACTCTTTGAAACATAAATTCTTGAAAATCTCTTCGAATCTTAACGCTCTCATCATAGTTTATTGTTTCGTCAATATCCCAACCGTATTCTTCAAATATCTCTACTGCATGAAAACGCTGACGCATCACTAAACAAGCCTCATAGGCAAACTCTGCCCTCTCCTCTATTTCCTCCTCGCTCAGACCTTTGACATGTTGTTCGAGGTAATGGACGCCAAATGTGACATGGCGAGATTCATCTTGGACAATCTTTTCTATCAGCTGATGCAATAGTTTGTCGGGATGTGTCATCTGAAATGCTTTAAATGCTCCTAAAGCCAGTCCTTCAATAATCAGCTGCATGCCAATGAATTTAAGATCCCAACGCTCATCCGTAAGAATCTTATCCAAAAGAATCTTCAAGTCTGGAGTAATCGGATACATCTGCTTTTGCCGAGTCTGAATGTATTTATTAAATGCTTCTACATGTCGAGCCTCGTCATAAGTCTGCGTTGCGGAATAGAGTTTCGCATTGTAAGTTGGGGCACAAGAACAAAGTTGGCTTGCAACCAATAGTGCGCCCTGCTCGCCGTGCAAAAACTGGCTCAATGACCACGCAGCAAACTTATGTTGGATCTCAAGCTTGTCTGCATCCGTCATATTGGCATAAGGTGCATATCCCAAATAGGAATGATGATTGATGCTGTAATCATCCAATGTTGCCCTGTTTATATTCCAGTCTTGTGACCAATCCAAATCGATCTCTACATCCCATTGACGCTTCTTTGCCAACTGATAGAGTCGATTGATTTTGTCATCGGCCGCAGTGTAATCCCAGTTATAAGAACCATTTAAAGGCGTATGAAAAATCTCCTTTATTTCTTGGAAATCTTTCTTGGTCATGTAGATCTCTGGTTTGAAATCGAGTAAGTCAGTCATGGTATTATTTTAAACAAAGATGTTGGATGATTTCTAGTTCTAAAGATGATGGTCGGGGCAGAGGGATTTGAACCCCCGACCCTCTGCTCCCAAAGCAGATGCGCTACCAGGCTGCGCTATGCCCCGATTAACTTCAAATTAGTGAGTGGTATTATACTCATCAAATTATAAATTCCATTAAGATTTTTAAATTATCTCGGTGTTGCAATCTCAAACTTTGATATCATGGATCGATTCAGAAGGAAGCAAAATGACAGCGAATATAATTGACGGCAAAGCAATCGCCCAAAAGATAAGATCAGAAATCAAAGATCAAGTTTCAGCGATTGTAAATCAAGGTGGTAAAGCCCCAGGTTTAGCGGTTATAAAGGTTGGTCAGGATCCTGCCTCTAGTGTCTATGTCAGAAATAAAAGAATGGCCTGTGAAGAAGTTGGAATGAATTCGTTCAATCATGATTTAGAAGAAAATATCTCTGAAGAAGAACTCCTGTCTCTAATCAAAGAACTTAATGACAATGATGAAGTCACAGGAATATTGGTTCAACTTCCTCTGCCGAAACACATCAATGAGACAATTGTAATTGAGACCATCGATCCAAAAAAAGACGTGGATGGATTTCATCCATATACCATAGGAAGACTGATGCAAAGAATACCCCTTTTGAGACCTTGCACTGCAATAGGTGTCGTCACAATGTTGGAAGAAATTGATATTGATCCCATTGGCAAACATGTGGTTATCGTGGGAGCATCAAACTTAGTGGGAAGACCTTTAAATCTTGAGTTTTTACTGAAAGGCTCAACAACCACTGTCTGTCATAAATACACAGAGAACCTTGAATCACATGTCAAACAGGCTGATATTCTTGCTGTTGCTGTGGGCAAAGCAGACTTCATACCTGGAGAATGGGTCAAAGAAGGTGCCATAGTCTTTGATATTGGGATCAACCGAAATGAAGATGGCAAATTAACAGGGGATGTTGATTTTAAATCTGCGAAAGAAAGGGCTTCATGGATTTCACCTGTGCCTGGCGGTGTAGGTCCTATGACTGTAGCGATGTTAATAAAAAATACTCTACTTGCTAGAGAACTAATTTTAGAATCTCAATCATGAAAAGAATTCATATTTTCATCGCATGCATAACCTTAAGTGCACTGGCGATTCAACTGGATGCCTCGGAAAATTATCCTCAAATAGAAATTGTTACAACTTCTGGAAGAATTGTGGTTGAGCTCGATCGAAATCGAGCTCCAAAAACTGTAGAGAATTTTCTAAATTACGTTCAATCGGGAGTCTATGTCGGGACAATCTTTCATCGGGTCATTCCAGGATTTGTAATTCAAACGGGTGGTTATGATGTCAATCTCAATGAGATTGACACGCTTCCACAGATCATCAATGAATCTGGAAATGGATTAAAAAATCAAAGAATGTCATTGGGTATGGCAAGAACGAATGAACCGCACTCTGGCTCATCCCAGTTTTATATCAATCTTAATGATAATTTCTCTCTTGATCCTATGCCTACAAGATGGGGTTATGCGGTATTTGGGGATGTCATCGATGGATTTTCAGTTGTTGAGGGTATTGCGAGCAATGCAACCCAAACAATAAAAGGTTTTCAAGATGTTCCTGTTGCGCCAATCATTATTCTTGAAGTCAACCGCATAAACTGACTCATATGGCGACTTATTTCATTTCTGATCTCCATCTGGAAAAGATCGAGTCATCTATAGTAAGTATTTTTTCAGAGTTTCTTGAGCACCTAGATCAAGACGATCAACTTTATATATTGGGCGATCTATTTGAATCTTGGATAGGTGATGACAATGTATCTGAACTCAGTGAATTTGTTGGAAATCAACTGAATTCACTTTCAGAGAGAGGTATTAATATTTCAATTATGCATGGCAATAGAGATTTTTTAATTGGTAATGATTTTTGCAATGCGGCTTCGATTAAATTAATCAATGATCCCTGCATTGTTGAAATGAATGGTGAGAAAGTAATGCTCACCCATGGAGATCAATTATGCACGGATGATATTGAATACCAGACATTTCGATCTATTGTCAGAAATCCAATTTGGCAAAAAGATTTTCTAAATTTTCCAATATCAAAACGTGAAAAAATTGCGGGCGAAACAAAGAATGCAAGCAAGGACTCAAAGATTAAGAAAACAATGGAAATTATGGATGTGAATGATGATGCCGTTTTAAAAGCGTTCGATGATAATGACATAGGTATCATGATTCATGGTCATACACATAGACCAAATATTCATAAAATCTCAAATAATGATTGTATTTTTACCCGATATGTTTTGGGCGATTGGAGTAAAGAAAGTGCCATCATATTAAAATGGGATAAAACTGGAATCAAATTATTGGATTTAGCTGAGAGTCATTGAAGACTGATCCTGTATGTCGATCTGCTTACGCTCTATCTCTTTCTTTGCTTTTGCAGCGTCATTTCTTTTGCTCTCAATAAAGTCAAGATAATTTGATGTTACATCTCCAGTGACATATTCACCAGAGAAGCAAGATGTATCAAAAGCTTCGGCATCTGATTCATCAAACTGAACTGCTGAAATGAGATCATCCAACTCTTGATAAATCAACCAATCTGCACCAATGTATCTTGCAAGCTCTGCCTCTGTTCTATTGCTTGCCAGTAATTCGGCTGTTGAAGGCATATCAATCCCATACACATTGGGATGCTTAACTGGTGGTGCTGCTGAGGCAAAAAATACTTTTTTAGCTCCTGTGTTTCGAGCCATTTGTATTATTTTCTTTGAGGTTGTCCCCCTGACAATTGAATCATCAATCAATAATACGTTCTTATCTCTTATTTCTAGATCAATTGGGTTGAGCTTTTGTTTTACAGATTTTTTCCTGATTTCCTGTCCAGGCATGATGAACGTTCGCCCAATGTATCTATTCTTAATGAAACCCTCTCTGTACTTCACGCCAAGATGATGGGCCACCTGAAGTGCAGTTGATCTACTAGTATCGGGAATTGGAATCACCACATCCACATCATGATGAAGACCTTTTTTAATAATTCTTTGGGCTAAATATTCGCCCATTCTCAGTCTAGACTTATAGACTGACATTCCATCAATGATTGAATCTGGTCTGGCAAAATACACAAACTCAAATATGCAAGGCGTGTAAGATTTTGGTTTGATGCATTGCTTAGAAAACAATTCACCTTCTTTAGTAATATAGATCGCCTCTCCAGGTTTTACATCTCTCATGATTTCAAAATCAGCGATATCCAATGCCACACTCTCAGAAGCAATCATATATTCTGTGCCTTGGCCAACCTCTCTCTTTCCTAGAATAAGTGGACGAATCCCATTCGGATCTCTCATAGCCACCAGTCCCTCATTTAGAATCATTGAAACAACGGCATAACCGCCGGAGCATCTGTTGAATAGCTGCGTCGCAGCATTAAAAATAGTTTCGGGTGCGAGGTTGCCATCGAAATTTTCCTGGAGCTCATGTGCAAAAAGATTCAATAATGCTTCTGTGTCAGATTCTGTATTTAGATGCCTTCGGTCGACTTCGCTTAAATGCTTTCTGAGCTGATCATTATTTACAAGGTTTCCATTGTGGGCCAGACAAATACCAAATGGAGAGTTCACATAAAAAGGTTGAGCCTCTGATGAGCTGAGGGTTCCTGCGGTGGGGTATCTTACGTGGCCAATACCCATATTCCCTCTGAGTCTGGTCATGTGCTCATTGGAAAATACATCATTAACCAAGCCATTGCTTTTTCTAAGGCAAAGCATTCCCTTGTTGTCTGTCATGATTCCTGCTGAGTCTTGCCCCCGGTGTTGGAGAACTGTTAAAGCATCATATATTTCTTGGTTAACGGGCCTACTACTGATTATGCCTACGACTCCGCACATATGATATTTCCCCTGATTAATCCTTCACTAGATTGCTAGTTATAATACTGTAAAAATAAATTATAGAAAAACTCTTTCACTTGCTCAGCTTCTTCCAAAAATACCGCATCTTGAATAATGGGTTCAACGTACAATTCTGTGTCTTCTAGAATCAACATCAATAAACAAATTAAAACAAGGCCTCTAAGAAAGCCAAAGCTAAGACCAATCATCATGTCTCCAGAAATACTTGAGCCAACGGCTTTTGAAACTTTACGGCTTGCTAGACCACCAATAAACAAAATAAATGCCAATATCAATAGTCTTGATATCCATAGCCTCAGCACCTCTGATGTAAATATTGACTGAAAGATAATTTCAAATTGTCCGCCAAATGCATACGCCGCTGAAACTGCAATAATCCATGTGAGCAGCGAAAGAACTTCGGTTAAAAATCCCTTAAAAAAGCCATAAATACTTGATAAGCCTAAAATAAGAATGAGAATAAAATCCAAAATCGATACGACTTCTTCAGCTCCAAAAATATGAATGGGAAATGTGACTGGGAAAGGGAAAGGTATGTGATAAATCATTGTTGTCCTTTACCTAAAACTTGAAAGTCACTTTCACCTCTTTCAAGCCTTTTGATAACAGGATCAACTTCCTCATCTTCATAGGAAGGTCTTATTCTAACTCTATAAATCTTTTTACCAGAAAAGTCTTTAGCGCTGACATAAGCATTGTAGCCCTTTCTCTCAAATTGCTTGGTCAAATTTTTAGCATCTTCAATATCCTGAAAGGCTCCCAACTGGATGACCCATGGGTAAATAAAATCAGACTGAATGGATGCCTCTTCTACTGTCACAGACTGTCTTGCTTCAATTCTATCTTCAATCCCTGTTAAGCCATCTCCGGTTAAATAAATCAAAGAAATTACTGCAATCACAGTGGTGATGGTTAATATTCCTATTACTCTTTCTTTCATATTTTTCCCTGAGAATTTAGCAAATACTCTCTTATGGGTCCGACCAATTCAAATGACCCAGAAACAATCACATTGTTACTTATGCTCACATTTTTTTCTAGGGTCTTTATTGCATCTACAGGAGATCTCGCACAATAAATGTTACTGATACCCATATTGCTCATCTTACTTTCTATTTGTTTCACTCTGAATGAGCGTTCTGTTTCCATCTCACAAATAATCCATGTATCAACCAAATCTTTGAAGGCATTGAGATATAACTCAAGATGCTTATCTTTCATCATGCTAAAAATCATTGAATAATCTAACTTAAAATTTGAACGATCAATTCTCTGCCTAAGGTTCTCAGCTGCAGAGGGATTGTGAGCAACGTCTAGGATCCATCTATGATGCAAATCTAATAATTCAAATCTGCCAGGTAAAATAAATTCATCTATGGCTTCTTGCAGTAAATCATTGGTTGGAAAAATTTGTTCATTCGCCTCCATTGCTGCAAGAGCCGTTGTTAAGTTATCTATCTCTCCATCGCCCCAGTTCTTTGGAAGAACAATTCCTTCTATGCTTTGATTGGCTCCATTAAAAAAATAATGGCCCTCATCGATGTGGCCATTAAAATCTTCTCCTTTTTTTCTCAGTTCAGCTCCTTTCTCGTGACATCCTGCCTCAATGATATCCATGGCCACAACATCGCCAAAGATCAATGGCCTTTTTGTTTTTGATATGCCAACTTTTTCTTTTGCAATTTTATCAATACTGTCTCCAAGCCATTCCTCATGATCCATGGCAATACTGGTCAATACCGAAACAGAGGATTCAATTATATTGGTTGCATCTAGACGACCGCCCAAGCCAACCTCTATAAACCATGCATCGCAATCATGGTTGGATAGAATTTGAAATGCTGCAAGCGTGCTGAATTCAAAATAAGTCAAAGATGCATCGCCTCTCACAGTTTCTATGATTTCAAATGCTGATACCCAATCTTCATCGAATGAGTTATTTAAATTAACTCTGACCCTTTCGTTGTATTGAGAGAGATGAGGGGATGTAAAAGCCCCTGTTGTATAACCTTTTTTATGGAACAATCGCTCGAGAATTGAAGTAGTGGTGCCTTTGCCATTTGTTCCACCGATTAAAAAAACATTCTTTTCAGGAATATTGATTTGAAGCTTATTGTATACCTTTTGAACCCTATCCAGGCTCAGGTCAATTTCTTTGGGATTGATGCCTTGCTGAAATTCAAGCCATTCGTTTAATGTTGAAAAACTCATAATCAATTTTTTTAGGCTTAATGATTCATTAAATTGGAAATCAACGTAGAAATAGTGTCTCTCATTTGGCGACGATCAACAATCATATCAATGGCACCTTTTTCCAATAAAAAATCGCTTCTTTGAAATCCTTCGGGCAGAGTCTCTCCAACGGTTTGCTCAATCACTCTGGGTCCTGCAAATCCTATTAATGCGCCCGGCTCTGCAAGATTTATATCGCCAAGCATTGCTATACTTGCTGATACACCTCCAGTTGTTGGGTCGGTAAGAACCGAAATATAGGGTATGCGCTTTGCATCCAGCTCAACCAAAGCAGACGTCGTTTTTGCCAACTGCATCAAAGATAAGAAAGCTTCCTGCATCCTTGCTCCACCGCTTGATGAAAAACTGACCAATGGTGCATTCTTTTCAATGCTTAAATTCACTGCCCGAACAAATTTTTCTCCAACCACTGATCCCATTGATCCGCCTAAAAACTTGAATTCAAAGGCACATCCAATCATTTCGATTTCATTAACCCTCCCTGACATAACAATCAGAGCATCCTTTTCTCCGGATTTCTTTGTCGATTCAGAAATACGGTCTCTATACCTTTTGGTGTCTCTGAACTTCAGGGGATCATTGGCCGAAAGGTTTGCAAAATATTCCGTTGTTGATGAAGGGTCAAAGAAACTTTCCAGTCTTATTCTGGCGGGTATTCTCATATGGTGATTGCACTTAATGCAAACATGTAAATTTCTCTCAAGCTCAGCTCGATACAGTTGCGCACCGCATGAATCACAAGTCACCCAAACGCCTTCTGGAACAGACTTAACCCTTTGTTGTTTTTTTGTCGTTATCCTTGAAGGAACTAATTTCTTAAACCAATTCATTTGACCTCATACACTAGGTTTTATCATATCATCTCATTTGTGCGAAAAGGGAATCCATATTTTTCAGGATAATTGACTTTAACTAGATATAATCCTGATGCAGAGGCTGTTTTTGACGCCACATTTCTATCTTTTGCATGAAGTATTTGATTGATATCCTTAGGTGGTATTTTTCCAGTTCCTATATCTAAGAGCGTTCCAACAATATTTCTTATCATGTGATGTAAAAAAGCATTTGCATTGAATGTTATGGATATGAATTTTCCGACCTCCAGTTCAATATTTTTCATCTCCCTTATCGGATTATTAGATTGACAGCTTGATGCCCTAAATGAAGAAAAGTCATGCTTCCCAATTAAATATTGGCATGCCTCCCTCATCAGTTCCGTGTTGAGCTTTTGTCTGACATAAAGAACTCTTTGATCACTGAATACATCAAATTCATTGTTATTGATGAGATAAACATATGTTCTTGAAACAGCTGAGTGCCTTGCATCAAATTCCTCATCGACAATTTTGATCCACTGAATTCTAATGTCAGAAGGTAAATGAGAATTGATGCCATCCAACCATTGACTATCGGTTCGATTGGCGTTTGATGAAAAGTGAAAAACCTGACCGAGTGCATGGACTCCAGAATCTGTTCTGCCCGCTGAATATATTCGTAGTTTTTCGTTTGCTACATTTGATAAGGCTTTTTCAATCTTATCCTGAATGGTCTCCTGATTGTCTTGAGATTGCCACCCTTTGTAATGAGACCCTAAATATTCAACTCCACATGCATACTTGGTTGAAGCAACTGTCATCATTTAATAATTTGATTCAATGATGGTCTCAGCAATTTGAATTGAATTCAGTGCTGCACCTTTTCTTATGTTGTCTGCAACAACCCAAAGATTTACTCCATTCGAATGATTCAAGTCCGCTCGAATCCTACCAATGTAGACAGCATCAGTCCCTTCCCCTTCTCTTAATGGGATGGGGTAAGATTCATCATCATCCATTAGCTGGATTCCACTTGATTCTGAAAGCAATGCTCTGATTTGCCCAATACTGAGATGCTTTTGTGTTACAACGCCTATTGACTCAGAGTGACCAAATCTCACTGGGACTCTTACTGCGGTTGGATTCACTTCAATGCTTTTGTCTTCAAAAATCTTATGCGTTTCCCAAACCAATTTCATCTCTTCAAGTGAATAACCATTGTTCTCAAATAAACCAATCTGAGGTATGACATTGTGTGCAAAAAAGCTTTCTTCGTTTTCAGGATAGTTCGAATCCACAACTTGACGGTCATATTCATTAAGCATCGATCGCCCAGCACCTGATATTGATTGATATGTAGAGACATTGATCGATTTGATTCTTGCAGCCTGATGTATGGGGTTGAGAGCCACAAGCATTTGTATCGTTGAGCAATTTGGGTTGGCAATAATATTATTCTTTTTAAAATCTTTCAAAGCATGGGGATTAACCTCAGGTATAACAAGTGGGATATGGTCGTCGTATCTAAATTCAGAGGTATTATCAATGACCACTGATCCGGCATTTGCAGCCTTGATTGCAAAAATTCTAGAAACAGCTGCGCCTGCAGAGAAAAATGAAAAGTCAATGTTCTCGAAATCAAAATCATCCAGAAGCTTGACCTGATGTTTTTCACCATTGAAATCAATTATTTGGCCAGCAGATCTCTCGCTCGCCAATAGGGTTAGTTCACTGATTGGGAAGGAGCGTTGTTGAAGGATTGCTAGGAGTGCTTCACCAACCAATCCAGTTGCGCCAACAATTGCTACACGGTTTGACACAATTTAATCGCCTTTGTCTTCAACTGAGACATCAGAATTTTGGGCACGATTCCTCAAAAAATGATCCATTAAAACAATTGCCAACATGGCTTCTCCAATCGGAGTTGCTCTAAGTCCTACGCATGGATCATGCCTTCCTTTGGTTATAATCTCTGTCTTTTCACCTGTCTTGTCGATTGTCTCAGCCGGTTTAATAATGCTCGATGTAGGTTTCAGAGCAATGCTTGCAAAAATATCTTGTCCACTTGAAATTCCTCCTAAGGTGCCTCCTGAATTATTCTGCTTAAAGCCATCGGTATCGATCTCATCTCTATGTTCACTGCCTTTTTGATTCACGACAGAGAATCCAGCACCAATCTCAACGCCTTTGACTGCATTGATGCTCATTAGTCCATGAGCGATATCTGCTTCCAGTTTGTCAAAAACTGGTTCACCCAATCCAACTGGGACATTTGTTGCCATCAAGTTAATCCTCGCACCAATCGAATCGCCCTCTTTTCTCAATTGATCCATATACGATTCTAGCTCTGATATTTTATCCGGGTCCCCACAAAAAAATGGGTTTGTTTCAATGAATTCTCTATCTTTCATTTCAAGATGAATGGGTCCCAATTGCCCTAAAAAACCAAATATTTCTATTCCAACTTTTTCAAATAGATATTTTCTTGCAATTGCACCTGCTGCGACTCTCATCACTGTCTCACGAGCAGAAGATCTGCCTCCACCTCTATAGTCCCTGATGCCGTATTTATGAAAATAAGTATAGTCTGCATGTCCGGGTCTGAATTTATCTTTAATCGCACTGTAGTCTTTGGACTTTTGGTCCATATTTTGAACAACTAAATTGATTGGTGTGCCTGTAGTCACTCCCTCGAAAACACCAGACATAATGCTCACTTCATCTTTTTCTTTTCTTTGGGATGTAAACCTAGATTGACCGGGTCTCCTCTTGTTCAATTCTTTCTGAATATCCTTTTCACTGATGGCGAGTCCTGGTGGACATCCATCTATAATAGCTGATAATCCAGGGCCATGACTCTCCCCGGATGTTGTCACAGTGAATATTTTTCCAATTGTATTGCCAGCCATTACCGATCTCTTTTTCTGCTTATTATTTTATTCAATTCTGAGGTTTGATGCTTCTATCATCGCAACACCCTCGCCTCCTATTTCAAAATCAATCCAAATAAAAGGCATATCAAATCGTTGTTCCATATTTCCAGAGGCGACCCCTGCCTCTATTATCACTATACCGTTATGGGATAAAAAAGGAGGTGCATCATGCAATATCCTGGAGATAAAATCCAGTCCCTTAGCGCCTGCAGCCAATGCCATATGAGGTTCATGGAGATATTCTTTAGGCAAATCCAGCATGATTTTATCAGGGACATATGGTGGATTAGTGATGATTAAGTCAAAAACACCACTCACATTTTCAAACAAATCTGACTCTATGATTTCAACCCGATTTTCTAAACCATGAGCTTTTGCATTTCTTAAAGCCACATCAATTGCATCTGTCGAAATGTCCGTTGCAACCACTTCAACATCGGGAAAAGCCTCTGCAATACTCAAAGCAATGCAACCAGATCCTGTTCCGATTTCAAGTACACGATTTAAAGAGGTGGATTTTACCCATGGCTCAAAATGATTATTTATAAGCTCAGCGATTGGAGATCGAGGAATGAGAACACGCTCATCCACATAAAACTGTTTTCCACAAAAATAAGCCTCATTGGTTATATAGGGTAAAGGCTTTGATTCAATAATTCGTTGATATAAAACTTCTTTCACTTTTTCTCTAATCTGATCATCAAGAGCATTTTTAAGCTCTGCTTTATTCAGTACGTCATTCGATTTCGATAAATGCATAATGATTGCCATTGATTCATCCTTTGGATTTTCAGTTCCATGGCCATAAAAAAGTTGCTCTTCTTTCAGTAACAATTCCAAATCATGCAAAAGCTCTTTAAAACTTGTGCATCGATCAATCGATTCAAATCTGGTGTCCATCATGTCAACGATGTTACATTAGATTTTTAATATTTCATCTATCTAAATAAACAATGTTCAATC
>Ga0114933_10002562_pt1 | contig 18665 bp, 27 predicted proteins | sample 4SBtaG_FD_89691 | JGI IMG/M metagenome (GOLD analysis project Ga0114933, IMG submission 89691) | Deep subsurface microbial communities from Kolumbo volcano to uncover new lineages of life (NeLLi) - 4SBTROV12_W25 metaG | ecosystem: Environmental > Aquatic > Marine > Volcanic | place: Kolumbo... | reverse complement strand
TTTTGTGACAATTTAGATTTGACACCACAGGTACACTTTTTGTATAATATACATAATGAAGTTGAATCTTGATAAGTGGTTGGTTGGTTGAAGATGATAAACGGACATGGAAATGCTGGACCGTGGTCTGGTTGGGAAGTGATGAACACAACTTCGCGAGGAGGCCTTACCTCATTAAAAAAGCTGAGGGATGAAATTGGGTGTAAAAACCCATGAATATAGTTGATACCGCGGGTACACTTTTGTTATACTATGTACATAATGAAAAATAAAGAGGTAAAAAATTATGAAACAATGTGAAATGTCGATAGCTTGTGATGCTATCAAAAAAATTGATTGTTTAGAAGATATGGGTATTATCAGAAGACAATTTAACTTAACAATGAAATCTTTGAAAGCTCAAAAAGCTTTAGAATCTAAAGCTAAGTTTTCAGTTGGTGACAAAATTATTGTTAATTCTAAAAAAGGTTCTTTGTCAGGAACAATCACGAAACTTAATAGAACAAGAGCGATTTGTGATATTAACGGTTCGTCTTACAATGTTCCTTTCTCAATCATGGAAGCAGCGTAATGAGTTGTCATTCTAATGAAATTTTAAAAGAGAACATTCTTATGGGTGTTCTCGGTATGTCTGAAAGAGACATGATTGATGAACTAGGTTTAGAGTATGTCAACTCAAAAGGTATATTTGACTATGACGATTTAATTGACGAAGTTGTCAATAAAAGATTTGAGGAGCATCCTCAAGCAGAATGAAAAAATCATTAAATCAATTTCATCACGAACACGAAGATATCTATATCCTTTTACAAGATAATTATAATAGAGAAGGTAATTCTTTTCTAGAAGATGTTTGGAAAAATCTTGTAAAAAAAAGAGAAATCTCTATCAATCAGATTAATGGTGTTAGGAATTCAATGTTATACGCTCAGAAAAAAATAGAAACAGAAAACCTCAAAGAATTTCATAAAGATGATGAACCAGCAGGTTCATTTGTTGGTAAAGTAAGGAAAAGATATGATATGACTTTGAAGTATGTATCTGGAAAGAGTACAAGTAGAGGTTTTTATATTCATAATTTTGTAGATAGAAAAGGTAATAGTTTAATGTGTTTCTCAGATAGTGAATATCTTTCTGCAGGTTCTACAATAATAGGAGAAAATGATTGTTTCACTTGTAGAGGAACAGTTAATAGACATCAAGTTAATGACTTTGATCCAACATATAAAATAAGACAAACAGTTTTAAATAGAATTAAGTACAATCAGTATTTAGGTAATAAAAATGATGAAGAATGAATTTTTAAAAAAATCGTTAACAAAACGAATATTCTTTTTACGAAGAGCAGAAGAAAGAGCTCAAGACCCTGAAATGAAAAAACTTTGGGAAAGTAAAAAGAGTGAATTAATGAAAGTTTATTTAGAACAGAGTTAATTTCTGTTATAAATATATAATGTAGACGCCGAAAGGGTTTACATTTTTTTTAACCTTGCTTTAATTAGGAGGAAATATGACTATAAATGAAGCAATCTGGAGAGATTTATCTCCATTCACAATCGGCTTTGATAATGTGTTTACACAATTAGATAGAGTTCGACAAATACCACAAACCAATTATCCACCTTACAATATTCGTAAAGGTTCTACAGAGGATACATTCTTAATTGAACTAGCAGTTGCTGGTTTCGGTGAAGAAGATTTAACAATTACTGTTAAAGAAAATAATCTTACTGTGGAAGGTGACATAGGTGATAAAGATACAGGGTTTGTTCATCAAGGAATCTCACAAAGAAAATTTTCTAGAAATTTTGTTCTAGCAGATGATGTTGTGGTTAAAGGTTCCGACCTTTCAAATGGTATTCTTACCATATACGCTGAAAGAATAGTTCCAGAAGAAAAGAAAGCTAGAACTATAGAGATTGGTAGTCTCAAAAAGTCAGATAAGAAGGTATTCTTATCAGAATAAATAATATTAATTCCTGGGGTGTTAAAAACTTGACACCTCAGGTTTTGGTAGTATAATAGTATTAATGATAAAAATAATGAAGTGAGGAAAATATTATGTCATTTTGGAATAAAATTATAACATTCTTAAACAGGGAACCTTCTGGTGAAAGAGCTAGAGATTCTAAAGGTCGTTTTGTAAAAGATGATCCTAGTACTCCTAATGTAAATGAAGCTTATAAAGACGGAAAAAAACCAACTAAGAAAAGAGGTCGTGGTAGACCAAAAGGTTCAAAGAACAAAACTAAAACTAAGTAATGGCAGCATTATTTAGAAAATCTCTCAGACAATCTAGAGGAAGTAAATCTAGTTCAACAGGATCTGGTGGTCGTGGTCGTAGAGTAAAAATTAGTATGTCAACTATGAACAAAAGAAAAAAATCTTCCCATAAAGCTTATCGTGGTCAAGGAAGATAATTCGATAAATACTCATTATCCATTATTTGATGAAGGACTATATACAGAAGTTGTTCATCAAAATGGTGAAAGAGCTATTAAAATCTTAGAGGGTAAATTTAAAGGTATAATTTATCAGTATGGTAAAATTAATCTTATACCTCGAGAAGAAAGTGAAACACCTACTATAGATTTTGAGAGAGCAGTCCGTTCTTGTCCTGATGAATTAGTTGAAACTATTTCAGAAGATGAAGAATTTAATCAAATTATGGGTAATATACTCATAGAACTGTTAGCCAATCAAGGGCTAGAGGAACTAAAAAATGGAATATAGTAAAGAGTTTAGAATAAGACTTAAAGAAGAAATAACAGCTGATGAAGGTTGTGTACTAGAAGTATACAAAGATCATCTTGGTTATCCAACAATTGGAGTAGGTCATTTAATTCTAGAAACTGATGAAGAATATGGTATGGGTGTTGGTACACCTATAACACAAACTAGATGTGATGAGCTATTATTTAAAGATTTAAATATTGTTCTAGAAGAATGTGAAGATCGTTTTCACAACAATTGGAGAGATTGGCCGGAAGAAGTTAGATTAATTATAGCTAATATGGCTTTCAATCTAGGTTTGACTAGATTAGTCAAATTCAAAAAAATGTTTGCAGCTTTAAATGAAGGTGATTATAAACAAGCGTCTATTGAAGGATTAGATTCTAAGTGGGCAAAACAAGTTTACAATCGTGCAAAGAGATTAATGAACCGTCTAAGAGATATAGACACAACTGATAAATAAATTATGGATTTAGATAAACAATTAAGAGAAGCTCTTATATTGAGATATCAAGGTGAAATAGCAGCTGCAAAAGCAAATATTGCAGTCTACATGAAACAATCTGTTGGTATTGGAGAACATTCAGATATCATCGGAGCTATTGATGAACAACTCAACTTACTTACAGCTTCAGAAGAAAAACTACAGGCTGTAGAAAATCATTTTGTACCTGAAAGAGTAATTTGACGAGAATCAATATAATACCTGTAGAAAAACTAACCGATCAACATTTAATGGCTGAGTATCGTGAGATATTCATGATTGGTTCTGCTTTACAGAGGTCACTTAATTCTAAGAATTGGGACCCTAAAAGAATACCCAAGAAATTTACTTTGGGTACAGGTCATGTAATGTTTTTTTATGATAAAGGTAAATATCTTTACAAAAGATATGAACAAATAAAACATGAACTAACAAAACGAAATTACAAATTAAATAAAAATAGATTATTTAAAACAACACAATTCCCAATTAATTATTATAATGATTGGGAACCTACAAAAGAAGACCAAGCAATAGTTTGGAAAAGAATTGAAGAAAGGATACAACAGAAACCAGAATGGTATAGACATTATGGCGTTTCTATTATATAATATATATTATGCACTACTATACTAATGTAAAAAGATATAAAGACTTTATACTTGTTCGAGGTGTAAAGAATGGTGAGAAATACATCAAAAGATTGAAATACGAACCAACTCTTTATATACCAACAACAAAACCAACAGCACATAAATCAATATCAGGTGATTATCTTCAATCGAAGAAATTCAGATCACCAAGTGATGCAAGACATTGGAAAAAACAATATGATAATACAGGTATTGATATTCATGGTCTAGACTCTTGGGAATATACTTATCTATCAGAATCTTTTCCGAGTGAGATTGATTTTGATATAAAGAATATCAACATACTTAATATTGATATTGAGTGTGAGTGTGAAAATGGTTTTCCAGAACCAACTGAGGCAGAAGAAAAAGTTAATGCTATCACATTAAAACTATTTGGACATGATGAAACTCATGTAATTGGTACTGATAATTTCGATTATAAAACTGATAATCCAAATATTATCTATCACAAAACAAGACATGAAAAAGAATTACTTTTGAAGTTCATGGAGATATGGGACAACTTAGAACCTGATGTAGTTACTGGTTGGAATGTAGAAACATTTGATATATCTTATCTTGTCAATCGTATTTGGAAATTGTTTGATTGGGATACTGTTCGAAAACTATCTCCACATGAGTTAGTTACTTCTAGAGAATGGTTATACATGGGTCAAAAGAAAATGGTATCTTATAATATCGCGGGTGTTGCTATTCTAGATTATCTAGAAATGTATAAGAAGTTTACATATATTACAAGAGAGACATATCGTTTAGACCACATAGCAGAAGTTGAACTAGGTAAAAAGAAACTAGACTATTCAGAGTTCGGAGCGATGCATCTATTCTATAGAAATAATTATCAGAAATTTCTAGACTATAATATTCGTGATACAGAACTTGTTGAAGAACTTGATGATAAACTACAACTCATGGAGTTGGTTATTACAATGGCTTATCAAGCAAAGTGTAACTATGAAGATGTATTTGGTTCTGTTAGATATTGGGACTTGTTGATTTACAATTTCTTGAAGAAAAGAAATGTAGTACCACCACCGAAGAAGATGGCACAAGATTCTAGAATTGTAGGTGCTTATGTAAAAGAACCTCATGTTGGTCAACATAAATGGGTTATGTCTTTTGACTTGAATAGTCTATATCCTCACTTGATTATGCAATACAATATGAGTCCTGATACATATCAAAGAAAGATATTTAATCAAGAGATTAATGTTAAAAAACTATTGAATGGTGAAGTTGATACTAGTATGTTGACTAATACAACAGTTACACCAAATGGTGCTTTATTCAGAACAGACAAACAAGGATTTCTACCAGAACTACTTGAAGAACTATATGACCAAAGAGTATTGTTCAAAAGAAAAATGATTCAATCACAACAAGAATTAGAGAAAACACCAAAAGACAATGTATCTAAAAGAAAAGAATTAGAGTATGATATTGTAAAGTATCACAATAATCAAATGGTAAGAAAGATTTCACTTAATAGTGCTTATGGTGCTTTGGGTAATCAATATTTCAGATACTTCAACAGAGAGATTGCAGAAGGTATTACAACAGCAGGTCAGTTGAGTATTAAATGGGTCGAGAAAGCTGTCAATGATTATTTAAATAAATTACTTGAAACTGATACAGATTATGTTGTAGCAATTGATACTGATTCAATCTATGTTACATTTGAAGATTTAGTTGAAAGAGTAAAACCAAAAAATCCGATTGACTTTCTAGACACTATAGCGAAAGAAAAACTAGAACCTTACATGAAAGAAACTTATGAAGAACTATCTTCATATATGAATGCTTATCAAAACAAAATGGAAATGGTAGAGAAGTCATTGCTGATAAAGGTATATGGACAGCAAAGAAAAGATATATTCTTAATGTTCATGATTCAGAAGGTGTTCGATACAATACACCAAAACTAAAAATGATGGGTATTGAAACAGCGAAGTCTTCAACACCAATGTGGTGTAGAAAAAAACTAGAAGAAGGTATTCGTACATTGATGAATGGTACAGAGAATGATGTTTGGGACTTTATTACTAATTCTAGAAATGAATTTAATAGATTACCAATAGAAGAAATATCATTTCCTCGTGGTGTTCAAAATGTCAAAAAATATTACAACGCTGCTTCGATATATAACAAAGGAACTCCGATTCATGTTAGAGGTTCACTGCTCTATAATAATTTTTTATATAAATACAATATAGACAAGAAATATCCTGTGATACAGAATGGTGAGAAAGTTAAATTTTGTTATATGAAATTGCCTAATATTATGAATGAGAATGTTATTTCATTTGTCTCAGCATTGCCTAAAGAGTTCGAACTAGAACCATACATTGACTATGATACACAATTTCAGAAATCATTTGTCGAACCTCTAGGTGTAATATTAGATAAGATTGGGTGGACTACTGAACCAGTAAGTACACTTGATTCATTTTTTGGGTAGGGATATGAAAAACTTGACAGATACAGGATTGGTAGTATAATAGTATTATGACTGAATTAAGTTGGCTGTTTTTATCTTTTCATTTTGTAACTTGGATTATGTTAATCTTAATCTTTATTGAGTTACAATCTTGGAAGAAAGAAATAAGACAACATATAGATTATGATAATAGTCTAAAAGCATTGAGAAGAAAAATTAAATGATGGAGATAATATGAGTTATTTGAAAAACTTAGTAAAGACAACCGGTAATGAGTTCGCTTCTATTGTAGAAGAAGGTGTACAAGCAGCAGATGTCAGTGGTTACATTGATACAGGTTCTTATATATTTAACGCACTCTTATCTGGTTCAATATATGATGGGTTACCTAATAATAAGATTACAGCATTAGCAGGTGAATCAGCAACAGGTAAAACATTCTTCGCACTTGGAATGTGTAAACAATTCTTAAATGATAATCCAGATTCAGCGGTTATCTATTTTGAATCAGAAAGTGCAATCACAAAAAACATGATCGAAGAAAGAGGAATTGATTCTTCTAGAATCGTGATTGTTCCTGTTACAACAGTTCAAGAATTTAGAACACAATCTATTAAAATACTTGACCAATATATTCAAGATAAGACAGATATGAAAATGTTATTTGTTTTAGATTCACTTGGTATGTTATCAACAACAAAAGAGATTGAAGATACAGCTTCTGGAGCAGAAACTAGAGATATGACTAGAGCTCAATTAGTTAAAGCAGCTTTCAGAGTTCTTACTCTTAAACTAGGTAAAGCAGGAGTTCCATTAATTGTAACGAATCATACTTATGATGAAATGGGATTATTCGCTAAAAAAGTTATGGGTGGTGGTAGTGGTCTCAAATATGCTGCATCATCAATTATCTTTTTGTCAAAGAAAAAAGAGAAAGATGGGAAAGATGTTATTGGAAATATTATTCATTGTAAGAATGAGAAATCAAGACTTACTATAGAGAATAAAATGGTAGATGTTATACTTAAATATGATTCAGGTTTAGATAGATATTATGGTCTATTAGATTTAGCAGTTAAGTATGGTATCTTCAAACAATCATCAACAAGAATTGAATTACCTGATGGTACAACACAATTTGGTAAAACAATTAACAACAATCCTGATAAGTATTTTACAGAAGAAGTACTTAACAAAATTAACGAAGTAGCGAAAGAAGAATTTTTATATGGCAACGCGATTAGAACAGACGATTCTCAAGAATCTGATACAGAATGAAGAATTTACTAGAAAGACTTTACCTTACATAAAATCAGAATTTTTTTCTGAAAGGGACGAAGAATTTTTATTTAAACAAATTCGTGAGTACTTTCTAAAGTATCAAACTTCACCAACACCAGAAGCACTTATCATTGACATTGATGAAAAAGATGATGTCGATCAACAACTGTTGTCTGATACAATGGTATTGATAAGAGATATCAAAGAAGATTTTACAGATACACCTGATGAATGGTTGATTGATTCTACAGAGAAATGGTGTAAAGATAGAGCAGTCTATAATGGTGTGATGAATTCTATTGCTATCATTCAAGACAAACAAGGACATCAAGGTGAGATACCTGATATTCTAAGAGAAGCTTTGTCTGTATCTTTTGATTCAAATATTGGTCATGACTTTATAGAAGATTGGGATTCAAGATATGAATTCATGCACAGAGAAGAAGAAAGAGTTCCATTTGATTTAGAACTTATGAATAAAATTACTAAAGGTGGTCTACCAAATAAAACATTAAATATTTGTATGGCAGGTACAGGTGTTGGTAAATCTTTATTCATGTGTCATTGTGCATCATCATCTTTAATTCAAGGTAAGAATGTATTATACATTACTATGGAAATGGCAGAAGAAAAGATTGCAGAAAGAATTGATGCAAATCTACTTGATATTTCTTTGAATGAAATACAAGACTTACCAAAGATGATGTATGAGAAAAAAATTACTAGAGTCAGAGAAAAGACTAAAGGTAAATTAATTATTAAAGAATATCCAACAGCAACAGCTCATAGTGGTCATTTTAGACATCTATTACAAGAACTAGATTTAAAAAGAGATTTCAAACCAGAAATTATTTTTATAGATTATTTAAATATCTGTAGTTCATTTAGAGTTAGACCAGGTAGTAATGTAAATACTTATTCTTATATCAAGTCTATTGCAGAAGAACTTAGAGGTCTTGCAGTTGAGTTTGATGTACCAATTATGTCTGCAACACAAACAAACAGAACAGGTTTTGTATCTACAGATGTTGGACTTGAAGATACATCTGAATCATTTGGTTTACCAGCAACAGCAGACTTTATGTTTGCTTTGATATCTACAGAAGATATGCAAGAACTTGACCAAGTAATGGTTAAACAGTTAAAGAATCGATATAATGACCCAACATATCATAAGAGATTTGTATTGGGTGTAGATAGGTCTAAAATGAGATTATATGATACAGAACAATCTGCACAAGATGAATTAGTTGATATAGGACCTGTTATGGATAACACATCAACCGGTAAAAGAGTATCTGCAGAAAAACAAGAACAATTTAAATATGACTAAACAATACAGTAAAGTATTACCATTTAAAGATGATGAACGAGTAATAGACCAGTTTAAATGGACACCTTTATCTGTAATAAGACCTACAAAAGAATCTAAAAGTAAATGGGAAGATGCTTACTTAGAAAATACAGAACAAAGAAGAAGTGATACTTCTGAATATTTACCTGGGTTAAAGTTTAGTGAGTTTCACGCTGGGTTATGTGAGAACATAGTTCATTATTGGAGTATGGTCGGTGATACTATTGTTGACCCCTTTGCTGGAAGATTGACTAGAGCTTTTGTATCTGGAAAATTAGGTAGAGAATATGTAGGTTATGATACAGCACCTAAGACAGTAAAAAAAGTTAATGATAAATTAACAGAACATACTATTTTAAATGCAGAAGTAATAGAAGGTGATGGTTGTGAAATGTCTCATACAGATGATGAATGTGTTAATCTAGTAATGACTTGTCCACCTTATCATAATATAGAAAAATATGAAAGTGCACCAGGTCAGTTATCAGATATAAAAGATTATGATAAATTTATGGAAAGAATTGATGTCTGTGGAAAAAATATATTCAGAGTATTAAAACCTGGTGGATTTTGTGTATGGGTTTGTGGAGATTGGAGAGACGGAAAAGAATATAAAACTTTTCATTCTGATACAATGGATAGTTTCAGAAAATCAGGTTTACTTGTCCATGATGTAATTATAATGGAGAATGTTTCACCATTCGCACCATTACAAATGGGTAAAGTAGCAGCTAAGAGATATACAAGTAAAGTACATGAATTTGTTTTAGTCTTTAAAAAACCTGGTGAATTAGAGTATAATTCAGACCAAATAAGACTAGAAAAAGATAATGATTTAGGTGCGTTTTTTAACTAGGAAAAATTATGTGGGAATTTAGACATTTAAAAATGCCAGACTTGATACCGCAGGTACCTTTTTTGTATAATAACAGTATGAAAAAAGAACCAAAAATAAGACAAATATTTTTAGACATGGACGGTGTTCTAACTGATTTTCATTCTAAAATTACAGAAATGTTAGGTGAAAAGGTCTGGAATGATGATGCAGGTCATGATGTTTATGATAAACATAAAAGAGAATTGACATCAAAGCATATGTTTAGACATATGGAACCATTACCAGATGCTTGGAAACTAGTTGATTGGTGTTTAAGTTCAGGTATTCATACAGAAATTTTGACAGCTGCTGGTACTGTTAACAGACAGATAGTTGTAGCTGATAAAGTTCATTGGATTAGAGAGCATGTACACCCAAGTTGGACAGTTATTCCGACATTTAAAGGTAGTCAAAAAGCAGCTTTCGCTCATAAGAAAGCAGTATTGATTGACGATAGAGATAAAAATATAGATTGTTGGGTTAAAGCAGGTGGTATAGGAATAATACATACTACAGCTGATGAAACAATCAAACAGTTAAATGACATCATCAACTCAGACTAAGATAACTAAAAACAAGGGGATTATTAAGAGTAAACCTCTTGTTGATTTATTGGTTGAAAAAACTAATAAGAAGAAAGAACTTATTCAGTTGAAGAAAGCACATCAAAATGAAGAACGACAACTAGAACTAGTTGACGAGATAGCAAGTATCGAAAAGTTTCTCAGTAAGCACAGAATTCAAAAATAGTATTAACATAAATACTGTTTATGAGATCATTTGCAGAAACAATCCAAGAAGAATCAAAAGAAAGTAAATTAAATAAGTTAGGTCATAGTGTAAAGCTATCACCTGACAGATTAAAACAACTTAGAAAAGACTATTCAGAATTCGAACATATCAATCTAGAAGATTGGCAACAATATCCATTTCCTAAAAATTCATCTGAAAAAACTAAAAAAGAAATACAGTATCTTATTTCTTTAGGTGAGTTTAGAACTAATTGGGAAAATGAAATGGTTGAATACGACACTAGAGTTGTTAGACCATTCAAAGATTACTTAGATGAATATGGTATTGAAGTAGATTTCAAACGAATAAAAGAATTACGAGACCAATCAAATCCAATAATTCTAGCACTTAAAAGACATTACAATAGACCAAGACCAATAGCTTTAGCAAAAGAGTTAGGTCTATCACTAGACACATTTCCACTTAAAACAGCAGGTACACCTTCATATCCTTCAGGACATGCTACTCAAGGTAGATTAGTATCACTATTAGTTGCTGATGAAGCACCTTTAGAGCATAGAAAAAATATTTTAGATATTGGTAAAAGAATTGGTGAAAGTAGACAAATAGCTGGTGCACATTTTCCTACCGATACTGAATTTGGTGTAAGACTAGCTGATCATCTATACGATTTATCTAAAAAAAGTATGGAACCTGATTTAAAATTAGAGACTTTTGAACTCAAAGAAGAAGATGTATTCATATCAATTAATGATACATTACCGACATCAGCTACAGATAGAACAGAGATATATGAAGGTTGTGCTATTGTTGAGGGTATGGGTAAAGGATTAAAGATATTGTCTCATCCTGAGTTTTCACCAATTTGTAAATCTTGGATAGAAGAATTTACATCTAATGTTGACGGTGGTGATAAATTAATGTTAGATTACTGTAAAGAACTAGGTTCATCTATGAAACAACTAGGTTCATTCAAAGATTTTATACATTCAAGTATTAATGAGTACTATAAGGGAGCTCCCAGTATATTTGAGGTATCTAACCCTGATAAAATAAACACTGCAGACGCAGTAATGATAGTATCTGGAACAAGACAAGACTTGTTTAGTATAATGAAAGAAATAAAACCATTAGACAAACAAGCACAACATAGAAGAATACGAACAGATAAAAGTAAGATTACATTATTAGACTCTAACGATAAACCCGTTGTAACATTTTATCAAGTGTCGCTGAAAAAAGATGCAAAGGTAGGTTCAGCAAGAATCGGTAAAGTTGGTAAGTTTGCTAATACAAGATTTATGAAAGGTATTGCAGGTAATCTACCTTCTAGAAATATTGAGATACAAGAAGAATGGGATAAAGATGCTGAACTTATAGCTGAAGGTATAAGTGACATATTTAATAGAGGTACAGCTGTCCTTGCTAAGTTAGGTGCAAAAGTTTCTAAAGGTGTAGACTTTTTATATAAGAAAATAAAAGGTGTATTCTCAAAACTTGCTAAGTCTGCAAATCAAGCAGCAAAATCATTTACAGATAAAGAAGTAAAGACAAATAAAATTAGTAAATCAGCTAATTCAATTATTAAAGAATTACAATCAGAAGGTGGTACAATAACTGAAAGTAGTAGAACTGTTAATGCTAAACCAGGTCTAGTTAGAGAAATAAAAACTTTTAATCAAGCAATGAAGGGTGACCCAATTAATAAACTGTATCAAGAAAACAAAAAAATTATTAAAAAATTAAATTCACAATTTGCTGTAAAAGATAGACCAATAGAACCAATAGTTATACTTGAAGGTGGTGATGTCAAAATATCATCTACAGACCTTAAAAAATTAAAAGAACTTGATTCTATAAAAGAAGGTGATACAATATCATTAGGATTAGGTACACCTGTCGATACAGTATTTAAACTTACTTCTAATTGGGCTGGTATGAATTATATCAAAGGTATATTGAAGTATGTTGAAAGTAAAATGAGTAGCTACGAAAATTTATCTACATCATTATTTGCTCTAGCTGCTGAGTTTGAAGGTGAAGCAAGATTTGGTAATACAGCTTTACCTCTAGTAATTGTGTATGGTGGTAATAAACTAAAACACATGGGTACAAGAGATGATTTTGAAAAGAAAAAAGTAGAAGACTTAGCAAAGATTGGTAAAGAATACAATGATTTTCCTGTACTAGTTGTCAAGATTATGAAAGTATCAGGTAAAGAATATAACAGTATCAATGTATTATTAGTTGAAAGTCTAGATGGGATGCCACCTGAACCACAATGGAATGTTGTGGGAATAGCAACAAACTCTGGTTCAGGATTTGCTACAAAGTTTGAAATCAACACAACAACTAAAAATTGGAAAGGTTCATTGAAGTAATGGAAGCATTTATATATTTTAGTTTAACATTGTTTGCATGGGTAGGATTACCTATGTTGTTTATATGGTTACAGAAGACATGGAATATTTAACAGAAGCAGCTGGTAAGAATTTACATTTAGAACATCTTGAAGATGAAATTCTAAATTTTGGTATTGCTGGTGGTCGAGGTGCAATAGAGTTTCTTCAATCATTAAGAGATATGTTTGCTGGTGGTGGTAAATCTAAACTAAATGTAACAGTCAAGTGGGACGGAGCTCCAGCAGTATTTGCAGGACCGCATCCCGAGACAGGTAAATTCTTTGTAGCGAAGAAAGCTTTGTTTAGAAAAACTCAAGACCCAAAACCTTATTATCATACATACGAAGATATTGATGCAGATACTGATGGTGAGTTAAACAAAAAGATGAAAGTTTGTTTAGATGAATTTAGTAAACTTGGTATGAAAGAAATACTTCAAGGTGATTTAATGTTTACAGACGATTTATCTACAATGACAATAGATGGTGTTAAACATATAACATTTCAACCAAATACTATTTTATACGCTGTACCATCAGATTCAGAGATAGGTAGAGAAATAAAGAAAGCAAAGGTTGGTATTGTATGGCATACAACATATAAAGGTAATACGATACAAGATTTAAAAGCATCGTTTGGAGCTAAGTTACCGGGTTCATCATCTACAGTATGGCAAGATGATGCTACATATAGAGATGTAACAGGTGCAGCTACATTCACAGCAAAAGATACAGTTAAAGTTACAAAGTTATTATCAGGAGCTGGTAAACAATTTCAAAGAATTAATTCAGGTAAATTCAATAAGTTTTTAAAATGGCAAGACAGTTTAGGTACATCAGCAGCTGGTGCTGGTTTTAAAACATACTTAAATACATTTACTAGAGAAGGAAAAAAATTACCAAAAGGTAAAGATGCTGTAAAAGGATATCTAGTTCACTTTCAAAATTGGTGGAAGAAAAATAAATCAGATAGTCCTGTACAACAATCTAAATTAAGAGAACATTTGAGAGTAATCAATAGTTCATTAAAAACACTAGAACAAGTTGTAGATTTTATGAGATTTTTAATTGAAGCAAAGTTAATGATTGTTAAGAAAATGGACCAAGCAAAGGGTCTAGCAAAGACATTCGTTAAAGTAGATAATGGTTTAAAAGTAGTAGCACCAGAAGGATATGTTGCTATTGATAGAAAAGGAGAAGCTGTTAAAATTGTTGACAAGATGGAATTCAGTTTTAATAACTTCACGGTAGCTAAGAATTGGGATAAATAGTAGTATGAAAGAAAGAAAACAAGAACAAGATCCGACAGTTAAAGACGAACCAGGTTCACAACCTAAGAAGTACTATAAAGGATTGAGTAAGAAAGAAAAAGAAGCACGAGCTAAACATTTCGCAAAAGGTAGTACTGCTCCTGCACCTGGTGATGATGATGCTAAGACTAAACCAAGTAAACATACTTTAAAATTTAGAAAGATGTTTGGTGAAAGTAATCCGGATAAATCACTTAAAGATAAATCTAAGAAATCAGGTATATCTGTAGGAATACTGAAACAAGTATTTAAAAGAGGTGTCAAAGCATGGCAAACAGGACATAGACCAGGTACAACAGCTGTGCAGTGGGGACATGCTCGTGTTAATTCTTTTATTACTAAAGGTAAAGGTACATGGGGTAAAGCAGATAGTGACTTAGCAGCTAAAGTAAGAGCGAAAGAAGAAGTTGAAACAGAAGGTCTATGGGATAATATCAGAAAAAAGAGAGAAAGAATTAAAAGAGGTTCTGGTGAAAGAATGAGAAAGAAGGGTGAAAAAGGAGCTCCTACTGCAGCTCAAATAAAACAAGCAGAAAGTCTTTGGGATAATATCAGAAAAAAAAGAGCAAGAATAGCTAAAGGTTCTGGTGAAACAATGGGAAAAAAAGGTAGTGTATCAAAGAAACAGTTTGATACTAGTGTTAAGTTTAGTAATAACCCTTCTAAAGTAGCTGCAGCAAAAGCAAGAAAAAACAAAATGAAAGGTAAAGCTAAGAAATGAAATCATTCTTAGAACATATAGATTTTGGTAAGTATGAAGGTAAAAATGTACCTTTAGACAGACCTATGGTTGAAGTTTCAGAAGATGAAAACAAAGAAATTAATAAACCAAAACGAGGTGGTGCAAAGAAATTTTATGTCTATGTTAAAGATGGTGATAAAGTAAAAAAAGTATCATTTGGTGCAAAAGACGGTGGTTCTAATTTATCAGTAAAATTAAAAGATAAGAAAGCTAGAAAGGCTTTTGCTGACAGACATAATTGTGATACTGCTAATGATAAAATGACACCAAGATATTGGAGTTGTAGATTACCATACTATGCTAAAGATTTAGGACTTACAGGTGGCGGAAATTTCTTCTGGTAAACCCTATAAAGATATAGGTATCTTGAGATTATTCGAGCCGGATGTAAATAGTGAAGATTTAGTTTGGCATCGTGACAGAGAAGATAGAAAAGTTGAAGTATTAGAAGGTGAGGGTTGGCAGTTTCAGTTTAATGGTAGTTTACCATTTGAATTAACTGAAGGTAGAAAATTTAATATACCAGAGGGTATGTATCATAGAGTTATAAAAGGTAAAACTAAATTAGTATTGAAAATAAAAAAATGAGAAATTTTAAAGACATAATAGAACAAAAAGATAAAGGTGTTACATTTACTTTTGGTCGTTTCAATCCTCCAACAGTTGGACACATGAAACTTGCAAAGAAAATGCAATCAGTATCTAAAGGTGATGATGTATTAATATTTACTTCACATACTACAGATAAGAAAAAAAATCCTTTAACAAATACTCAAATTAGAAAGTTTATGAACCCTATGTTACCAAGAGGTGTTAATGTTTCAAGATCAGATTCTAAAACTGTATTTGATGTAGTAGCAGCTTTACATGATAAAGGATATACTTCTGTAAAAATGGTTGTCGGTTCTGATAGAATCAGAGAGTTTGAGTCTTTACTAAAAAAATATAATGGTGTCAAAGCAAGACATGGGTATTACAAGTTTAATAATATTGATGTAGTGTCAGCAGGTGAAAGAGATCCTGATGCTGCAGGTGATGTTGGTATGTCAGCTTCTAAAATGAGACAGTTTGCATCTCTAGGTCAAGAAAAAGAATTTGTTGATGCATTACCAAGAAATTATAAACTCGGTAAACAATTATATAAAGCTGTACAGAAAGGTATGGGTATAAAAGAAGACTTTGAAGACTTTATGTATGAAGTGTACAATGGTGATTGGGGTACAGACAAAGGTAGAGCTCATGCACAAAGAGCAACACCCGGTCAAAATGTAGTTGACTATGTAAAAAAAATAAAAGAAGCAGAAGATTTACCAAAAGAAGTTTTATTATACAAAGAAAAAATGTATAAAGAATTAAAAAAAGAAAGAGATGATTTTGTTAAACGATATGGTGACAAAGCAGATGAAATCATGCACGGAGTAGCTATGAACATGGCTAAAAAGAAATATGGAATCGATTCTTAATTACAAAGAAGAAGATTTAGTACTCGATCTTGATGAAGGTGTCAACGATCCTGGACTATTTAAAGCTATTATATTAGCTGGTGGACCAGGTAGTGGTAAATCTTATGTTGCTAAAAAACTAGGTCTAAAGACATTAGGATTACTAGTAGTAAACTCAGATAGTTTCTTTGAACTGTTAATGAAACGAAAAGGGTTATCATTAAAAATGCCAAAGAACGAAACGGAAGATAGAGAAGCAGCAAGAATGGCAGCTAAAGGATTAACTGATAAAAGATATAAATCACTAATTGATGCAAGAATGGGTATTATAATAGATTCAACATCTGGTGATCAAGGTAAGACATTTAGAATGTATAGAGAACTAAAATCAGCAGGGTATGATGTTAAAGCTTTATTTATTCAAACAGATTTAGAAGTTGCACAACAAAGAAACAAAGAAAGAAGTAGAAGTATACCACCTAAAATAGTAGAAAAATCACATAAAGCAGCTCAACAAGTTAAAAAAATGTTACAAAAGAAAATGGGTAGAGATTTTCATGAAATAGAAAATAATGGTGGTCCAATTGATATTTCTATTGCAGGTAAATTGACAGTATGGTCAAAGAAACCGAATCAAAATGCAATAGAATGGATTAGTGCAGTTAAAAGAGGAATAGATTCTTCGATACAAGAAGGCATAAATAATAGTACAATGGAAAAATTTAAAGATTTTATAGAAATGGAAGAAGCATTGTCAATGCAACAAAGACTTGCAAGAGGTCGTACAGCTAAAAGAACAGCTAAGAAAAGAGCAAGAGCGGCGAAGAAAAAAGCTATGAGAATGAAAGGACCTGATGATATGTTGAAGAAAGCTGGTATGATGGCACGAAATAAAATAGCCATGAAATTATCAGGAGGTATTCCATTAAGTCAATTAACAATATCACAAAAAGTTCAACTTGGTAAAAAATTAGATAAGAAAAAAGCAGCGATAGCTAAATTAACTAAGAAGTTATTACCAGGTGCTAAGAAAGCAGAACGAGATAGAATTGGTAAATTAAGAGGTAAGTAATGACTATACCAACAACTAACATAGGTTTCAGTACAATTGCTACAGAAGTAGGATTATCTAATAGTAATTTAAGTCTTTCAGATTTATGTAGAGACCAAATAGTATTAGACCCAGCGAACAGTAGACAGACATATACATTAACTGATAATTTAACTTTATCTACAGCTGATGCTACTGTTGCTGACAATATGAACTTAGCATCAGGACCTGATGAAGTAAGTGAATTTAAATCTTTTGGTCAAGACGGTATTCAATTCAGTTCAGCTAGTAGTAATGTAGCTACAGAAGTTGAATCATATCAACATCAAACAAATGTTTCAGGTAGTTGTGTAACAGGACTGATAACATCTGTCAGACTTTGGGTTCAAAGAAGTGGTAATGACCTTGTATTCTATGCTGACGAAGGTTCACATGGAGTTCTAGATTATCATTATAGAGAAGGTACTTCTGTTAGTGGTACTCAAGAACTAGCTAGACTAGCTGGTGTAGGTACAGGTGCTACTAATGTTACACAAACTATAACTTCTATACATAATGTTGGACAGGGTGGTATCATAGGTTCTATAGCTTTTAATACTTCAGGTCTTACTGGTACATCTGGTAACACATCATCAACAAATTCAAAAATAGGATATAATTATCATGGTAGTTTCTTAGGTGAGTGTATAACAAGTGGTGCTGCTATGGTTAAAGTGTATAGACATGGATTTAATATTACACCTGTAGGTAAGAGAGTTAGAACAATTAATTTTTATACTGCTATTAAGTCTATAATGCAGACTCAGATAACGGACTGTTGTTAAACTATGATTACGATAAGACATAAAGAAAATATTTTAAGAAATGCCGACAATGTAGTGTACGGTATAATGGTTGATGTTGAATGTTATAAAGAACCCATAGCTATGAAAGATAGATTCATTAGAGAAAACTTTGATGATGCGGAACCTACGATTAATGTTCAAGAATATGATTGGGATAATTCAACAAAATTAGGTTCAGAAAGTCATCAATTTTTAATACCAGAGAACAAACAAACAGATACTTTTCCAACAGCCAATAGAGAAACAAATACAGAATACGATACTCTAATATGGGAGTGGAGAACATTATATCAACAAGA
>Ga0114933_10002555_pt1 | contig 18716 bp, 13 predicted proteins | sample 4SBtaG_FD_89691 | JGI IMG/M metagenome (GOLD analysis project Ga0114933, IMG submission 89691) | Deep subsurface microbial communities from Kolumbo volcano to uncover new lineages of life (NeLLi) - 4SBTROV12_W25 metaG | ecosystem: Environmental > Aquatic > Marine > Volcanic | place: Kolumbo... | reverse complement strand
TCGTACAGCGGCACGAGCGCCTTGAGCAGATCCTTGGTGTAGCGGGTGCGCGAGATGAAGTTGTCGTCGACGAAATAGACCGCCTTCATCTTGTCCTTGAGCCGGCCGAGCAGCCCGGGACTCCTGGGCAGCGATCGAAGCTCGTTGACCACCACGTCGACCGGCTTGAACCGAAACGACTGACCCGAGATGTCGGGAACCGAGCAGAATCGGCAGGTAAACGGACAACCGCGCGTGGTTTGAATCTGGTGAAAGAGGAACTCGCCGCTGTCGAGCCGATCCCAGGCAGGGACCGGAATCTCGGCCATCGGTGGAAAGCCGGCTGAGTCCATGCGCGCCGGTGCCTCGCCTTTTTCAAACTTCTCGCAGAAGACGGGCCAGGTTTTTTCCGCCTCGCCGAGCACCACGTGATCGACGTGTTCGAGCGCTTCTTCGGGCCGCAGCGACGCATGAATGCCGCCGAGCACCACCTTCTTGCCGAGCTGCCGGTAGCGATCAGCGACATCGTAGGCGTGGGCGACGCATGAGGTCTTGGCGGACAACGCGACAAGGTCCGCGTCGGTGTCGTACGGGATCGGCTCGAGGTATTCGTCGACGACCTGGATCTCGATGTGCTTGGGCGTGCACGCGGCGACCGTGATGAGGCCGAGATCGAGCAGCGAGCGCTTGAACCCCAGAACTTCGCACATGAAGTCCATCTCATAGAGTTCGCGGTCTGCCGGATCGCGGTTCTTTCGAGTGGCAATAAACAGGATCTTCATCGGGCGAACTCCATGAGATCATGCGTTGTTGGTTTTCTTCGCACCGCGGGCGGTGCTGCGCGGCCTGTCTTGCTTCGCGAAGACGCCTTGCGGAGCTCGCGGTCTGCCGGATCGCGGTTCTTTCGAGTGGCAATAAACAGGATCTTCATCGGGCGAACTCCATCACGCGGGACGATTTCACCTTGTCGCGCCACTGCTGCAGCGTCACCTCGCCAGTCGGGTCGTTGCCCTCGACGCGGTTTTGGTTGCGCAGGTGCATGTTTTTCGGTTGCCGCCAGCGCACGACCTTGTCCTGCACACCGGTCCAGAAGCGGCGTCGGGCAGCGAGGGACAGCATCGCGCCGCGCCAGATTTGCCTCTGGGCGGCTTCGGTGTCGGCGTAATCGACGAGGGCCTCTTCGAGCCAGGCGCCGTGGTCTTCGTCTTGCTCGAGGTGCAGCGTGAAGTAGAGGATTTCCTCTTCGCTGTAGCCGGCCCTGCGAAGGCCCGCGACGATCATCGGGAACATCTTGGGGATCGCCCATTCGTGACCGGGGCCGACCGCGCCGAGGCCGACGAGAAAGGGTTCATCGCGGCAGATGCGCAGGTGCTCCTTGATGAAGCCGGTGACGTCGGTGTGCAGCGATGTGCTGGTCTCTTCCCCGACCGCGACGCCACACGCCCGCAAGAACCCGAGGTAGAGCTCGGCGTGGTCCTTGCCGTCGCTGCCTTCGCCGTATTCGTCGACCAGCACCTTGGCGATCCACTGTTTGGCGTCGGTATCGGGCGCGGAAAGCAGCAGGTATTCGAGATAGGCGCAGAAGTTGCCGACGAGCGCGTAGTGCTGCAGGCCGAAGATCTTGTAGTCCTCGCGCGTGAACGGAACGTGGCTGACCCGGCAGAGCAGGGGATGGTTCACGGCGACGTGGGATTCGACGTCCTCACGGAGCCGCCGCAAGAACACCTTCGGGTCGGCGTCGGGCTGAAACGGTGCGCCGGGCACGTCTTCGTACTCATCGAGCTTGAGCTTGCGTGCCGTGACGATCGACGTTCCGACCGAGCGCGCGAGCTTTGTCACCGCGACGCTGGACGTGTGCACTGTGGCCCAAACCTTGCTGACAGCGGTTCGGTTCTGGTCGCTCCAAAGAGCCATAACAGCCTCCTACGCGGCTTCTTTTTCGGCGTTGGCGAGCACGACGTCTTCATTGACGCGCTGCTCGATGATTCCAAGCTCGTCACGCAGGTGGCTGGCAGGGTCTTCGTAGATCGGCGAGTACTGGCGAATCCGCTTGAAGAACCGCAGCATCCCCCGGAACTGGTCGATGAAGAACGCGGGGCGATTGCGCATCACCGTGAACGTGCCCTTTTCGAAGCTCGGCCAGGTCGCCTGGTTGGACTCGGCGAGCTTGGCGTAGAACTTCTCGCGCGGCAGCTTGGTCGGCACCACGGCGTGCAGCAGGTCGAACAGGCGCGCGTCCCTGGTCAACAGCTTGTCTTCCATCTTGCGGTACAGCTGCGTGCCGGGCAGCGGCGTCCACACCGTGATGATCGGGATCGCGACGCCCAGTGAGTTGATGCCCGCGTACAGCGTGTCGAAATCGGCCTCGTCGAAGTCGGGCCGCGCCATGAAGATGCCGGTGCTGATGATGCCGAGCTCGCGCAGGATCTTGGCCGCCTTGCGGTTCTTGTCGGCCGAGTTGCGCTTGAGCACGAACGACAGGCCCTCTTCGTCATTGGCCTCGTAGCCCGACAGGATCATCACCAGGCCCGAGTCGCGCAGCCGTTTCATGACGTCCGGGTTGTCGGCCACGAAATCGGTGCGTCCCTGCGTGCCCCACCACTTCTTGATGCCGCGCTTTTGCATCTCGTCGGCGAGCGCGAGCAAGCGGCGTTTGCTGGTCAGGAAGTTGTCGTCGAGGAAGAAAACCGTCTTCTCTTCGATCGTCTCGAGCTGGTCGCAGATCGCCTCGGCCGACAGAAAGCGCGTCTTGCGCTCATAAAACTCCCAGATCGCGCAGAAGTTGCAGTCGAACGAGCATCCGCGCGATGTCGCCATCGACGCCATCGGGCCGGCGATGGTGAAGAAGTACTCGTCGCGGTAGCGCTTGGGCAGCAGGTCGCGGCGCGGCGCAGGGAAGGTATCGAGCTCGCGATTTTGATGGCGCTTGGGCGTGCTGTGCCAGGCGCCATCCTTCTGCTCGAAGCGCAGGCCGTTGATATGATGCAGCTCCTGGAAGTCGCCGCCCGATTCCAGGTGCGTCACCAGCTCGACGAACGTGTCTTCGCCCTCGCCCATGCAGAGCGCGTCGACGTCGTCGTGCTGAAAGTCCCACGGCGCCAGCGTCGGATGATGGCCGCCAACGATCGTGAACACCTTGTCGCGGCCGAGGGTCTGCTTGGCGCACGTCATCAACGCGCGGGCCTGGTAGCAGTCCGTCGTCATCGACGTGGTGCCGACGATATCGGGCCGAAAGCTCAGCAGCGTTTCGTTGTAGACCGTGTCGGCCTCGAGCCGCATGTCGAGGATCTTGACCTCGTGGTCGGGCACGATCGCGGCGATGGTCGTGAGCGCGACCGGTTCAGGGAACCAGATGGCGTTCTCCAAGCCGATGCGCCCCGGCTCGAAAGGAGCCGGTTGCACAAGAAGAATGCGCATGGAGACAGTCTCCGCGGTGGGGCAGCGAAGGAGCGGACGGTAGTGGCGCACAGCTGCCGGGACAAGGCATCTATTCGCAAGGGCCCGAAAACGTTATACGTCCGTATGGCAGAACCGACCCACCGAAGCAAAGGCGCGCTCGCCGGCACATTCCTCGAAGACGGCCGCGTCACCGCCATGTCGCCCGAGGAGTACACGTCCATCAGCGAATGGTTCGCCGAAAAAGAAGTGCCGGTGCAGACCGAAGTCGACCAGGAAACTGGCCGCGTCACCTTCTACGCCGCCGCCGCCGACGCCGCGACCGGTCCGCGCCCCGTCCAGGTGCTCATCGACGCCTTTCTCAACCTCGGCTCGGTTGTGATGAGCCCCGAAGAATCGGCGCTCTTCGACGACTGGGTGCGAACCAACAACGTTCCCGCCCATCGACAGGTCGACCGCAAGCTCGGCAAGATCGTCGCCATCAATCGTGGTTGGGGCACCGTCGAAGGCGCGTGATCGCGTGCTAGATTAGAGTTGCGGTTCGTTCGACCATGACCCGATCGACCTTGGAACCCGCCCAGATGCAAGCTCGACGACAAGCGATCGCGATGGTGGTGTTGTGTGCGGCTGTTGCTGCGTGCAACGAGCGCGTGCCGTTGGACGACTTCGCGTTCGAGACCCCCGAACAGCTCGCCGAGGGCCTCGATGCGCTCGACGCCGGGACCCAAGCTGACACGGCAGGGACCGATACGGCAGCCGCCACGGATGCGGGCGCGGCCACCGATGCAGGAGCGGCTCTCGATTCAGCCGGCTCGACGGACGCAGGCCAGGTGACAGACGCCGGTTCAACCGCTGACACAGCTGGCCCGGCCGATACCCATACGCCGCCGCAGGACGCCGGTTCGCTCGACGCTTCGCCCAAGGACACGTCTTCACCCCCAGACACATCGACGCTCCAGGACACATCGACGTCCAAAGACACGGCTGTCCCGCCCCAGGACACGTTCGTTCCTCCCAAGGACACCAACGTTGCGCCGAATGACACGTACGTTCCTCCCAAGGACACGTATGTTCCTCCCAAGGACACGTATGTTCCTCCCAAGGACACGTATGTTCCGCCCAAAGACGCCGGGACGACCGGATGCACGTCCGGAGCGGCTTGCGATGATGGCAACAAGTGCACGACGGGCGATAAGTGCGTCGCGGGCACGTGTGTCGGCGGCGCCCAGGTCACCTGCGACGACAACAAACCGTGCACCAAGGACGTCTGCAGCCCGCTCAATGGGTGCGTCTACACGTCGGCGTCCGGGGCCAATTGCAACGACGGCAACAAGTGCACAACCGGCGACAAGTGCATCAGCACCAAGTGCGTGGGCTCCGGGCAGCTCAAGTGCAGCGACGGCAACGCGTGCACAAAGGACCTCTGTCAGTCCGCTTTGGGCTGCATCTTCACGTCGGCAGAGGGCCAAAACTGCGAAGACGGCAACAAGTGCACCGAGGGCGATCGCTGCAAGAACAAGGCGTGCGCAGCCGGCGATCCCAAGAAGTGCCTCAAGCCAGCCCAGCCCTGCCTGGCGTCCGCGTGCAGCGTGAAAACGGGAAGCTGCGTGGTCAACGCCCTCCCCGACGGCAGCTCATGCGGCACGGCAATGGTCTGCAAATCCGCCAAGTGCATCCCGACCCAACCGGTCGTGCAGGCCAAGGCGATCGGCGTTGGCATCAAGCACTCGTGCGCGCTGCGAACCGACGGCGTGATCCGCTGCTGGGGCGATGGACAGTACGGTCGCCTCGGGGCTGGTAGCGTGTCCAAGTCCAACACGCCGGTCTCCGTGGTCAGCAAGAGCAAATTCAAGGCGATCGCCATCGGCCGCGAGCACGGCTGCGGGATCACGACGTACGGCAGCCTGCAGTGCTGGGGCCGCAACTCGTCGGGGCAGATCGGTTCGGGCACCAAGGTCGACCAGGCGATCGCGACGACGGTCTCCGGCATGAACAGCGGCGTCGGCGCGGTCGGTATGGGCGCAAGTCACACCTGCGCAACGCGCTCGGGCAAGCTCTACTGCTGGGGCTACAACCAGCACGGCCAGCTCGGAGACGGCACCAAGACGGCGCGCCTCAAACCCGTCGAGGTAGCGGGAGTCACGAAGGTTCGGATGATCGACGGCGGCTACGGCTTCACCTGCGTCCTGCGCGACGACGGCACGGTCTGGTGCTGGGGCCAAAACGACAAGGGCCAGCTCGGCATCGGCCACAAGCTCGCCAACGTCAAACCGGCCGCCGTGCAGGGGCTGTCGGGCGCGGTCTCGATCGACGCCGCTTACTACTCGATGTGCGCGGTCAAGAGCGACCAGACGGTCTGGTGTTGGGGCTACAACGGCTACGGGCAGCTCGGCGACGGGACCAAGACCGACCAGGTCAAGCCCGTGCAGGTCAAGGGTATGACCGACGCGCTGGGGGTCAGCATCGACCAGGACTCGGCCTGCGGGCGCACCAAGAGCGCTATCATGAAGTGCTGGGGCAAGACGCAATCGACGTTCTCGCTCGTCGCGGAGGTCAAGATCAACGCGTGGCACGGTTGCGTTATCAACAGCACCACGGGCGCGCCGCAGTGCTTCGGCGCCAACCACGACGGCCAACTCGGCGATGGAACCAAGACCAGCAGCAGCAAACTGGTCGGGATCAAGGGGCTCTAGCGGATGCAGCGGCAGGGGCTCGCACGTGTTGTTGTCGCCGCGGTGACGGTCGCTTCCGTCTTCGCTTTCGCCGCGCCGGCATCGGCCGTCACCAAGGCACAGGAAGCCGAGGCGCTCGACGTCTTCAAGGCCGCTGCCAAGCACTACAAGGCCGGTGAATTCGCGCAGTCCGACAAGCTCTTCCGCGAGGCCTTCGCGATCCACGGCCGGCCTGTCTACCTGTACAACGCCGCCCGTTCAGCGCATCGACGTGGCGACCTTCACACGGCCGCTCGCGACTACAAGCGCGTGCTCGATCTGCCCAGGACGTCCAAGAAGGTCGCCGAACGCACCCAGAAGCTGCTCGATGAGGTCAACGCCGCCCAAAAGCGCGAGGCTGCAAAAGCCGAACAAGAGGCCGAAAAGGAGCGCCTGCGCCTCGCGAAGAAGGCCAAAGAAGACGACGTGGCGTTCCGCTCCAAGGCCGCGTGGGCGTCGACCATCACCGGTGTCGTGGCGGTCGGGGTCGGCGGCTATCTGCTCGCGGCCAAGGCGTCTGAACAGGCAGATCTCGATGACAAGGTCGGCAAGAAGGCCGGCGGCAAGGTCATCGGCATCGACGCGCAGACCTACACGGCCGAACAAGACCGGCTCGACCGCAACGGTGTCATCGGGATGGCGACTATCGGTGTCGGTGTGGCAGCGGCCGGCCTCGGCGCCTACCTCTTGATGACGCAGCCCGCCGACAAAGTTGCCATCTCGCCCTTCTTCAACGGCCACGGCGCGGTCGTCACGCTTCGTTTTTAGAAGACCCCGCGGGCCGATCCCAAGACCTACTTCCCGGGCCAAGCATATCCGAGCACCGATTCGCTGACCTGGCCCTCGCATGTCGGGTGCGAGCTGATGAAGTGATCCGTGCCCTTGCCGACACGACATCGACGCAGCGGGACCAGCCCTTTTGTGGGTTTGCTCGCGACATACCCGACCGGCCCCAGCGGCTGCAGGCCTTCGCACTTCGGATCGGGGCTCAGCAGGTTGTGGCTGCCGACCTGGCACGCGAATAGCAGCTTGGATCCCGCAAACTTGCCGCGCTTGAGACGCCAGCTTTTCTCGGAATTGAAGCCCGGCGGCAGCATCCCCGTCGTCGCCCAATGTCCCTTCGAACCGCCGAAAGCCCGCGTCAGTCGCACGTAGGGCAGCAGCTCGAATCCGCATGACAGCTTGGGCGGCTTGAGCTTGTCGCGGTTGGCCAGCGCCCACGTCCCCCACGCCTTTTTCGCCTTGCCCGACGCACTGAAAAGCCCGAGACCGAGGCCATTTTTCGTCTCCGCCGGGTGGTCCTTCATGCGGTGATAGATGTAGTTGGTGATTCCCGGCACCGCGAGCACGTTGCGAAGGCTCAAACACACACCTGCCGCCTGCTGGTCCTGGTTTGCGTGGGGCGCGATGCCGTTGACACCGCTCTCGGTCAGCTGCACCTCGTGAACGTGCGCAAGTTTTGGAAATTGCTGGTGTAGCCAACCTACGAGCACGCCGATGCTGCCGTACGTGACCTTGCCGTGGACCTGGTGGTCGAGCGCGCCAAATGCCGTCTTGAGCAAACTCGGCGGATACGGGTGATATGCGACGCGCCATTTGCGCTGGCCGACCCGCTTGGAGAAGCCCAGAAGGAAGGTCTGCCCGGACAACACCGGGTCCTTGGCGGCGGGTTTGTCGTACTTCTTCGGGTCCCAGTGGTGCTCGAGGCTGATGAGCACGCGCGCGTCGGGCTGATATTTGGCCACCGCGTCGTAGGCCGCGTTGTAGTTGGCGGCGTAGTCGTCGAGCCACTGCTTGGTATTGCATGGCTTGCCGTGGCCGCAGCCGATGTCGAACCAAGTGTTGCTGTTGACCTCGTTGTGGATGACGAAATCGACCACCCGCCCGTGCCCGGACAGCCCGCCAAAGCGCTTGGCGATCGCGCCGACAAACCGTCCAAACTGCTTGGGATCTTTGGGCTTGCAGAAGACCTTGAAGCCCGGATCGTTGCCGGCCGGTGAGCAATCCTTGTCGGCGATACGCGCCCACGCCGGCACACCCCAGAAGATCCCGGTCACGAGCACACCGGCCTTGCTGTACGCGGCGACCTCATCGGCGACGTGCTTGTTGAGCTTGAAACAGACGCCCTCGTGCCCGAACCACCCGGCTTTGCACGGCGGCTTGCTGACCTGCGGCTGCCAATGTGCCCAGACGAAATTCACCGCGATTCCGCCCGTGTTGTTGCCGATCAGCTCGACCCGCTTGGGCCAGAAGTCCGGCTGAATCGCCTTGATCCGCATCGCGGTCCGCTTCGGATAGGGCAACGGTTTGAGCGGCGGCTCGGCGGTGTCGGGGGCGGCGACGGTATCGGCTACGGCCGCGGAATCGGTCACGGCGACGGTATCGGCATCGGCTACAGAATCGGCTTCTGCCCCGGCATCGGCGACGGAATCAGCTACGGCTCCGGAATCGGCTTCGGCTACGGCATCGGCTTCGGTCCCGGTATCGGCTACGGCTCCGGAATCGGCTACGGCGACGGTATCGGCTACGGCGACGGTATCGGCTTCGGCTCCGCTATCGGCTACGGCTACGGCCCCGGCATCGGTTACGGCGACAGTATCGGCTACGGCCCCCGAATCGGTTGCGGCGACAGTGTCGGCTTCAGCCCCGGCGCCGGTATCCCCGGCCTGGAAGACCTCGTGCGCGCCTGTATCAACGTTTTGCGCCACATCGTTTGCCTTATCCGTGCCGCAGCCGATCATGAAAACGGCGGCAGCAAGGAGGGCGCGTGGCTTTATCACGCCCAGATCATAGCCCCGGGGGCGAAACGACGACAACGGCCGCAGTTGGTCGCCATCGACGCTTCAGCCCACTGCCCGGCATGGTCGCGTGGCTGCTTTGGACCTGCACCCTCGGCGCCGTCGTGGCGCGCGTCACCGATCTCTCGTTCGGCATGGCGGTGCTCCGCATCGTCGGCTGGGTCACGGCGATGGGCGCGATCGGCCACCTGCTGGGCCGCCGGGGTCGCTGGCCGGGAATCTTGCTTGTCGCGCTCGGGACCGGCTTTCTCGGCGTCGCGGTGCTCGACCTGTTCGCCCACTACCGCGCCAACCAGGGGCTCTGGGTGCTCTTCGAGGTCTACGAATACGACGGCATGGTCGGCATTTCGCGCTCGCTCAAGGAGTCGGGCGTCGGCATCCCCACTTTGATGTTGCTGCTCTTCGGCCCCTTCGCGACCGGCGGGCTGCTGGGCCTGGGCTGGCAACTCCCCGCCCGCTTGTGGCCCCGTCTGACCGTCGACACAGGCCAGCGTTGGGCCATCGCTACGCTCATCGCCGCGGTGGGTTGGACCGTCGCTTTCCCCGGTTCTCTCGCGGTTCCCCGGACCCTCGTCGCCTTCTACGGCCCGTCACGCATGGCCGCGCGCTTCATCGCCGAGGGCAACCCAGCCACTGTTTCCCTGCCGAGACCGCCGCCGCTGCCGCCCACCAGCTTCGATAGGGATGAGCTGCCCGCCGACGCCCCCAAGACGGTCATCCTGATGGGCATCGAGAGCCTGCGCCCCGACTTCATCGACGCCGAAACGATGCCCAACGTGCACCGCTTTGCGCAGACCGCCACCGCCATCCCGACCGCCTATGCCGGCGCGAATACGACCCATCCGTCCTGGTTCAGCCTCGTCTTCTCCGCGCATGGCATGTGGTGGCATCACGTCGTCACCGGCCCCGATTCCGGCCGCCTGCCCACGCCGTTGCAAGCCTTCAAACGCGCCGGTTACCGCATCCATGTGCGCTCCGGCGCCGACTTCAACTACATGGGCATCGCCGCCGCCGCCTTCGGACCCAACCGCGAACGCACCGATAGCTACGTCGATGTCGTCAAATGCGCTGAACGCGGCGCCGTAACCCGCCCCGAAATGGACCGCTGCGCCACCGACGCCGCCGTCCAACTCCTCGGCGACCCGAAAACACGCGGCGAACGCGCGCTCATCATCATCGCGATGGACGGCACCCACTTTCCCTACGACTGGGACACCGAAGAGCCGCGGTTTACGCCCGTCGTCGAAAAAGCCGCCTTCAACGCCGGCGCCTACAACGATCTCGCGCACGTGCACAACCGCTTCCGCAGCGGCCTCTTCTCGGTCGACAGGCAGATCGGCCGCATCTTCGAAGCGCTCCAACCCCTGCAAAAAGACGGCGTCGCGATCCTCGTCACCGGTGACCACGGCGAAGAGCTCATCGAACACGGCAAGATGGCCCACGACTCCGAGCTTTGCGACGTGCAAACACGCGTCCCGATGCTGTTCCGCGGCGTCGGCAAGCTCGCTCCAATGCGTCCCGGTGACATCGGCAGCCACGTCGATGTGCTTCCGACACTCTTGCACGCCGTCGGCCTCCGAAACGCCGCGCGCACCGCCGGCCAGGGCGTTCCGTTGCAGGTGAAATCCCGCCGCTGGGCCTTCCTCGTCCACGGTTCGCCCGGTCTGCCCTTCCTGGCCGCATTCAAGGTCGGTGATCAGACGCTCGAAGTCGCCATCCCGCAGCGAACCCATGTCGCCGAGATGCGCGAGCTCTTCTTGCTGCAAACCTACCCGTCCGCCGGCGCCCCGATCGGCCAAGCCGTCGATCGCACCGACGCCACCCGGGCCGCTATCAACGCTGTGTTCGGAGAGGCGATCCGCGCCGTTTTCGCAGCCGGACCCTGACGTCGCAGCCGCAACGAACCTGTCTACGCCTTCTTTTCCGCCAGCAAGCGCGTCGTGAGCAGCCGCGCCATCGTGATGATCGGCGTCATCGTGTGCGTCGACGAGCTGCTCGGAAAGAGCCCCGAATCGAACACGTACACATCGCGAGTGCCCCACACCATGCCCGCGGGGTTCGCGGCGCCGTCCTTCTCGCTGCTCGCCATCCGCACGCCGCCCTGCTGATGGGCCGAGATCATCGGCACGGTCGCGGGTTCGAGGCTCAGTTCATCGATGCGCGCGAGCTCTTTTTCGCTGCGAATCGTTATCGGCCGGTTGCTCGGGATCGCCACCTGCTCGGCGCCCGCAGCGAGGTAGATGCGCGCCGTAACCTTGGCCCCTTCCCGTATGCGCTGCTTGTGCTCGGCGAGATGGTCGTACCGGACGATCGGGCGGGTCCCCGCACGCGTGGATTCACGACCGACAAGCACGCGCCCAGAAGGGCTGTCGGGGACGAGCACAAGCGCGGCTGCCGTGCGCGCAAACGTGGCCATCTGCCGCTTGGCCGCCAAACCGGCGACCGGGACAAGCGACGCTACGATGCCCGGTGTGCCCATGATCGGCTCGATTCGAAAACCCCAAAGCCCATGTTCGGGGTGGTCATCGACCTCGTGGTGGGTGATCGCGACGGCCTGCGGGATGCCTTCGAAGGCGCGGATCGGCTGTTTGAAGCGCGCCATGACCGGCAACTGTGGCTGCAGGCTGACGTGGCGACCGACGTGCGCATTGCCGATGCCCGATTGCAGCAACAGCTGGGCCGAACCGATGGCGTTGGCGGCGACGATGACCACCTTGGCGCGGACCACCAGCTTGCTTTCCTCGCGGTAGCCCTTGCTGTCGAGCGTGCGGACGTGGATGTGTTTGGTCTCGGCCCCGGCATGCTCGATGCGCACCGCGCGCGCCCGGCAAAAAACGCGCGCACCGGCGGCGATCGCCTTGGGAACGGCCACAAAACGCGGGTTCTTCTTGGCGTTGACCGGGCAACCGATGAGGCATTGACCGGCCCCCACGCAGCCGACGCGGTTGTGGCGCATCACCTCCTGGCGCAGGTTGAGCTTTGTGGCCCCGTCGCGGAGCAGCCGGTTGGCGAGGTTGAGCTGCTGCTCGGCGATCGGGTTGGCGTGCAGGTCCTTGAGCGCGGCTTGAGCGTGCGGGCGGATGGCGGCCTCGGTGAGCTCGGAAAGCCCGTGTTTGTCGCGCCAATGGGCGAGCACACCACCGGCAATCGGCACGACGTCGCACGCGTTGATGACCCCGCCCCCGCCGAGCGCGCGGCCTTGCAAGACCGTGATCGACAGGTCTTCGGTCATGCGCCCGCCGCGGTCCATGTAGAGCTGGTCGTAGCTCTGCCCATCGCGGCCCGAAAGCTGCGCGCCGGTCTTGTCGCCACCCTCCTCGAGGATCAGCACGTCCTCGCCCGCCTCGGCCAGCAACATCGCCGCCGTTGCGCCGCCGGGTCCTGAACCGATCACGCAATAATCGGCGTCGACTGTGGCCGAGGTCGCGTCGCGCGACAGGTCGAGGATCTCGCCGGGCATCTCGTTGCTATCCGCCTTGCACGCCGTAGCCGCGCACCAGGAACGGGCCCGGGTAGCCGATATGCGGCCAGACGGTGGGTTGGTCGAAGTACACCAGGGAGATGAACTTGCGGAACGCGATGGCGACCTGGCGGCGCAGCAACGTGTCGCTGGTGATCCACGCTTGCCAGTGCGTGAGGCGGTCGGCTTCGGACAGGTTGGAAAACGTCACCAGCTTGCGGTCGAAGATCACCGGGCCGAGCTCCACGAGCGTCAACGCGCGCTTCAAATCGGTCGCGATGTGGTCGGGCTCGTCGGCGATGAAGCCGTCGAAGGCCCGCGCGATCGCCTCGCCGTCCGCACCTTCCGGCCACGGTCCGCCCGCGGGCAGCTGCGTCGTCACCAGCGCCGTGAGCGTTGCAAACTCGTGGTCGCTGAGCATCCGTAAGCCGGCGATCGAAGGCGCCGAGCCCCGCAACGCAACGACCCCGCCGACACCCGCGACAGGCACCGCTGCGAGGCCAAGCGCGAGCTTGAGAAAGCGCCGCCGCGAAAGGAACGCAAACGGCCCACCCGACCCCGTTTCCGAGCCGGTCATGAGCCCGCCTTCGCCGTCGCCTGGTCCGCGATCCGCTTCTTGCGCGCCGCGTCGATCGCCCTGGAAACCGAGATGCCGCGGTCCCGCAGTGAAAAGAACACCAGCCGCAGCTTGTCCATCACGAAGAAGCGCTTGGTGTATCTGCGCATCGCCCACGGGTCCAGCTCGATGCCGAGCCCGGGTTTGGTCGGCACGTCGAGGTAGCCGCGGGTGTGTTGAAACGGCTCGGTCAGCAGTCCGTCACGGCCTTCGATCGTCCATCCGGGCGGGTTGTACGGGTATTCGAGGGCCTTCTTATCGCCAAATCCGGACGCCGCCATCAGCTGCAGGTTCACGGCAAATCCGATGCCATTGGTCCAGGTGTGCGGCGTGTACAGCAGCCCGTGTTCGCGGCATAGCCGGGCCACCTCCATCGTCTGCGCGATGCCGCCTGTGAACATGGCGTCGGGCTGGAAGATGTCGTAGCACTTGCGCTCGATCATCATCTTCAGCTCCGGCAACGCACCGGTGTGAATCTCGCCGCCCGAGATCGGCACTTTGCTATACGCCGTCAGCTCGGTGAGCTCGTCGTAGCTGTCCATCGCGAGCGGTTCTTCGAGCCACGACACGCCCACATCCGCGCACACATCCGCGAACCGCTTGGCCCGCGCGAGGTCCCACTTGGGCGCATCTGCAATGATCGCCACCCGCCACGCCTGGTTGGCGTCGACGCCGATCTTCATCTTGTCGCCAACGGCCTCGGCGGTGCGCACGACCTGCTCGATGTCCTTGGCCTCGTCGAAGTCGTGCACCCGCAGCTTGATCGACGAAAACCCCTCCGCCAGCCGGGCCTGGGCCTCTTCGATGCGCGCCTCGGGGCCTTTCACTTCGCCGGTCGACGCGTACAGCTTCACCCGCTTGGTGTTCGGATCGTTCGGGTCGCTCCCGAGCAGCTCGTGCACCGGCTTCCCAGCCAGCTTGCCCTTGATGTCCCAGCAGGCCGGTTCGATCCACCAATTGCGCCAACCGAGGTAACCAACTTCGCGCAAACGCTGCTGAATCAGCGGGATGTCGGTCGGATCTTCGCCCAGGAAGTAGGGCGCGATGAGGTGGCCAAGACCCTTGTGTTCGACGCTCATCGCCGGCCCGGCCGAGATCCCCTGCACCCCGTCGTCGGTCGTCAGCCGAATCAGCGTGAAGCGGTTTTCGACCTGGGGAAAACCCGGGATCCAGCTCGGGTAGAAGGGCGCCGGCAGCGGCACACGGACGCGAAAAAGCTCAACCTTGGTGATGGCGGTCATCGCGGCCTCCGCGCCGGCAACTAGAATCCGGCGAGAACAAGCGGTCCTCAAGACGATGGGCGCCGACCGGGGCGCTGACAACCGCTCACGATTGCTCAAAGAACTCCGCGGCGACCGCGACGACCTTCGCTTTCTCTTCGTGGTTGACCCAGTGGGTGCCCGATTCGATGCGCACCGCGCGCCCGTCTTCGCAATACGCCAGCGACGGCTCGATCAGCTCGGTGCCCAGCGCGTGATCCTGCGTGCCCCAGATCAACAACACGGGGATCGTGATCTTGTCGGCGGTAGGCTTCTTCGGCTGTGCCCACAACCCGGCCCGATACCAGTTGACCATCGACGTGAGCGCGCCCGGCTGCGACCAGGCCTCGATATAACCGGCGATCTCCTCGTCCGAAAATGTCCCCGGCACCGCCGTTTCGCGCAACATGCCGGCGAATTTCGAGAAGTTGTCCGCGCCGATGAAGCTCTCCGGCAGCCGCGGCAGCTGGAAGAAGAACATGTACCAGCTGCGCATCACCTGGGTCGGCGAGAAGAACAAGACCCGCCGGAACGCGTACGGATGCGGCACGTTGCACATCGCGGCTTTGCGGATCCGATCGCCATGCTTGTGGGCGAGCCACCAACCGACCACAGCGCCCCAGTCGTGGCTCACGATCAGCGCCTTGTCGCGCCCAAACCCGTCGATCAGCGCCACGATGTCGTCCGCCAGCACGTCCAGGCAGTAATCGCGCACCCGGGGCGGCTTCTCCGAGGTGCCGTACCCGCGCTGATCGGGCGCAGCACAGCGATAACCGCGCGCCGCGAAGGCCTGCATGTGCTCCTTCCACGCGCCCCAGTACTCGGGAAAACCGTGCAGGAACACGACCAGCTCGCCGTCTTCGGGACCGCATGTCGCCACGTGCAGGTCGACACCCGCGCCTCGCATCGTTGTGTGCTCGATCGGCATCGCGCCGGCCGCGTCTTGTGCAGCCGTCATCGGCCCGTCCCCTTGTCGAGATTGTGCGCGGCGATCCACCGATAGACCTGCTTGCGGCTGCGACCCACGTGGCGCGCGACCTTGCTGACGTTGCCCGAAAACTGGTCCAACAACTCGATGAGCTCGTCCTTTGTCGGCGGCCCCTTGCGCGAAGGCTCGTCCACGTCGCTGCCATCGCCGGCCGCCGTGGCTTCGGGCGCGAGGATCGGCCGATCGGAACCACCCGCGAGGAGGCGCGCGGCGGGCCGCGGCACACGCATCTCGGGTTCGAGCATGTCTTCGGTCCACAGCTCCGCGTCGGCGTGCAAGACGGCAAGGCGCTCGGCCAGCTTGCGGAGCTCGCGGACATTGCGCGGCCACCGCCAGAGCAAGACCCGCTCGGCGAAATCGGGGCTCATCGGCACATGTCGCAGGTCCGCCGGCAAGAAGCGAGAAAAGAGCAGCGGGATGTCATCTTTGCGATTGCGCAGCGGCACCAGCTCGATCCGCACACCAGCGAGACGCGCATAGAGGTCCTGGCGAAACGTGCCGTCTTCGAGCGCCTGCGCCAGCTGCACATTCGTCGCCACGACCACCCGCGAGTCGACCCGCCTGCCCAACGCGGAACCCACCGGTGTCACCTCGCCGCTTTCGAGCGCGCGCAACAGCTTGGGCTGCAACTGCACCGGCATATCCCCGATCTCATCGAGAAAGAGCGTGCCGCCATCGGCCTGCACGAAAGCGCCCGGTTGGTCGCTGGTCGCGTGCGTAAAAGCGCCCTTGCGGTGCCCGAAGAGCGTCGATTCCACCAGGGTCCCCGGCAGCGCAGGGCAGTTGACGGCGATAAAGGTGCCCGACCGGCCGCTTTGGACGTGCAGCGCGTTGGCGACGACCTCTTTTCCGGTCCCGGTCTCCCCGGTGACGACCACGGACAGGTCACTGGGAGCCACCCTCCGCAGCGCGTCGCGTACTTTCGCGATGGCTGGAGAGCGGCCCGCCAGGCCATTGTCGCCGCCCACGGGTTGCACCGCCCGTTCACCGCGGCACACGAGCATGACCGTGTCGCCGAGCCGGATCACGTCGCCGGGAACAAGGACCGTGCGCAGCGTCTTGACGCCGTTGATCTTGACGCCGTTGGCCGACCCGAGGTCGATGATCTGCAGCGTTCCGTCGAGCGTTTCGATCGTTGCGTGTCGGCGCGAGAGGGTTGGATCGTCGAGCCCGAGGCCCTCGTCGTCGTCCACTGCCCGGCCGATCGGCAGCCCGCTGTCGTCGATGCCCACGAGCCGATCGAGGCGGTCGCGATCGTGACTGGCCACGATGCGCACCGCCCATCGCATGGCGTCGCGTTCAACCGCTTCGGGCCCACGCCGCGCCACAGGCTGCGTGCGAGCATAGCGGGCCCTCTTCTTGCCGGAGGTCTCGGACATGGCGTCGTCGCTGCGCAATTGGATGGGTCGAACATCCGCAGGGTAGGGGCGCGCCGCTCCGGAAACAAATCGCTTGACCCTCACGTTACGTGAGCCCCCATGCTTGGGGGCCGGAGGTGACGTCATGTCTGAAAAAACACGCTGGCTGGTCAAAGAAGTGGCCGCCCTCACGGGGCTGACCGTCCGCACGCTGCATCACTACGACGAGATCGGCCTGGTTGTGCCGGCCAGGGACGCGAACGGCTATCGGGTGTACGTCCAGGACGATCTCGCACGCCTGCAGCAGGTGCGTGTCTACCGCGAGCTCGAGCTTGACCTCGACGCGATCAAGGCCATCGTCAACGCGCCCGACAGCGACCGATCCATCACGCTGCAGCGCCAACACGCGGCGATCGAGCAACGTATCGAGAAGCTGATGGCGATCGCATCGTCGGTCGAATACGCGATGGAAGCCGAACGCGCTGGTTTGCGATTGACTCCCCGCGAGATGTTCGAGGTGTTCGGCGACTTCGATCCCACCGCCTACAACGACGAAGTGGCCGAGCGCTGGTCCGGCGAACGGCTGGACGAGTCAAGGCGTCGCACCCGCCGCTACACCAAGGCGGACTGGTTGCGCATCAAGTCCGAGGCGGCCGGGCTGAACGACGAGCTCGCCGCGCTGATGAAGGCCGAGGTCCCCGCCGCCGCGCCCGAGGCCATCGCCATCGCCGAGAAGATGCGGCTGCACATCGACCGGTGGTTTTATCCATGCCCAGCCGAACACCACGGGCGATTGGCGGCCATGTACACCGAAGACCCGCGTTTCGAGGCGACGTACGAGAAAGTAGCGCCCGGATTTGCGGCCTACGTGCGCGCCGCGATCGAAGCGAACTGCGGTTGAAAGTCGCGGACGAAGACAGAACGGTCCAAAAAGACCGCCGCCCGCGATCCAGCAGGATGCGGGCGGCAGAAGGAAGGGTTGAGGAGTGCGGCCAGGCGAACAGTACCGTTGTGGACCCCCCACAACGTTCGGAAAGAGTGCACCGCCGAAAGTATCCCGATGCACTGTTCGCCTGACCCCATCTCCTCGGGTCTTGGTAATCTATAAGAGCAAGCGCCGTGCCAAGCTCGAAAAGAAAATCACAACTAGTTGATTTCAAACGATTAAAACATGATTCGGCGCCGGTGTGACATGCCTGTGGATCGGGTCAAAACTGTGACGGTACCAACGTGCGCGGGGTGTGACCGTCACAGATCGATGGGACACAGCCCGGATTCTCGCTCGTTGACGTCACGCGAGGAGCCGCGCAGATTGCCGCCATGAACACTCGCACCCGCTCTCTGCCGTTTCTTGTCCCCGCATTGCTCGCCGCAGCCGCCCTCGCCTGCAGTGAACCCGCGACGTCCAGCGGTCCGGCGACGGACAAGGACACAGGCTCAACCGCCGACACAGGCGTCTTTGTCCCGTCCGACTCCGCAGCGACAAGCGACTGGGCTGCTGGTGACCCGGGTGATGGCGAATCGACCGTCTCCGACACCGGCGTGGCGCAAGATTCAAGCGCCGCTCTCGATGCCAACAATGTCGCGGACGCCGGATCGAGCTCGGCAAAGGACGCCGCAGGCTCGGACACGGGCGCCACGACATCCGACGCAGGCGCCGGCGACTCCGGGGCAAACCCTGGCGGCGATACGGCATCCGCGTCCGAGATCACCCAGGTCGGCCCGGTGGCGGGCAACGGCTGCGCCGACGGCACGCGTGAAGGCTTCGTCGACGACAAGGAGTTCCCGAAGATCGCGGCGTGCTCGGGCGCATGGGACGTCAAGGGCATCCACCACGGCAAACCCAAGTGCGGTCGCAAGGCGGGCAACACCGGCACCAACAAGGCCGGCAAAGGCTGCAACGTCGAGGACCTGTGCGCCGATGGCTGGCGCGTGTGCTACGGCAAAGCCGACGTCCTGTCGCGCAATCCCGAGGGCTGCAGCCGCATCATGGAGGGCGTCAAGGAGCCCGGCTTCTTCCTCGCGCGAACCTCATCCACCGGCGCGTTCAAGTGCAGCCAGGACAGCACCAAGTTTGGCGATCCCGGCACCGTAAACGACCTCTTCGGCTGCGGAAACCTCGGCTGCGGGACTCCGCAAGGCGCCTGCACC
>Ga0114933_10002554_pt1 | contig 18723 bp, 16 predicted proteins | sample 4SBtaG_FD_89691 | JGI IMG/M metagenome (GOLD analysis project Ga0114933, IMG submission 89691) | Deep subsurface microbial communities from Kolumbo volcano to uncover new lineages of life (NeLLi) - 4SBTROV12_W25 metaG | ecosystem: Environmental > Aquatic > Marine > Volcanic | place: Kolumbo... | reverse complement strand
CCATGCCGATGAGGGGGGTCTGGTTGCGATCGATCTGGGGTCAGCCCAATTGGACTGGCAGGACATCCCACTATCCCGCCAAATGAACACCTTGCATCTCGACCTTTCGGTGGGTCCATACACGGACCCGGTCGCCGTCGGCATCGGCAATCCTCATTGCGTCTTCTTTGTCGAAGACGCCGACGTGGTCGATCCAGCGACGCTGGGGCCGGCGGTCGAGCGCGATCCACTGTTCCCAGATCGCACTAATGTCGAATTCGTCAGCGTCCTGGACAGCGGTCGCATCCGCATGCGGGTCTGGGAACGTGGTGCTGGAACGACACTAGCCTGCGGTTCAGGTGCTTGCGCGGCTGCCGTCGCTGCAGCGAGCCGCGGTCTCACCACACGAAAGATTGAAGTGGTGCTCGATGGCGGCACACTTTTCATAGACTGGCGCGCGGACAATCACGTGGTGATGAGCGGTCCCGTCGCGGTCGCCTTCACTGGGACTTTGAAGATTGCGACAGGCGCGGCATGAACGGCACACCAGACATCGTCACCTTCGGCTGCCGCCTCAACGCTTTCGAGTCCGAGGTTATTCGAGACCGTGCTGCCGGACTGGATGATGCGATCATCTTCAACACCTGTGCTGTCACAAAGGAAGCCGAACGCCAGGCGCGCCAGGCGATTCGCAAGGCACGTCGCAAGCGGCCCGGCGCGGAGATAATTGTGACTGGCTGCGCAGCTCAGGTAAATGCCGACGCGTTTGCCAGTATGCCCGAAGTCGACCGAGTAATCGGCAATGCCGAAAAACTGACAAATGCCGCCTACCATTCCGAGAGGCAAATTCTTGTCGGAGACATTATGGCGGTGCAAGAAACAGCCGGCCATCTGGTCGAGGGGTTTGAAGGCCGCACCCGCGCCTTCGTCCAGGTGCAGCAGGGCTGCGACCACCGCTGTACCTTCTGCATTATCCCCTACGGTCGGGGCAACAACCGGTCGGCGCCTATCGGCGAGATTACAACCCAGGTCCGCACGCTAGCCGAGAACGGCTACTCCGAGATCGTGCTGACCGGCGTAGACATAACATCCTACGGCGCGGACCTACCGGGACAGCCCTCGTTGGGTCAAATGATGCGCCGCTTGTTGGCCCAAGTGCCGGAGCTGCAACGCCTGCGCCTGTCGTCAATCGACTGCATTGAGATTGACGACGACCTGATGCGATTGATCGAGACCGAGCCACGTCTGATGCCGCACTTCCATCTGTCACTGCAGGCCGGAGACGACTTGATCCTTAAGCGCATGAAGCGACGGCACAGCCGCGACGATGCGATTGCGATATGCGATACGATTCGGACACGCCGCCCCGACGTAGTGTTCGGTGCCGACCTGATCGCCGGTTTCCCGACTGAAACGGAAGCCATGTTTCAGCAGTCGCTCAACCTAATTGACGAATGTGGCCTGACCTGGCTGCACGTCTTTCCTTATTCGACGCGACCCGGGACACCGGCCGCGCTTATGCCACAAGTGCCTGGCAAAATCCGCCGCGAACGTGCAGCCCAGCTGCGCCAGGCCGGAGAAGCGGCGGCCACGCGGTTTCTGGATGGTTTAGTGGGCGCGACTGCTACGGTACTGGTCGAGCAGAATAGCACTGGTCGCACCGAACACTTCGCCCCCGTCCGATCAGACGACAAACTACCCGACGGCAGCCTTGCCACACTGCGTATTATGAGTCGTGAGGGCGACGCTTTAAGGGGGCAACTGAACGCATGAATCAGCCGAATTGGCTCAACAGGCTAAAATCTGGCCTATCAAAATCGACCGCCAAGCTGACCGGTGGCATCGCCGGGGTCTTTACGAAGCGCAAGCTCGATGACGATGCGTTGGAAGAGCTTGAAGAAGTCCTAATCACAGCTGACCTGGGCCCGGCAACAGCAGCAAAGCTCACCGCCAGCCTCGCCGCCACTCGCTTCAATAAGGAGGTCAGCGACGAAGAGGTTCGGACTGCGCTGGCTGACGAAATAGACAAAATCCTAGAGCCAGTCGCCACCCCGCTAGCTATCGACGCATCCCACAAACCGCATGTTGTACTGGTTGTCGGCGTGAACGGAAGTGGCAAGACCACGACCATCGGCAAATTGGCGCAACATTATCGCAGACAGGGGCTCAGCGTAACACTAGGAGCTGGCGACACCTTCCGAGCGGCGGCCGTTGAGCAGTTAAAGATCTGGGGGGACCGCGCCGGTTGTCCCGTTATTTCTGGGAAACAAGGTGGCGACGCGGCGGGCCTAGCGTACGACGCACTGCAGGCTGCACGCGAACAAGGCGCGGACCTGTTGTTGATAGACACGGCCGGCAGACTGCAAAACAGGGCAGATCTCATGGCCGGGTTGCAGAAGGTCAGCCGCGTACTGAAGAAACTGGATGAAAACGCACCGCATGATTGCGTGCTGGTACTCGATGCGACTGTCGGCCAAAACGCGCACAGCCAGGTGGAAATTTTCCGAGACATGGTCGCCGTGAGCGGACTGGTCATCACAAAGCTCGATGGTTCAGCAAAAGGTGGTGTTATCGTGGCGTTGGCAGAACGTTTTGGCCTGCCTGTGCACGCGATTGGCGTCGGCGAAGGAGCGGAAGATTTGCGGCCGTTTAATGCAAACGACTACGCCCGCGATCTAATGGGTCTCGAAGCGTAATATGGCAAGTCAGGTCTTTCAGACCTACTCTTTCCTCCATTTCTAGTTGCCCTACACCTGAATGGCATACAACCATTCACCCAGCTGCGTGCAAAACAGCGCCAATAAGCGATTGGATTTCCGCAGCATTCTTGCACAGTTCCAGCCAATAGAACTTTTAGAACTAAGCCCTTACATATTAATCAATCGCTACACTAACGGCCATCTCAACAAGCAGTTCTTCCGGCGGATCCCTCGGCTCAAATGTCGCGCCGACGCAAACGCGCGCGCAGGGGTTGTCGCGGTCAGCCCAGGCAACCCAGGCGTCGTTCATTTCAGCCTTGCGCGCCATGTCAGCGAGATAGACCGTCGCGGTGACCAGTTTCGACTTATCGGTGCTCGCCTCGGCCAAAAATTTGTCGATCCAATCGAGACATTGCCGAGTTTGACCGGCCATCGTGTCGCTTTTATCGGGGGCGGATACGACAATATGGATCAAGCCATTATGCTCCACGGTCCTCGTCCGGCCGGGATAGCTCTCTGGTCCCCGCTTGATCGTCATTGCACCCGCCCCTTTGAATTGTCGAAACGATCGATTCGGAAAGGTTCGATCGGTAGATTGGAACTGCCCTGGGTCACCAGATCAGCAATTACGCTGCCAACGATCGGACCCAGCTGGAAGCCGTGACCGCAATAGCCGAAGGCGTGATAGGCATCCTCCGACGTTTTGCTGGGCCCGATGAACGGGATGCCGTCCGGCGTAAACCCCTCCATACCCGCCCAACAACGCACAATCGTAGCACCCTGCATGATCGGGAAGAGATCGCCGGTGGTCTTGGCGCTGATCGCCAGCCCATCGAAATCCATCACAGTGCGGTTTTCATCCGGATAAGGGGTTCCACGGTGGCCGCCGCCGATGATGACGGTCCCATTTTTCGATTGCTTAAACGAGATCTTGCGACCCTGCGAACCGACAACAGGCTCGACAAATGGCGGCATCGGGGCCGTGACCATCATCATCAACGCATCAATTCTCAGCGGCACGGTCTCATCGAGTGCGGCCGCGACCCGGTCCGACCAACCGCCACCGCAATTGACCAGCACCGGCGCCTCAAACTGGCCGTCAGAGGTCGAAACGCGCCAGACACGGCCCTTTCGCACGAACCCCGTGGCCCGGATGCCCTCGAAAAACCGCACGCCCAGCGATTCCCCCTTGCGCCGGAATGCGGCCGTGGTGCGTGCGGGATCGGCATAGCCGTCGCCGGCGACATACATACCGCCAATGCAATGCGGAGCGACCGCAGGCAGCAGGTCAAATAGCGTCTCTCGGTCGACCATGACTTCGTGATCGTAGCCAAGCCCGTTCAGATACTGCACCCGCGCCGAGAGCGCCGAGAGCTCATTTTCTGTTTCCGCGACCTTGACCTGGCCTGTTGCATGAAATCCGCAATCGTCATCGACCAGGTCTTCGATCCCGTGCCACAGTTCAATCGAAGCTGCTGATAGTGGAACCTCGGCGTAGTCGCGGCCGAGCCGCCGCACACCGCCGGCGTTTACGCCGGAAGCATGCCGCCCAACATGATCCTTCTCGATCACCATCGACGAGACGCCACGCCGCGCCAGATGCAGCGCCGTCGAGCAGCCATGCAGCCCACCCCCGACGATGATCGCATCCGCCGTTTCGACCATGGTTATGCCCGACACATAGGCGGCTGGCCAAGCCGCTGCGTCCGGTCGCCGAGCACCTTTTCAAAGGCCAACGCAACGGCAAGCGCGCGCTCGTCCTCGTCAAGCGGCGCCATGATCTGCAAGCCCACCGGCATGCCCGCCGTGTCCAGCGCAACCGGGATAGTCACCGCCGACAGAGTGAGCAAATTACCGGTCCGCGTGTTGCGAAGCGCCGCCATATTGTTTGCCCGGTAGCTGTCGCCGTCGGAGATCTCGTCGACGGTCGGCGGAGTGATCGTTACGGTCGGCCCCACCACCACATCGACTGCAGCCATGCGATCATCCAGCAAGGCCGCTAGCTCGGCCAGCCGTTTGCGGCGCAGCAGGTAGTCTACCGCAGTGATCGCCTCCATGCTGTCGAAGCGGGCCGCGACGTTCGGATCCAGGGTCGCCCTGAAGTCGCTCAGCTCGCCGGTTATAAAGGCGGCGAATTCTGGTGCAGCCAGGCCACCACGCATGAAGATCTCGTCGGCCGCAACGGCTTCAGGCAAGTCAATGGGGGTCACCTGCGCTCCTGCCTTCTCCAGATCATCAATCGCCGCCTGCACCCCTTCCGCGACACCGGGGTCGCAGCCTTCGAAGAAATGATCGCAGACACCGATATGAACATCACCCGCAGCGAGTTCGGAGAGACCCGCTAGCAGCGCTTCGCCCGGGATATCGGTGAACGGGTCGATCGCCGCGAAGGCCAGCACCGCGTCCGGGACTGTACGGGCCAGGACGCCAGCCGTATCCAGGCTGGGGCTGAGTGGGACGATACCGTCGAGCGACCAGCGCCCGAAGCTCGTCTTAACCCCGACATTGCCGGTGAAACTCGCCGGCACACGCACTGAGCCCGCCGTGTCACTACCCAGCGCCAGCAGGGCCGAACCTTCGCAAAGGCTGATCCCGGCGCCAGCACTCGATCCACCAGGCACGCGGTGCGCCTCAGCGTCCCAGGGGTTGCGCGGTGTCCCCCAATGCGCATTCGAGCCGATGCCGCCGAAGGCGAACTCGACCGTGTGGGTCTTGCCGGCAACCGGGGCCAGCGCAGCGCGCAGCGAGCCTAGAACCGGCCCTTCCTGCTCCCATTTTTTGGGCAGCGCGGCGGGGCTGCCAGCGAAAGTCTGATAACCAGCGACGCCGTACAAGTCCTTGACGGATACCGGAATGCCCTGCAACAGGCCGAAATCAAGCCCTGCGGCAAAGGCTGCATCAGCCGCCCGTGATTCGGCCAGGAAGCGGTCGTCCTGGCGGGCCTTGTAAGCACCGAGCGCCGTCCCCCACCTAGCGTGATTGTCGATCGCTTCCTCAGCAAGCGCAACGCAGGTTGTCGTACCGTCACGCAGCGCGGTTGCAAGCGATTGAATGGATTGTTGAAGCAGCCCGGACATACGGTTTCCTCTTAATTGCGACAGCACATGGTAGCGCAATTCGTTACAAAATATTCAAACAACTAGCATATTATCTAAATATTGGGACGCCATCTTCGGACGGATATGCAATCCCAGCCAACCGCGCGTTTTCCGAGGAAAGCTAATAATGTCGCCACGCCGCCACACAACCGAAATCCAAGCACTCGCCGGCATCGCTATCTCACGCCGGCGCTTCGTCGCCGGGGGCGCGGCGGCCTTCGTCGCCAGCACACTGGTGCCGGGGATTGGGCACACGGCCAACCGCCTTGAGTTCGAGGAAATCGCCGCCAATTCGCTGGACACAGTGACCGTCCCGAAAGGCTATAGCTGGCATGTAGTCGCCAGCTGGGGCGACCCGCTTTGGTCGGACGGCGCTCCCTTCAACCATCAGAACCGCGGCACCGGCGCAAGCCAAGAGCGCGCCTTCGGCGACAACAATGACGGCATGTCGCTGTTCAACGACGACGGGCGGAACTTCCTGGTAGTCAACAACGAGTACACCAATCAGCCCATCATCCATGGCAACCGCGCGTCCAAAAAGTCGGAGACTGCGGACGATCTGCGAAAGGCTAAGGCCGCGCACGGGGTGACGGTTATGGAGATCGCACAGGAGAACGGACGCTGGACGATCGTCCAGCAATCCCCCTTCAACCGTCGCATCACCGCGGACTCACCAATGGAGATCACCGGCCCTGCGCGCGGCCACGAGTTGCTGCACACCGAAGCCGATCCCAACGGTACCAGCGCCAAAGGCACCTGGAATAATTGTGGAAACGGCCGCACACCTTGGGGCACCTATCTAGCGTGCGAGGAAAACTTCAACGTATATTTCGCCAGCAGCGATCCAGATTACGAACTCTCCGCCCCGCTGAAACGCTACGGCATCTGCAAGAAGGATAAATACGGTTACGGTTGGGCAACCGGGGACGAACGTTTCGACGTCTCCAAACATCCTAACGAACCCAACCGCGCCGGCTACATCGTTGAGATCGATCCGATGCGGCCGAACTCGACGCCGAAAAAACGAACCGCGCTAGGCCGGTTCAAGCACGAAAATGCAGAAGTCGTGCTCGCCAACAGCGGCCGGGTTGTGGTCTATATGGGCGACGACGAGCGCGGTGAGTTCCTCTACAAGTTTGTCAGCGACGACCAGTATGTCGAAGGCAACGACAACAGCGGCCTACTGGACAACGGCCGCCTGTTTGCCGCAAAGTTCTACGACGATATGACCGGCAGCTGGTTAGAGCTGACACCGGCGACCGCCAGCATGAACAGCACGGCAGAAATCTGCATACACACGCGGCTGGCCGCCTCGACGGTAGGCGCCACCACGATGGACCGGCCGGAATGGATCGCCGCGCACCCCAAGAAGGCCGAGGTCTACTGCACGCTGACGAATAACAAGAATCGCGGGATCAAGCCGAACAAGGGTAACGACGCGACCCCAGTCGGCGGCCCAAACCCCCGCGAAGCGAACCATTACGGCCAAATTGTCCGCTGGTCGCCGGACGGCGCCGATCACGAAAGCACCGGCTTCCGCTGGGACCTTTTTGTGTTAGCGGGGAACCCGACCGTGCATTCAGACGCCTTTGCGGGCTCCAAGAACATCAACGCCGGCAACATGTTCAATTCGCCCGACGGGATCGCCTTCGATAAAAACGGTCTGCTTTGGATCCAAACAGATGGCAACTACACGAACAAGGGCGATTTCGCCGGCATGGGCAACAACCAAATGCTCGTCGGCAATCCGGAGACCGGCGAGATCCACCGCTTCCTGGTCGGCCCGCGGGAGTGCGAGGTAACGGGTATCACCTGGGCCGCAGACCGCAGGACGCTGTTCGTTGGCATCCAGCATCCGGGCGAGAAAGGCGGCAGCAGCCATTTTCCAGGCGGGGGCGACACAGTACCGCGTTCCAGCATCGTGGCTATCACCCCGGACGATGGCAGCTTAATCGGGTGACAGCGGGATCGCTGCCGATAATCGTTCCCATCTCAGGTTTGACGAATTTTAGCGTTGCGTTGCATACCTCTTTCTAGCCTCCTCTCATCGAAGAAAAACGGACGGCGGTTTGAAACAAAACCGTTTCTGCCTACCCATAATGGAGGAGGACCGAAGTGGGGGCGGAATCGGATGGCTTGGAATTGAATTGCGCACCCCAATACGCACAAAATCAAAAGATACGGTCCTGTACGACCTCGTGGCTTAACTCGAGCAGACCTTCCGCCAAAGATCCGAATTTCATAAAGCGCGGATCGCCAGCGCCGCCTTCACGGTAGCGCCGATGGAGTTGCTGAAAGATGACCGCGACACGGAAGGTTGTCAGCACTCGATACCATTTGAAGCCTGAGAGGTCGCGGCCCGCACGAGCGGCGTAATCTTGCGCTATGGCTTCCCGGCTCGGGAAGCCATAGCCGCCAGTCGGCATCTGCTTAAGTTGCTGCATCGCCTCCGGGTCTCCTGCTTCGGTCCAGTAGCCCAGCATAGCGCCGAGATCGACAAGCGGGTCGCCGCGGGTCCCCATGTCCCAGTCGAGCACAGCGACCGGGTCAAGGCTCTTGGGGTCGAGTACGACATTGTCGAGCTTAAAGTCGTTGTGCAAAAAGGTCGTCTCCGCCGCCGGCAGTTTGCGGTCGACGGCGAGCCAGGCCTCAATTTCGTCTAGTACGGCTGGCGGCTCCCCATCCCAGGCCAGGCGCGCCCGCTTGAACCAGCCCGCCGCGGTGCGCTCGCGGAATCCTTCCGGCCGGCCCATATCGTCAAGCCCGACCGTGGCCGGGTCGACGCGGTGCAAATCATACAGCAGGGTCACCAGGGTCTCGCCGATTTGAACGCCGGGAGTGCCACGCGCAGCGACCTCTGCCGGCATCTCCCCACCGATCACTAGGCCTGGCCGATATTCCATGATGAAGAAGGGCGCCCCCAGCACAGCCTTGTCATCGCAGAACAACAGGCACTTCGGCGCGAGCGGGAACTCGCGCCACAGCCCGCTCAAGATCTTGCTCTCGCGGCCCATATCATTTGCGCCAGGTGGCACCGGACCCGTCGGCGGCCGGCGCAGCACCCGCAACGCGCCATCCATCTCTAGCAAATAGTTAATGTTGCCGAACCCGGACGCGAACTGCTGCGGCGGCTCCGCCCCGGTCAAGGCGTGACCGCGTTCCCATAGATACCGGTCTAGGGCAACCCAATCCTGCTTAACCTCGGCGTCGCGCGACTTAAAGGCGGGTCCGGCCACCGAACGATCAGGCGGCCATCGGAGGACGGCGTTTGATCCAGTCCGTCGCTTGTTCGTAGGCATGCGCGACCTGATAGATCAGCGCCTCGTCGAACGGCTTGCCGACAATCTGCATCGATAGTGGTAGACCGGCGCTCGAAAACCCGGTCGGCACCGCTAACGCCGGCGCGCCCAGTACGTTGAAGGGCGCGCGCGCCTGGCGGCCATATGTCCGCTCCGTCGCTTCCGCATCCTCGATCTCACACGCCGGATCCATGCTAGACGCGGTGATGGCGACGTCGAAATCAGTCATCGCTTCATTATAGGCCTCCACCAGCTGTGCCTTCACGCGGGTGCCGTTGACGTAGTCCGCAGCGCGGATGAAGGCACCCCCCATGATCCGCTGACGGGCGAGCTCGCCATAATCCTCCGGTCGTTCCTGGAACCACTTCTCGTGGATCGCATAGGCTTCAGACAGCAAGATCACCCGATTGGTCGCCGCGTAATGGTCGAGCGACGCGAGAGTCATATCGCGGACCTCCGCGCCCAAACCGCGCAGCACGTCGAGCGCATCGTCAATGCCTTTGGCCATTTCCGGATCAGCCTGCATGTCGGTTTCAAAGAAATGACGGATCACGCCGATCCGCATGCCCTTAATGCTCCTGCCCAGACCCGACGTGAAGTCCGGCTTGTCGATCGGCGCACTGCCCGGGTCCTGCGAGTCGTGTCCCGCGATGATGTTGAGCAGGATCGCGTTATCCTCAACCGTGCGGGTCATCGGCCCCACATGGTCCAGGGTGAAGGAGAGCGGAAAAACCCCACGGCGGCTGACTCGGCCGTAGGTCGCCTTCATACCAACCAGGCCGCACATGGACGCCGGGTTGCGGACAGAGCCGCCCGTGTCCGTACCGATCGCGGCCGGCACAAAACCAGCCGCCAGGGCCGCGCCAGACCCGCTCGAGGAGCCACCGGTGAAATGCGCCCTGTTCCAGGGGTTTCGCGCCGGCGGCCAAGGCAGATCGAAGCTCGGACCGCCAATCGCGAACTCGTGCGTCGCCGTCTTGCCAAGCAACACCGCACCGGCCTTCTTGAACCGATCAGTCACGTCAGCATCGGTTTCCGGCAGGCTGTTGCGCTGCATGACCTTAGAATGACAGGTCGTCGGCATGCCGGTCGCATCGACGATATCCTTCAGGGCATAAGGCACACCATGCAGCGGACCTCGCCAGTTTCCAGCCATGATCTCGCTTTCCGCGGCACGCGCCTCATCCAGCGCCATGTCGGCAGAGACATGCAGGAAAGAACTGTAGGCGCCGTCATGCGCCGATATCCGGTCGAGCAACGCCTGAGCATATTCGACGGGAGAGATCTCCTTGGCGTTCAGTTTCTTCGCCGCATCGGCGATGGTTAAAAAAGCAAAGTCGGTCATTATTCCCCTCCTCCGGCACGATAGACATGTGCCGGTTCATCGGCCGGTTCGACATCGATGGTCATACGGCTGCGCAGCGACTGCGCGAATGTGAAGGCACGCGCGACATCATCCGGATAACGATCCGCCATCCGACCGAGTCCCGCGGCGCGGGCAGCCTCAAGTGCCTTCTTGCTGTCGGTGTCGCTCATTGGCCTCTCCCTGGATCTGGTTTTTTTTGCACGGCGATGAAGCCATTCGGCCTCGGCGCTTGTCAAGCGAACGCGCGGCTTAGGCACCGACCATGACGAGCCAAAGACCGGGCACCGTCATAGGACGGCGCTTCGCATGCCTCGAGCCGCACATCCACCGCTTGTGACAGTGGTCGCGGTAGATGGTGCATTCAAAGTAATTAAGCTTGTTGTATATTGCCGACGCACGCCGGCATCATCTCACCACGGCAAATTGGCACGTTAAGAAAATTGGAGAAAATCGTGGAAGACCCCGTCCAAAGACATCCGACCCGCGGCGAACAGCTCGATATCCTCGCAACGCTAATCGCCGACACCGCAGGGCGAGGCCAGACAGTGCTGGAATTCGGCTGCGGCATTGGCTATGTGGCGCACCTGATTCTAGAAAAACGCCCCGACCTCAATATCGTCGGCGTCGATCGCAAGGGAGACGCGTTGCAGCAGGCAGAAGACATGCTGCCGGCAGAGCGGTTCACCGCAATCGAGGGCGACCTGGAAGCGATCGGCGACATTCCGATTCCGGAGCGGGCCTACGGTGCGATCTTCACTGCTCTGACCTTCCACGATCTGCCCGATCCGGCGAAACAGGCAGTCATCGGCGCGGCTGCTGCGCTCCTTGCGCCGGGCGGCGTTTTTATGCTGTACGACCGACTGCGCCTAGATGAGCCATCCCTGTTCCCCTTGCAGCAAAGCATCTGGTCGCGCATCGAACGGGTACATGGTCGGGGCATGCGCACCGCCGACACTTTCGAGGCTTACCAGACAGACCTTGGGACGGACAACCGCCCCGCGCGCCTGGCCGACTATCTAGAATGGTTCCCGGCCGCCGGGCTGGCACCCCAGGTACTGCATTTACACGGCAACGTGGCCTTGATAGGCGGCGCGAAAGCCTAAAGGTATTTGTACGCGCCCTGGCCGGACGAGTAGATCTTACCGCTCTCCGCATCGACGACGCGGACGTCGGAGAAGAACATCGAGCGGCCCTTCCGGATAATGCGTCCTTCCGCGTGCACCGTCTCGCCCATCGCAGTCGATAGGAAGTTGCAGTTCAGATTGACGGTCACTGCCTTGCGCGTCTCGCCGCTGGCGCGGCCTCCGGCCATAATGCCCGCGATATCCATCAGTGACATCAAAACGCCGCCATGGATATAGTCGCCGCGGTTGCGGTGATGGTTGAAGCCGGTCATTGCCAAACGCACGAACCCGTCGCTACGTTCGACCACGTCGTAGTCGAGGAAGCGGTGATAGGAATCGGCCGGCGGCGCGGAAAGCGTGTCGTTCATGACAACTCCAATCAGATGCTGCGATCTTTTTACCGATAAGTATCGTTGTTTCAAGGGCGCGAAACGCTTGTGCAGCACGCAGCACCTTGTCAAAGTTGCGGCGCATTGTTGGATTCCGGGAGGCAATCGATGACGGTTTATGATCTGGTCATTCGCGGCGGCGAGGTAATCACGGCAACGGATAGAACGGTCTGCGACGTGGGCGTGCGCGACGGCAAGATCGCGGCGCTGGGGCAAGGGCTGGACGCTGGTGCGAGAGAGGTCGACGCAACGGGCAAGATGGTGCTGCCCGGCGGTATCGACAGCCACTGCCATATTGAGCAAGTGTCGGGCATGGGTGTCATGTGCGCCGACGACTTCCACAGCGGTACGGTGGCCGCGGCATTCGGCGGGACGACGACGATTATTCCCTTCGCCGCCCAGCATCGCGGCCAGTCGGCAACCGCCGTCGTCAAGGATTATCGCGAACGTGGTGACGCCAAGGCGGTGATCGATTACGCGGTCCATCTAATTATTACGGACCCGACCGAACAGGTACTAGGCCAAGAACTGCCGGCGCTGATCAGTAACGGCTACACCTCCTTCAAGGTCTATATGACCTACGAGGGCACAAAGCTCGACGACTACCAAATGCTAGAAGTACTCTCCACGGCAAGGCGCGAGGGCGCGCTGACCATGATCCACGCGGAGAACTGGGACATGATCCGCTGGCTGGCGCAGCGCCTTATTGATGGCGGCAACCGGGCGCCGGTCTATCACGGCGTTAGCCATGCAGAGGTTGCCGAGGGCGAGGCGACGCACCGGGCGATCGCGCTGGGCCGACTGCTCGACACGCCACTGCTAATCGTCCATGTCTCCGCTCAGGAGGCTATGGAGGAGATCCGCATAGCCCAAGCAAAAGGCCTAAAGGTTTATGGCGAGACCTGCCCGCAATATCTCTTTCTTACGCTAGACGATCTCGACCGCGAAGGTATGGAGGGCGCAATGTTCTGTTGCAGCCCCCCGCCTCGCGACAAAGAAGGGCAAGAAGCAATCTGGCACGGTATCCAGACGGGTGTGTTCCAGGTCGTTTCATCCGATCACGCTCCCTACCGCTTCGACGAGACCGGCAAGCTTAAGGCGGGGCCTAACCCGTCTTTCAAAGAGATTGCCAACGGCGTGCCGGGCATCGAGCTGCGCCTACCCTTGCTGTTTTCGGAAGGGGTCGGCAAGGGGCGGATCGACATCCATCGCTTTGTCGACATCACGTCCACAGCACACGCGAAGATCTACGGTCTCTACCCGCGCAAAGGCACAATCGCGGTCGGCACTGACGCGGACATAACAATCTGGGACCCAGACCGTAAGGTCACCGTCACGGCAGACATGCTGCATGACAATACAGGTTACACACCCTATGAGGGCATGCAGCTAACGGGCTGGCCGGTGCAAGTGTTGAGCCGTGGCCGAATCGTGGTCGAGGATGGTACCCTGCATGCCGAACAAGGCAGTGGACTGTTCCAGCCTTGTGACAAGCCGGACAGCGCCAAGCCGCTCGGTCTCATTCAGCGCGAACTTGATCCAAAACGCAACTTTGGCGCCCAAATCCTATTTTAAAAATGCATCCTTATATAACTGTCATTCCCCCGCGCGGCGAGCCCACCCCCGTCGTCTTCGACTCGCCACACAGCGGTAGTCACTACCCAGACGATTTTGATTACATCGTGCCCCTGTGGATGCTGCGCCGGGGTGAAGACCCATGCGTCGAGAAACTTTTCTCCGCGGCCCCAGATCACGGCTCGCCGCTAATCGCCGCGGAGTTCAGCCGAATGTATATCGATCCGAACCGGTCCGCGTCCGATATTGATCCCGACATGCTGGATGGCGAGTGGCCGCACCCAATAGAAATCAGCCACAAGACACGTTCCGGCATGGGCCTGATCCGCAGTCGATCGGGACGCGATCGCAGACGGATATACGAACGCAAACTGTCGATCGAAGAGGTTCATCATCGCATTGAGAATTTTTGGCGGCCCTATCACGACACCCTGCGCAATCATCTCGACGCCACCTACGCAACCTTCGGCGCGGCCTGGCACATCAACTGCCATTCGATGCCTTCAAAATGGGCCACAGGCTTCGAGAAGGCTGGCGAGCCGAACAAAAACGACTACGTGCTCGGCAATCGTGATGGCACCACTGCCGGTGCCGAGTTCACCGAGCTCGTTCGCGAAACCTTGGCTGGCTTCGGCTTCCATGTTGGCGTCAATGACGGGCAGAAGGGGGTCGAACTCGTGCGTGCCTATAGTGATCCGTCGGAGGAACGCCACAGTCTACAGATCGAGATCAACCGCCGTCTCTATTGGGACGAGCGCAATATGAAAAAACGCGAAGGCCATTTCGAAGAGCAGCAGGCGATAATGGCCAACCTTATCGAGGTAGTCTGCGATTATGCGCGCAGCCGGGTAGGTTAGCGACAACAGGCGAGATGATATGACGGAAGAACGGGTCTTTATTGCCGGTGCCGGTCCGGTTGGGCTTTCGGCAGCTGCGCGGCTGATCCAGCACGGCGTCCCGGTGACCGTATTCGAGGCCGGCTCTAATCTCGCCACGGAGTCACGCGCTTCTACCTTCCACCCCTCAACCCTCGACATGTTAGACGAACTCGGTGCTGCGGCACCGTTGGAGGCGCAAGGGCTGCGCGCGCCCAGCCTCCAATACCGCAGCAAAAGTGACGGTCTAATTGCGCGCTTCGATTTCGGCGATATTGCTGACCTGACTAAGCATCCGTTTCGACTGCAGTGCGAACAGTGGCGTCTGACACGGATTCTACTGGACAAGCTGACACTTGATCCAGACTTCGAGATCGCCTTCTCCAACGGTGTCGAGGATTGCCACCAGGATGCTGACAGCGTCACAGTCGTCCTGACAAAAGGTGAAAGAACGGGTCGTTGGCTGATCGGTGCGGACGGTGCCAGCAGTCATGTGCGGCGCGCGATCGGCCTAACGTTCGAAGGCTTTACCTGGCCGGACCGGTTTCTGGTACTTAGTACACCCTTCGAATTCGCTGATGAAATTCCTGATCTGGATCCCGTCAGCTATGTAGCCGATCCGCAGCAATGGCATTTCCTGCTGCGGATACCGGGCCTGTGGCGAGTCATGCTACCGATCGCCAAGGATATAACAGACCAGACCGCGCTGGATCCGGACTATGGGAGCCGATGTCTAGATTGGGTGGCCAATGGAGCCGGCCCCTCTGAGGTTGTGCATCGCACACTCTATAAGGTTCACCAGCGTGTCGCCGAAACGTTTCGCAAGGGCCGAGTTTTTTTGACCGGCGATGCAGCACATATAAACAATCCACTCGGCGGTATGGGCATGAACGGCGGTATCCACGATGCATTCAATCTGGCAGACCGTTTGGCCCTTGTCTGGATGGGGTGTTCAGATGCAACGCAACTAGACCTCTACGATCTGCAACGGCGGACGGTCACCATGGAAGCGGTACAGGTCCAGACTATTCAAAACAAAAAGGACATGGAATTCGCGAGCGAAAACGATCAAGCTGAATTCCGCAACCGTCTGCGCAACATCAAAAGCGACCCAAAACAAAATCGCGCCTACCTGAAACGGATTTCCATGATGGAATCCCTGCAACGCGCGGCGGAAATCAGCTTGCTGCATTGATGCTAAAATCACAGGTGCACTGATTAATATTTTCGCCTCTACTGGCGAAGAATTTACTCATGTTCATCGCGTTAGCAGCGGAACCGTTGCGGGCGGAATTAGGCGCAGATACCATAAAACAATCAGCCTAATACCGTTACGCCGTTCAGGACCATCGCTATAATTATCAGATTTCTCGGTAATTTCAGCAGGTCTGTAAACTACTCCATGGTCAGGAAAAGACCCAGCAGTCCTGAAACCTAAAATTCCAAAATTCAAATTTTGGCGCAACTTGGCTTACGCCTCTTATAAAACTGCCTCAATATAATCGGTCTGCTAACTTGATAGCACGAGCCGCCAATTAGCGTCCCTAACCAGACGATCAGACATGCGAGAGCCGCGTTACCCGCAACAAAGCCGACCCATCGCTATTGCAACTGCGGCCTGACTTGGTTCAACTACGGGCAGGCTGACCGCATCGGAGACCTGGTCACGGTAGCGTGCCATGCCGGCACAGCCGAGTATCAGCACATCGGCACCATCTTCGTCACGCAACGCGCGGCCCGTCTCTATCATGCGATCAAGCACTTTTTCTTCCTGCGCCAGTTCGACGACGCCTAATCCGATTGCACGGTCGCCGGCGCTGCGGCTGTCAATTCCCATTTGTCGCACGTAGCGGCCGTGCCGTTTGACCGACGGTTCCAGGATCGAGATGACACCGAAGGCTTCACCCTGGGTCATCGCGGTCAAATAGGCGCATTCCGCAATGCCAAGAACGGGATGGTCCGTCCGTTCTCGTGCCGCGTGTAGGCCTGGATCGCTGAAGCAGGCGATAACGAACGCGCTGGCATCGTTATCCCGGGTAAGAATATAATCACAAAGTGGTATTATTATACTGTCGGAATCATGCTGACTTTCGATGCCCGGCGGACCCTCATTCATAGTCACACATTCGATCGCAGGCCCGCCTTCCAGGCGAAGCGCCTGCATCGCGGCATCGATTGCCTCAGTGCAGGCGGACGTCGAGTTCGGATTAATTACTACGATGGATTCGGTCATAGCTTCACTCCTCCAGCGGCGCGACAGCTCCGACCTGTTCAGTGATGATCTTGTAGTGTTCTGGCCGACGATGGGCTTCGAAGTTAAAGATTGTCGTTTTGTTGAATGTGCATTCGTCGAGATCGCATTCTGCCACTATGAGTTCATCACTAAGCGTATGCGCCTGTGCCACGATCTCGCCCGACGGTGCCACAATTACGCTTCCGCCCATTAAGTCACAACCTTCTTCCAGTCCAGCTTTCGCCACGCCAACAACCCAGGTGCCGTTTTGGTAGGCGCCCGCCTGCATGGTTATATGATTGTGCATCATGCGCACATGAAATGGTTCCGGTCCGACCGCGTTCGCTGCCGGCGTGTTATAACCAAGCATCACCATCTCGACCCCCTGCATACCCATTACGCGAAAAGTCTCCGGCCAGCGCCGGTCATTGCAAAGGCACATGCCCATGACCCCGCCCATGGTCCGCCAAACCGGGAAGCCCAAATTGCCAACCTCGAAATAACCCTTTTCGAGATGTTGCCAGGGGCGCGCCGGCTCGTGCGCTGCGTGGCCCGGCAGGTGCACCTTTCGATAGCGCCCGACGATATTGGACTCCTTGTCCACTAGAATGGATGCGTTGTAGCGGTGCGTTTCGCCATCCTCAAACGTCTTCTCCGCATAACCGAGATAGAAACCGATGCCGTATTCGCGTGCGCGGTCAAACAGTGGTTGCGTCTCCGGCCCCGGCATTTCGCTTTCGAAGAAGCAATCGATTTCGTTTTGGCTTTCCATCCACCAGCGTGGAAAAAACGTTGTCAAAGCCAGTTCAGGGAATACGACTAGGTCACAGCCGCGCGCATGCGCGGTATCCAAAAGTGCCAGCATACGGTCTACGACTGCGGTCCGACTGTCGGTGCGCGCGATCGGCCCCATTTGCGCGCCGCCTACAATGATAACTCTCGACATCAGTGTTTCCCCTATTCGCTGTACCGTTAAATATTTAAAAGCAACCCTATTGACCGTGCAACGAATCTGTCAAAGCTGCAGGGACGCCGCAATCCTTTGCCATAAGATTGATCCATTTGCAGAGATGTGTATGATTCAGACCATTGAGATTTAACGCGCTTTGCCAACGCCTGTGGCACCTGAGGCAACCGAATTTTGTTGTGCGGTCGAACGTCACATTCTTCGGAATTTGGCGACGGGTTCAATTTGTTATTTGGAACTCCTTACCGGCCGCGCAACGCGGCGGAAACCCAACAGGCAATGCATTAACGAAGGTGCTAAACCTTCTTGGTGCGGCGCGTCGTTATTGTAGGAGGAATCACGAGTGTCCGACGACACGAAATCGGAAACTAACGAAACCGAAGAGACAAAATCGGAATCGCCACCGCCTCGCCGGAACCGCGGCTGGGTTCGCTACATCATCCTTGTACTGGTGCTTGGCGTCGGTGGCTATTGGGGATTTCAAGAAGTCCACAGCCGCTTTACCCATGTCTACGAATACGACGCCCGCATCGCTGGCAGCCTGATCACTGTGAGCAGCCGCGTCGCCGGATGGGTGACGCAAATGAACATCAGTGAAGGCGACGACATCAGCAAGCGCCAGGTCATCGTCCAGATCGACTCGCGAGAATCGGAACTCTTGACGGAACAGCTGCTGGCCCGCGTACAGGGAGTCGATGCAGAGCGACGGCGACTGATCGCTGAAAAGGCGCTTGTCGACAAGCAGACAAAGAGCCGTTACCAGACGCAGAAATCGGAACTCGCCGCCGCGGAAGCCGAGGTTTCCTCGCTCAAACCACAACTTGAACTGGCCCGTACCGAACTCAATCGCACCAAATCATTGTTTCAGAAAAAGATCATCTCGCGTAAGCAGTACGACGAAGATTTGGCGCGCGAGCAGCAACTGTCCGGTGAATTCCGTACCGCGGTGGCAGAAGTCCAAGCCGCACGCGCAAAGCTGCTAGAGGCGGAAGCAGAACGGGCACGCTTGAACGTTCTGGATGGCGAGGTTGCCAAGCTAAAGTATGAAGAAGGCTGGCTGAGGGCGCAGCTACAGCAACAAAAACTAGACCTAGCGGATCGAAGCATCCGCGCACCAAT
>Ga0114933_10002552_pt1 | contig 18725 bp, 16 predicted proteins | sample 4SBtaG_FD_89691 | JGI IMG/M metagenome (GOLD analysis project Ga0114933, IMG submission 89691) | Deep subsurface microbial communities from Kolumbo volcano to uncover new lineages of life (NeLLi) - 4SBTROV12_W25 metaG | ecosystem: Environmental > Aquatic > Marine > Volcanic | place: Kolumbo... | reverse complement strand
GCTTGACGGCCTAGCAGTTGTAAAACACAAGGACAATGATTATCTCAATGACATGACTATGGAACAGCTGGCCATAGCGTGGGGACCAGACTCAGAAGAAGTGATCATGAAATGGAACCAAGTTGATGCTTCATTCCCAGCAGAGGATATTGATCTCTACGGACCGGGTACAGACTCGGGAACCTTTGACTTCTTCACGGAGGAAGTGAATGGAGAGGGCGGCGCGTCACGTGGCGATTACACACCATCAGAGGATGACAATGTTCTTGTAACCGGTGTTGCGGGTAACAAGCATTCCATGGGGTACTTTGGTTTCGCATACTACGCGGAAAACATGGATAAGCTCGGCGTGGTGAAGGTCAATGGTGTTGCACCTAGTAATGAAACAGTTGGTGACGGGAGTTATCCGCTGTCACGTCCCTTGTATATCTATGTGAGCGTCAAGTCGCTACAGGAGCAAGAGCAGGTTCGTGAATTTGTTAATTACTACCTTTCCGACGAGGGCATAGCTATGGTCACCGAGGTTGGGTACTCGAATGTGCCGGCAGATGAACTTGAAGCATCACGGATGGCTGTAGCAGAATCGGTTCAATAAAAAGAGTCTACTAGCTGGAGTAGCGGATGACCCTCAGCATCCGCTACTCTTTTTTAGTTATAATTTTCTGGACCAGCATGAAATTGAACTCATCAAGTAGGTATTATCCCGCTTGAGATTAAATACGGTGGGGGCCATGTCGATAGAGGTAAATCCACTTGAGCGGCGCTACCGCCAAAACTTCCGGAGCAATATCGGCGGCCATTTAATTGGTGCGATTTTGTTTTTATGTGCAGGTGTGACAGTGGTCACCACCATAGGAATAGTCGCGATTCTTCTTATTGAGGGATTGTCTTTTTTTACTGAAGTCAGTGCATTTGAATTTTTTACTGGAACTAAATGGACGCCGCTTTTCACATCAAAAGGCTTTGGAGTTCTTCCTCTGGTATCTGGTACGCTATTGATTGGTATTGGAGCCGCTCTTGTGGCGCTGCCGCTAGGAACGTTGACGGCTATTTATCTCTCAGAATATGCATCTCCTCGGGTTCGATCAATTTTGAAGCCGTCAGTTGAGGTGCTTTCAGGAATACCGACAGTCGTATATGGTTATTTTGCGTTAACGTTTATTACTCCTTTTATTAAAGACTACATTTGGCCTGATGCTGGGCCCTATATGGCAATTTCAGCGATTATTGTTGTTGGGATTATGATCGTGCCTATTATCGCCTCGATATCTGATGATGCCTTACGGGCGGTTCCAAAGGAATTGCGTGAAGCCGCATATGGAGTTGGTGCAAATAGGTTAGAGGTCACAACCCGAGTTGCATTTCCGGCTGCACTTTCCGGGATAATCGCCTCATATATTCTGGCTATTTCCAGGGCGATAGGAGAAACTATGGCGGTGACTGTAGCTGCGGGTGCCAGGCCAAATTTGACGGCCAATCCGTTTGAAGCCGTGCAGACGATGACCGCCTATATAGTGAGTGTTTCTTTAGGTGACACCCCACACGGGACTATAGAATTCAAAACTATTTTTGCAGTCGGGCTAACTCTATTTTTTATGACATTAGTTATGAATTTAATTTCTGCCCGAATTACAAGACGATTTAGGGAGGTCTACGATTGACTGATCTCTCAGGTATTTCCAGAACCGACACTAAAGCTCGTGACCCGATGTTCAGAACCAGTCTTGCACTCCGGCATTTTCGGGGTCGTGTTTTTTACGGGTTGTGCTTGGCCGGCTCGCTAGTCGGAATTATATTACTAATAGTTTTGATGAACGATATTGGGCAGGACGGATTTGAGTACTTCACCCGTCATTTTTTTACGAATTATCCGTCTCGCAAACCTGAGATTGCTGGCTTCAGGGGTGCAATCATGGGCACTTTGTGGGTGATGACCATCGTCGCTGCTTTGGCATTTCCGATTGGAGTTGGCGCAGCTCTCTATTTAGAGGAATATGCGAAAAAAAATCGACTGACGAGTTTAATTCAGACTAATATTTCGAACCTTGCAGGCGTTCCTTCGATTGTCTTTGGTATTTTAGGACTTCAGTTATTTGTGAGGGGAACTATCGGGTATGGGCCGGCAATTTGTATAGGCGAGAGCTGCGGTTTTGGTCGATCTGTGATGTCGGGGGCTCTCACGCTTACGTTGCTCATACTTCCAGTGGTCATTGTGGCGTCGCAGGAAGCGATAAAGTCGGTACCTCCCTCAATACGTGAAGCGTCTTATGGCGTAGGCGCCACACGCTGGCAAACAGTTTCGTCTCATGTTTTACCCCAGGCGATGCCAGGCATAATGACGGGAATGATTTTAGCTTTGTCTAGGGCTATAGGTGAGACAGCACCGATTATTATGATTGGCGCATTGACCTTTGTGGCGTTTTCCCCGGAGACCCCCCTTGATCCATTTACCGCGATGCCAATTCAGGTCCTCAATTGGGTGTCTAGACCGCAAGCTGAGTTTCACGATTTAGCTGCGACTGGGATTGTGGTTTTGCTTATTACCCTGCTCACTATGAACACCCTGGCCGTAGTTTTAAGAATTAAGCTTGGTAGGGAAAGTGCTCGATAAAATAGTGATTGTGTTTAGGTAACGAAATGTATAGTGGTGATGGTGATTCTATGGTGGAAGCGACGGAAGAAAAGAGATCTGAAAGTCCTATGAATGTCGAAGAGCAAGAACAAGCAACAGTCTCAGTTTCACCTAGTTCTACCGAGACTAATTTTGATATGCAAGATGAGGACTCTGCTGCTATACGTATTCAAGACTTAAGTCTCTGGTACAGCGGAGTACAAGCTGTGGACAACGTCTCCCTGGATATCCCAGAGAATCAAGTGACTGCTTTGATTGGTCCTTCTGGCTGTGGAAAGAGTACGCTACTTCGATGTATAAACCGCATGAATGATTTGATCGCAGGGGTAACCATCGAGGGTGCTGTTCAGATTCATGGCGAAAATATATATGAAAATGACGTTGATCCAGTTTCAGTGCGACGAAATGTCGGAATGGTTTTTCAAAAACCTAATCCCTTCCCGAAGAGTATTTACGACAATGTTGCCTTTGGAGCCAAGGTAAACGGGTATCGAGGTGATATGGATGAATTAGTTCGAGAATCCCTTGAACAGGCTGCTCTGTGGGATGAGGTGAGTGATAAGTTAAATGAAAGTGGTCTGGCCTTGTCCGGTGGTCAACAACAGCGATTATGTATAGCGAGGGCAATTGCCGTTAAGCCCGAGGTTATCTTGATGGATGAACCATGTTCCGCTCTGGATCCAATCGCGACGCAGAGAATTGAAGATTTAATGCGTGAATTAAGATCGACGTATACGATCGTGATCGTCACTCATAACATGCAGCAGGCTGCAAGAGTCTCAGATAAGACTGCATTTATGTTGGCTGGCGAGGAGCGTGTTGGTAGATTGGTTGAGTTTAATCAGACGCAGGAAATTTTTACGAATCCTTCAGATAGTCGCACGGAAGACTACATTACCGGAAGATTTGGCTAGTAAGAGTGCTCCGATGATTTTGCTAAAAACTATTATGCCTTTGCGCTGAGTATTCAAATGAACGGTCAGAGTCAGTCCAAATACCTGCTATTAGTAATCCTATGTTTCGTTTCTATAGGACTGGGCAGTATTTTTTTTACGGGTGATCCAGCTCTTAAATTATTAATATTGCTGATAGTCGCGACGGCTTTTGCAATTATTCCGATTAGATATTTACGATCTGAATCAAGGGGAATGACTGATTCAAAATTGGAGCGAGAACAGATCGAGGCGCTTGAGTATCTCTTCGACCTTGAAACTTTGACACCGGTTGTCTTTTTAAAATTAATTGAGCCTATGCACGAAGGTATTATCGTGGTTAGGGGCTCGGCCGATGCGGGGGAGGTGTTCGTAGCTAATTCGGCCGCAGCTCAGATGTTAGATCGTGAACAGTCACAGATGTCAGGTTCGTCGCTTATTAGAGCATCCCTAGATGCATCTTTACTCGAGGTCGCCAGAAGGGCAGATGGTATACCCGAGGAAGTGACCTTACCGGGTGGTCGGATACTCAATGTATCTTGTACCGCTCTTAGTCATCCCAATTTTATGACTCATAAATCTGATGAAGTAGTAGAGGGCTTAATTCTTTCCCTACAAGATTTGACTGATCAGCGAATTGCAGAACGGTCGCGTTCAGAACTCATAGCGAATGTGTCACACGATCTACGTACGCCCATCACTGCAGGTCGATTATTGGCTGAAACTATCGAAGCTGGCGTGAGTGATGAAAAGCTTCGTAAGAAATTTCATCGAAGCCTTTTGGGGGAATTGAATAGATTAAGCAGAATGGTAGAGAGGTTAGTCAAATTATCCAGAATTGAAAGCCATGAAGATGAATTTACAATGCTCAAATTTCCCATTGAAGAACTTGTTGTGACCGTTGTAGATAATATGTCCACAATAAGTTCGGCCTCTGAAATTAGTCTCTTGCAGAGCGAGGATACCGAGATGTTTTTGTCGAATGATCCTGAGATGGCGGGTGACTTTGATAGGTTGGTGGAGGTTTTTGCTAACCTTATAGATAACGCTATCAGTGTGTCGCCCAAAAACTCAACCATAGTAATTAATGTTTTTTCGGTTGGTGAAATCGATTCGCAACGGGAGGTGGTGTTCGAAGTAATTGATCAGGGGCCGGGTGTGCCGCCAGCTGACCGAACACGTATTTTCGAGCGATTTTATACGGGCGACGCTTCGCGTAATTCTCAAAACGAGGGCTTAGGACTAGGCCTTTCGATCGCAAGACATATTGTTCAGAGACATGGTGGCGAAATTAGCGTGCGTAACGGAGTAAGCGGTGGAGCGATTTTTACCTTTAGGCTTCCTCAGAACGCTTCGTCAGCAAAAACGGTATGAGATTGCTTACGGCATGAATTTGTAGCCAACTGATCGAACGGTGATAATTCGCGTTGGTATAGCAGGATTCACCTCGAGTTTTTTCCGTAGCCATCGAATATGCACGTCAACAGTTCGAGTATCTCCTCGGAATTCATATCCCCAAACTGATTCAAGTAGTAATTCGCGACTCAGGGCCTGACGCGGATGTCTCATAAAAAACTCGAGGAGTTCAAATTCCCGCGGTCGTACTTCTAATAACTGCCCATCAAGTTTTATCTCGTGTGCAATAGTATCCAGCTCTATACGGTCCGTTTTGATAATCGGTGCAACATTGCTACCTTCTGCTTTTTGATCTGCTCGGTAAGCAACTGAATCTTCGTGAGCCGCGAGGAGTTCTGTTTCTAGCTTTGTAGATCTGCGCAGCAGCGCACTGACGCGAGCTCTCATGAGCCTCATTGAGAATGGCTTGGTTATATAGTCGTCGGCGCCACAATCGAATCCATTAAGCACATCGATTTCGGCATCTCGAGCAGTCATCAGGATTATGGGCTGATCTAGCTCGTCCTTCAGGAGTCTGCAAACGTCTAGACCTGACATGTTGGGAAGCATGATGTCAAGCAAAACAATGTCAGGGCGTAATTTTCTCGCGGCTTCAAGACCATCGGTACCATCCGAGGCCGTATCGACTTTATATCCCTCAGCTTCGAGGTTATATACGACGGCTTCTAAAATTACAGGATCATCTTCAACGACTAATATTTTCTTTGTCACCATTCAATTTTAGTACTTATATGGGTCTGCTGGAAAAGTGAATGTAAAAAATTTGTAAAAGGTTGTGAATTTATTAACTTGCGAATTTGACTGCGTCACTCAACATGATTTTCCTAATTACCCGAAATAAAGCTATTCCACCAAAGACCAGCCATGCCAATTAATGCGACAGCTGTTGCTATCAGTACATCTTTTTTGGAAATCATTTACGTTGAACCATTCTATATATCAATTTTTTACTGAGCTCTTATAGATGTTTGGTATAAATAAACCAGATACGCGTCACATTCGTATTGGGTACGCCCCGTAATGAAGCTTTCTCATCGGTTATGGGCCTAGCCAAGAGAAAGGCGATTTACTTTTCAAAGAATCCCCAAGTGCTTTGCTCTGCTTGTCAGTTCTGACCTATGGTCAGGGTGGGCAATGCTTATTATTTCTCTTGCTCTCTGCCTATCTGTTTTACCTTGTAACGATGCGATTCCGTATTCACTCACAACTATATCCGTTAAGAATCTTGGGACGCCTACTCGTGCTCCTGCATCAAGTTCAGGGACGAATCTCGAATTTTCGTCAGAGAGGCTTGGTAAAACGTGAATTGAGCGTCCACCATCGGCGTAAAGTGCTCCAATTACAAACTCGAATTGTCCGCCTGGTCCTGTGATCTGGTCTCGTCCCACAGAATCGAACACTACTTGTCCTGTGAGATCTATCATGGTGGCAGTATTTATCGCGGTCATTTGTCGCTGAGTAGCAATAACGCTTGGGTTGTGAATATAGTCAACACCATAAACTTCCCAGTCAGCATAATTTTGGGCCACTATTTCTATGTCTTCTGGCTGAGCTGGGAGGAGTGTGACACACAGTTTTCCTATGTCTCGACTTTTGTTTGATCCGTTTATTACCCCTGCAGCGTATAGCTGTGCGATTCCAGGACTCGTTAACTCCGAGTGATATCCGAGGTCTTTCTTATCGAACAGGTGTGGAGTAACTGCATTTGACGCAAGCCCGACTCCGATTTCTAACGTGTCACCGTCGTTTACTAAACTTGCCGTCAGTGCCGCTGCTACATCGATAGCTTCAAGATTTACTGGTGTTCTCTCAGGTCGTGCAGGGGCCTTGGGTGACTCCCCATCCGGAATTATCACAAAATAGTCGATCAGGTCACTATCTATGAAATTGTCACCGGCTGTACGGAGCATATTTTCCTGAACCTCGGCCACGACTAAGCCACACTTCTGAATGTTTATTTTGTTATCCCATAAACCGATACCAAAGCCTGACGTATTGTTCTCATCAGGAGTAGTCATATGGAAAAATCCTATATCTGGATTGGGTATTTCTCTTGAATATCTAAAATGATCAGTGAAGACAGTTCCTGGTGTGTAGTGCAGATGCTTGCGCTGCCAAGTGCCTCGAGTTCCTGGCGTAAGATAACCGGATCTGAACTCAATGTGCCTATTATCGTTGTTATCAAGTGCGATGTGATCCCAATCATTCATGTCGCGCATAAGGTCACCGTATATGACTACATTGTTGAGTTGTGTTGATCGCGAATGAATATATTGAGCCAGGTACCATGGGTCTGAAGGTAGTGCGCCAAAATGGACGAACATATTATCTTTGACGAGTAGAGCTGCACTTTCAGGCGATATAATTTTTTCTTTGTATTGAGTTTTCCAGTCGAACATAGGTATCCCTCATACTCTTGGTCTTTGTTCAGTTAGAATACTAGATTGAGTGAGCTGAGGTTAAAGGTCAGTTTCATTTTTAGTTTTAGGATTTCTGGACCGCTTGGGAATATTAGGATTCTTTGTAGCCTAACTCTCAGGGAGATAAATATGCGAATGTCTCAATTATTTGGAAAGACTTTACGTGAGCAGCCGAGCGATGCTGACACTGAATCGCATGCGCTTCTGATCAGGGCTGGATTTGTCTCGCAACTCATGTCAGGTGCATACTCGTTCTTGCCGCTTGGCAATAGGGTGCGTCTGAAAATCGAAAATATAATTAGGAATGAGATGGATTCCGCCGGCGCTCAAGAAATACTGATGCCGGCTCTGCAACCTCTTGAACTTTGGGATCAATCCGGTAGATCTGCCACGATGGGGGAAGTGCTTTTTCAGTTAGCTGACAGGCGATCTAGAGCGTTAGTGTTGGGGCCCACTCATGAGGAAGTGGTGACGGATCTGTCGGGAAAATTTATCTCTTCCTACAGGGATTTGCCGTTGACTCTATATCAAATGCAGACGAAATTTCGAGATGAGGCGAGGCCTAGGGGAGGACTTGTTCGAGTTCGAGAATTTACGATGAAGGATGCGTATTCTTTCGATTTAACAGACGATGACTTGAGTATTTCTTATCAAAAAATGTTCGATTCGTACGAGAAAATTTTCTCGCGTTGTGGTGTACCTGTTGTGGCGGTGGATGCTGATTCCGGTGCGATAGGTGGTAAGGGCTCTCAAGAATTTATTTTCTTATCGGAAAATGGAGAAGACACGATAGCTCAATGTGATAATTGCCATTACGCGGCAAATCTAGAAAAAGCTGTATTTCTAAGGGAGAACTCAAGTGATGCAGTAATGTTGGACCTTGAAAAAATTGAGACACCGGGTACAACGACTATTGTTGAGTTGGCAGCTTTTCTAGATATAGAAGAAAGGCATACGGCAAAAGCTGTGATGTACATGGCAACTCCTCATAATGGCGGTGATGAGATTCCAGTTCTTTCCATTGTGAGAGGCGATCTTGAGATAAGTGAAGTGAAACTGTCAAACACTTTAGGTGGTGTGGATCTTAGGCCGTTGATGGAAGATGAACTGTTAAGCCTAGGATTAACTCCCGGATTTACGTCTGCAGTTCAATTAGAAAGTTCGACTCAGGTTGTAGCGGACGAATCAGTTGTTACAGCAAGGAATTTGGTGGCTGGTGGCAATCAAGAAGATTGGCACTATAAGAATACAAATTATGGGCGTGATTGGCAGGCTTCTGTTACTGGAGATATTGCGGAGGTTACAGAGGGTGCGCTGTGTAGTAATTGTTCTGGCGGGAAGCTAGCTCTGTCTCGAGGTATCGAGATGGGGCATGTATTTCGACTTGGTCAAGTTTATTCTGATGCGTTTGGGGTGGTGGTGCAGGATTCGGCAGGCGACTCAATTACACCGACAATGGGTTGTTATGGAATAGGTGTGGGACGTATTTTTGCAGCAGCCTCAGAGACGGGTGTTAGTGAAAATGGACTCAAGTGGCCTATCTCGATCACGCCATATCACTGTTCTTTAGTGGCACTGGGCTTTGATAAAGACGACGCGATTCGTGAAGATGCCGAGCTCCTTTATCGAGAGTTAACCGAGGCAGGAGTCGAAGTTCTGTTTGATGATAGGGGCCTGCGACCCGGAGTAATGTTTAATGACGCTGATTTGATAGGAAATCCGATTAGGCTGACAGTATCCAGTCGAAACCAGAAAGAAGGGGTGGTCGAGGTTTCGAATAGGTACTCAGATGAGATTAGTCATGTCACTCGAGATAATACAGTTGGCCATATTAAAGAAGAGATTAAGGCATTATTTGAAGCCCTTTGATCGTGGTGGATTTTGTAAATATTTTCCAATCGATCAGGCATAGCGGTAAATTTAGTTTAAGTGGTAACATAATGTATACCAAATAGAGCTAGTGACTCGGTTAATTGATCGTGTGCGCAGTCTTAGGGCTAGCGCATTTTTTGTCGTTGGGGGAAAAATGAGAAGTAATGAATTAGTTACTGCTATTAAGCAAGTATCAGATCAAAAAGGTCTTGATACGTCGACGGTTTTAGTAAAAGTTGAATCAGCAATAGCTTCAGCGCTCCGCAAGGACGATCTTCAATACGCTGATATCAACGTAAAAATTAACGAAGATACGTCTCACATCACCGCTGAACGGGTCTATAAAGTGATGCCTTATGAGGAGATCGAGGACGATGAAATTGAAGTTGCTCCAGATCGCGCCAAAGATATGGGTTTTGCTAGTGCCAAGATTGGTGATGTCATAGCTGAGGCCATAGAGCAGGAGCGAGTAGACGAGGCTGGCCGAGTAGCTGCACAAACGGCAAAGCAAGTGGTTTCTCAAGGTCTGCGTGAAGCAGAGCGAGAGGCTGTTTTTGAAGAATTCTCACACAAAGAAGGAGAGCTAACTTCAGCGGCCGTGTTAAGGGTTGAAGGTGGCAGGAAGCAAGTCATAGTTGATCTTGGCAGAGCTGAGGCCGTATTACCTTGGGCTGAACAGATACGACCTGAGCATTATCGGCAAGGTCAGAGAATTCGTGTGTTTATCAAAGAAGTTTATCGTGCGGCTAAAGGACCTCAAATAGTCGTGTCACGATCTCATCCAGATGTGTTGAAACGGCTATTTGAGCTGGAGGTGCCAGAGATTGCTCGCGGGACTGTTGAGATAGTGGCCGTGGCCAGAGATGCGGGATTCAGATCTAAGGTTGCGGTGATATCTCGTCAGCATGGAATAGATCCGATTGGTGCGTGTGTTGGGCCTAGAGGCGGGAGAATTCAAAACATTGTCACTGAATTAGGTGGCGAGCGTATAGATATTCTTAGGTGGGATCCTAATGAGGTAGCCTACGCTGCGAATACAATCTCACCGGCAGAGGTCATTTCGATAAGCATTGATGAAGCCGAGAATACCGTGAATATCGGGATACCAGATAAGCAGATGGCCCTAGCTATTGGAAAAGAAGGTCAAAATGCACGTCTTGCGGCTCAACTTATAGGTCGACGAGTGTCCTTGAATGCTGAGAGTGTGCTTATGGAGTCGGGAGCGGATTTAGTACCGCCACCAGAACCTAATTTAGAGGCTATTCCTGTTGCTAGGACAGCATCAGTTACAAGTACTGAGAGAGATGATCAAGCAACAGATCTCACACTAGATTCGACAGCGCCATTAGATAGTCAAGATCTCAAGGCCTCTGGTGCTGACCCCGCGGTGGTAAAACAACTCACTCCTGAGCAGGAAGTGATGGCTGCGTTTGCCTCAGACGAGGTAAGCGCAGTAGAGGAGAGTGTTGAATTAGAGGCTACAGCGCAGGAAATAGTTGAAAAACCGGTTGTAGAAAACAAATCAGCGAGTGGTGGTTTACGATTCGGTGATGAAATTGCTGAGCTTCGACGAGACGAAGAAGAAGAGTCCAGCGGCGGACAGAATAAGAAAAATCAGAATCGTCGTAAGCGGGGCGGTGACCGGGGCCCACAAAAGCAGACTCAGTCGCGACGGTTTGAGTATGATGAGGACGAGGATGATCTTTTTGATGATGATGATTTGTTCGAAATCTAGATTTAGTAAAGTTTGAATAGAAGATTCTTTACGAGTTGGATTTAATAGAATACATACTGTAAGGATGCACGGAAGGGGTCGGATTCACGAATGACACTTGATCAGCAGAAGATATCTATTCCATCTGCAATAGTTGTTCGCGATTTGGCGGAGATTCTTGACACGTCCGCTGTCGAGGTCGTTAAGGCCCTAATGCAAAATGGCGTGATGGCCACTGTTGTTCAAGTTATTGATTTTGAGACAGCCGCAATTATAGCGGAGGATTTTGGATTTAGTGTCGACACTGAAGCCGAGGATGCGCAGCCTGAATCAGATCCCGAAAAGGCTGTGGAGTCGACATCGTTGCGCTTGGTTGAAGATGATCCTGACGCCGTGGCGCGACCTCCGGTTGTCACAGTTTTAGGTCATGTTGACCATGGAAAAACGACGCTTTTGGACCATATTCGTTCGTCAAATGTGCAAGAAAGTGAAGCTGGTGGTATCACACAGCACATAGGTGCCTATCAGGTAAAAGTGGATGACGGTCGAGTTATCACTTTCCTTGATACCCCTGGCCATGAGGCCTTTACTCAGATGAGAGCTCGAGGAGCCAATGTGACTGATGTAGGTATAGTGGTGGTCGCAGCAGACGATGGATTGATGCAACAGACTCGTGAAGCGATTGCTCATGTTAAAGCGGCTCAAGTACCGCTGGTGATTGCCATTAATAAAATCGATTTGCCTAATTCAGATCCAGCAAAGATTAAGGGACAGCTGACGGAGGTAGACTTGCTTCCTGAAGATCTTGGCGGTGATCAAATCGTCGTAGAAATTTCAGCGCTCGAGGGTCTTGGCGTTGATGATCTGCTTGAAAATGTGCTGTTAATTGCTGATTTGGAGGAACTTAAAGCTAATCCGGATAACCAACCTAAGGGAATTATTCTGGAAGCTAAGAACGATAGGCAACGAGGAGTCACGGCTACATTGTTAGTGCAGACTGGAACTCTTCGGTCAGGCGACATTGTACTCGCGGGTACCGCGTTTGGGCGTATCAAGGCAATGTTCGGATCAGACGGTGACAAAATTGAATCAGCGGGCCCGTCGACGCCTGTTGAGATACTTGGGCTATCGGCTGTGCCCCAAGCAGGAGAAGTGTTTGAGGTTCGGGCGGACTCGAGATCGGCAAGAATAGAAGCAGATAGCCGATTACGAGGTGTTGATGCTGACGGTGTTACTCAGCCAGTTACGTTAGATACTTTGTTTGGTGAGATACACCGTGGGAATGTTAAGGACTTCAATCTTGTTGTGAAGGCGGATGTGCAAGGCTCTATTGAGCCGCTGGTTCAGGTGCTTGAGGCGCAGTCTCACGAGGAGGTTAACGTTCGCGTGATTCATGCTGCCGTCGGATCTGTAGTCGAGTCCGATATTCAGCTTGCAACTGCGTCCCAAGGTGTTGTTATAGCTTTTAATGTTACTTCAGAGCCAGGTGCTCGCAAATTGGCCTCGGAAGATCACATAGAGGTTCGTGAATATTCAGTTATTTATGACATCGTGGAAGATATTGAGAAGGCTGTCCAGGGTTTATTAGACCCGATATTTGAGGACATGCAAGACGGGATTGCTGAGGTTAGAGCTGTATTTCGAAAGGGTAGGCGTAACGCAATTGCGGGTTGCTATATACGTGAAGGTTCGGTTTTGCGAGGTTCTCTTTGTAGAGTAATGCGTAATGGTTCAGTTCTTCATGAGTCGAATCTTGATACATTGAAACGCGAAAGCGACGATGTGCGGGAGGTTGTTACTGGCCTGGAGTGCGGAATAACAGTGAGCGGCTATGAGTCTTTTGAAGAGGGCGATGAAATAGTTACTTACCATAAGGAGCAGGTACGCTGACCCGAAGAATTGAGAGTATTCAAGATACGATTCAGCGCACCCTAGCTGAGATTGCACCTAGGCGAATTAAAGATCCGCGCGTTCGTGACTCGATATATACAATCACAGGAGTGGATGTTTCGAGTGATTTGGCTTCAGCTAAGGTATTTGTCACGGTTCAGGGAGATGAAGAAACCTTCGCGCTGGTTATGGATGGCTTACAGAGAGCGGCTGGTTTTCTTAGGCGAGAATTAGGGAGTGAGCTGCGACTGCGCAGGATTCCAAGGCTAGAATTTGTTGCAGATGAGTCTTTTGATGAGGCTGACAAAATAGGCAAGTTGCTAAAAAATCTGTAATGTCTAAGTACCGGTCAACTCTGATTTTCTCTCTACTTGCGATGATCCAAATAGATTTTAGAGTTATATAGTGTTTTAACAATGCATGGATTTTTGAATTTAGATAAGCCCAAAGGGATTTCATCTGCTGAGGCTGTCAGGCGCGTAAAGAAAGTTATAGGGCCTCATAAAGTTGGTCACGGCGGAACTCTGGATCCTATCGCTACCGGGATTCTTCCCATCGTAATCGGTAAAGCAACGAGATTTTCTGAGGAATTTTTAGGGATGCGTAAAGTGTATTTGGCTAGTGTGATTCTTGGTATGTCGACCGATTCGTATGATTCGGAAGGTACTAGCACGTTCCGGGCAGACACTGATCAGATTAATAAGATTAGTGAGCGCCTAGTATCTGAGACGTTAGATCGATTAGTTATATCTCAGAGAATTGAGTCCTCTGACACAGAAACTCAAATAATGCAGAAGCCTCCGATCTTTAGTGCATTGAAGAAGGGTGGAATAGCGGCCCATAAGCTAGCCAGAAAAAACACGCCGATAGATCTTGATCCCCGACGAGTTTCAATTTATAGCTGGAAGGCTGGTGGGCTGACGACAACGATTGATGGGTTGCGTCAGGTGATAATAGAGATTGAATGTGGCCGAGGTTTCTATGTTCGTTCGTTAGTCCATGATCTGGGTGAATTGCTGGGATGCGGAGCGTATCTTACTGATTTACGTCGCATGAAGGTGGGGGATTTTCTAATAAATGAATCGGTTGATTTAGAAGAGTTTATTCTTTACGGTTCTAATAATTTAGTAGAAAAGTTGATACTGCCCATCGATAAAATTCTTGAATCTTGGCCTGCAGTGATACTTCGTGACTCAGACGTGCGCACCCTCGGATATGGCCAGTCTATTATTTTGTCTCCTTATCGACGATATTTATCGACTTTTTTCGATGCAGATTTGTTACGCGCATATGATCCTGCCGGAAAATTAGTCGCGATTTTGGAGCGAGATTTTGGCGTCGGGCTGTGGAAATCTTTTAAGTATTTGGGTAGATAGTTCTTTATCTAGCAAGAGATTTAAGGCGGTGGGGGGTAGACATGGCGCTGAAGAGGCCTTACAACTGTTATAACGCTTATGCATGTGAACAGATTAGGAGTGTTAAATGAATAAAGGTGATTTAGTTAGTGATGCTGCCAAGAGAGCAAATTTACCGGCCTCGACGGTAGAGGCGGCGTTGAACGGGCTTCTTGAGAGCATTGGTGAAGCGGTTAAACGCGGTGACAAGGCAACTCTTACAGGATGGATTTCGTTCGAGAAAGTGCAGCGCAGTGCTCGGACGGCAAGAAATCCACAAACTGGGGAAACGGTTAACGTTCCCGCTCGAGCAGCGGTGAAAGTTAAGGCTGGTGCCAAGCTAAAGGCAATGGTCTAATTTAGACCTCGTTGTAAAACTGAAGAGCAAGTGAGATCAAGCTTGCTACTTTTGGGTCGAATGGAGAATTTGCTCGGCGTAGTGCGATAATACTGCGCCGGGCAATCTCCTTACCCACGTAAATATTTTTGTTTTCTTTGGCTACTTGTTCTGGAAGTATGCTTGTAGCAAGGCCAAGTACGACTAACTGTCGCAGAATTTGTGGATTCGAAGATTGAACTATGGTGTTTGATTCAAGTTCAAGCGATTGAATTCCCTCGTCTATTAGTGCTCTAGTCCTAGATTTTTCGGGATAGAGAGCCCATTCTTTCATGGGTTGTTCTCTATTTGCCAGTGGGTTACAGAGTAATAGAGATTCTTCCAGGATAAGAGTTGAGGTTAGTTTGGAGAGGGGTAAGCTATTTTCGTGTTTTGAAACCACAAATGCGATGTCAATTTCGAAGTTTTCCAGCTGCTCAGTTAACGTGTCTGAATCGTTAACAGTGATGTACAACTTGATATCAGGAGTTTCATTTTTGAAGGCTTCGATTGCGGTTGGTAAAAGGTAGAGTGAGGCAGCGTCGATCATACCGATACGCAGTGAACCTTCTTTACCGCGGTTATCCATTGAGAGTAGTTCTGATAATTCTTTTGCCCTATATAGTGTTTCTTTGGCAAATTCAGTAACGAGTTGACCCGAAGCAGTAGGTACTTTTCGTCGGCCTTTTTTTTCAAATAATTGCAATCCAATCTTGCGCTCTAGTTCGGTGACTGCGAATGATAGGGCTGGTTGTGTTATTTGGAGTTCGTCGGCCGCGGCAGCTAAGGTCCCTTTTTTATTTATCATGTCTAGATATAAAAGTTGCTTTGAAGAGAATTCCATATGTACTCCAAAAAATATTAAGAATAATTATATATTATATTATTAATATTAATTTGACTTATCAATATTAGTAGCCGATTATTGATTTAAATCAGCTTAAAGAGATTGGATCAATAGATGGCAAAGAAAAAGAATACAAGTTCGACTAATTCTAAAGTACGAGTGGCTATTATTGGTGTTGGAAACTGTGCCTCATCCTTAGTTCAGGGGGTTGAATTTTATAAGTCAGCCGAAGCTAGTGACGACATTCCAGGATTAATGCATCCTGTTCTTGGTGGGTATCACATTAATGACATCGAGTTTACGGCCGCGTTTGATGTTGATGCCGATAAAGTGGGAAAGGATCTCTCGGAAGCCGTATTTAGTGGCCAGAACAATACTCTTAAGTTTACGGAAGTTCCAAAGACAGGCGTTACGGTCGAAAGAGGAATGACTCACGATGGGATAGGAAAATACCTATCTGAGGTGATTGATAAAGCACCTGGGCAAACTGCTGATATTGCACAGATACTCAAGGATACTAAGACGGACGTTGTAATTTCCTATCTTCCTGTTGGTAGTGAGAACGCTACCAAATGGTATGTAGAGCAGGTGATTGCAGCAGGCTGCGCATTTATTAATTGCATTCCTGTATTTATAGCGAAAGACAATTATTGGGCTGACCGGTTTGAAAAGGCCAATTTGCCGATCATCGGAGACGATATTAAGAGTCAAGTTGGCGCGACGATATTGCACCGATTACTAGTACGACTGTTTCAGGACAGAGGTGTGCAAATTGATAGAACCTATCAATTGAATTTTGGCGGCAATACGGACTTCATGAATATGCTCGAACGCGAACGGCTTGAGTCTAAGAAAGTTTCTAAAACATCTGCTGTGACGAGTCAGATTGAGTATGACTTGCCAGATGCCGATGTTCATGTTGGTCCGTCCGATTACGTACCATGGCTTTTAGACAGAAAATGGTGTCATATTAGAGTTGAGGGTACTACCTTTGGAAATGTTCCTTTGAATCTTGAGACTAAGTTAGAAGTTTGGGATTCACCTAACTCGGCCGGCGTAGTTATTGACGCGGTCAGGTGTGCGAAATTAGCACTAGATCGAGGTGTTGGTGGACCTGTATTTGAAGCATCCGCATATTTTATGAAGTCACCACCGCGGCAAATGCGGGATGAGGTGGCTCGATTAGCGCTTGAGGATTTTATAGAAGCTAAATAGTCAGCTAGCTGAGTTTGTTTTATTGATGAAAGGAACGTAGAAGAGACTGAAAATCGATCTCTTCTACGTTATCTTTGTACCTGAATGAAGAAAACAATTATTTCGGCACTGGTCTATATTTTTTTGTTACCAGTTGATTCAATTCCCCTTCAAATTAGCTACAGACTCGCGTCATTTATTGGTAGTCTGGCTTACCATTTCATGGCTGCGAAACGAGTAATTACGATCGCGAATATGATGCGCGTTACGGGGGGTAATACTGAGCAGGCACATCAGCTGGCTCAGAAATCATTTCGGTCTTATGGAATGTACGTAGTCGATTTACTTCGACTGTTACGCCAAGCTCGTAAGAGGGAGGTTCGGGATGTTAGTAGTCGAGTTAAGATACTGGACGCGAATATTGTTCATGGGTTAAGACGAGGCAACGGAGTGATTGCCATAGGCCTTCATGCTGGCATGTGGGATTTTGGCCCGGCTGCAGCGACTCAACTTTTAGGAATACCAACTTCGGTCGTGGCAGACGAATTCAAAAATCAAAACTTTGATTTTCTGGTCAAAAAGATCAGACACAGCTTAGGATTTGATCTGATTCCAGCAAAGGGCCATGCACTTCAAATTCACAGACAGCTCAAGCAAAACAATTTGGTGAGTATTTTGATTGACGTGCCACCTGTAGTCGAGGAGGCCGTCGAGGTAACATTTTTTGGAGAGAGAATTCTAATTCATGATGGTCCAGCAAGACTCTCACTCTTATCCGGAGCTCCAATTATTGCTGGCTTTCCGATGCGCACTGGTCCATATTCTGATAAAGCCTTGTTATTGATTGAGCCAGTTACTTTTGAACCTACGAGCAACATGGACACAGATGTTGCTTTTTTGACTCAGAGCATGATGAATGCGATCGAAAAATTAATCCGAAATGATCTGAGCCAATGGCATATGTATCGATATTTTTGGAGCAAAGACAGATTTCATATGGGGGAGGGGTATACGAATCCGTGTCAGGAGTGATTAAATCTATAGCACTGAGAATGTTGGTCGGTTTCGGTCGATTTCTGCCCGACAGGATACTTGATTGCGTTGCAAGGTTAATGACCTCGATATTATGGTTGACCAATGCGCGATTGAGGGATGTACTTATTAAGCGTATTGAGCAGGTATTGAGTGGAACTGTATCTGAAAGCTTGATTGAGGCAACGGCTCGGGGCTGTTTGCTCACAGCCGTGCGTTATTACACGGACTTACCAAGATATTCACGTCTAGCTGGAGAAGACTTTGCACAATATATAGATGAATTTGTTGGTTTAAACCTATTGTTTGAAGCGTTGGATCAAGGAAAAGGGGTAATCGTCATTTCAGCCCATCTTGGGAATCCAGAGATCGTCGGTCAGGCTATAGGTAGATTCGGATTGAATACCGGAGTAATTTCAGAAGCACTAGCGTCAGACTCGGTTGAGAAGTTTATGAATAGAATTCGTCGAAGAACTGGCGTATGTTTCTTTCCGACTACCTTTTCTGGCCTCAGGCGCGCGCACAAGCATCTTAAATCTGGTGGGCTACTTGCACTCTTAGCCGATCGTGACGTGGTTGGTACTGCAAGATTATTTGATTTTTTTTCGTCAAAGGCACCCGTTCCTGAGGGAGCTTTGCAGTTGGCTGAATCTACGGGCGCTGAGGTCCTTATTTTTTGGGCTCCTAGGACAAGACCTGGACATTACGGAATCCATTTCAAAAAAGTTCATTTTAATTTTCACGGGAGCGATTCAGTACAGGAGCGATTAGAGAATATGCAATCCTTGATATCGGAAATGGAAGACGGCATCACGCGGTGGCCAAATCAGTGGTTTCCTCTTAATCCGATATGGGCGGACGAGTTGAATAAAGATATATAGGAATTTTCACAAGCTGTTAAAAAAGTTGAATTCGACCTGACCTCTATAATTTAGAAATGATCAATTCTGCGTTATATGGCCGTGCCGATTTGCAAGTGCATAGCTCATTTGGAGACGGTATGGAT